>Ga0335397_10001029_pt1 | contig 37585 bp, 29 predicted proteins | sample MAT04_FD_205740 | JGI IMG/M metagenome (GOLD analysis project Ga0335397, IMG submission 205740) | Freshwater microbial communities from Lake Fryxell liftoff mats and glacier meltwater in Antarctica - MAT-04 (spades assembly) (version 2) ... | reverse complement strand
CACGCCCACACCCCCGTCACCGGTGCCGAGCTCGCGAAGGTCACCGCCGCGGTCAAGGCCAAGGACTCCGCCGTGACCGTCACCACCGTCCAGAAGGACCCCGACGGCTCCTACGACGTCGACGCCACCAAGGCCGGCGCACCCGTCCGCTTCGACGTCAGCGCCGACCTCAAGACCATCACCGCCCGCGTGGGCGGCAAGGTCAGCACCATGACCCCGGACACCAAGGACAGTCCGACCAGCAGCACCAGCGTCTGAAACCTTGCCGTCGGGTGCTTCCGCGCCGCCCTGAACGGCGCGGAAGCACCGCCGGCGCCTTCCCGCCGTAGGGGCCGCCGCCCGCGGGCGGCGAGGTGACGCGCACCCTGAGCGCTGCCCAGCCTGCACTGGTGCGGCCTCCTCTTGGAAAGGTCGCGTGCCCTGGCATCACGGCAGACCGGGCTCCGGGTGGTCGCTGATGAACCGTTGAGCGGCGCCATCCTCGATGAGCCCTTCGTCCGACAACCACTGGACGGCCCGCAGTCGGGACTTGGCATCTCGCAGCGCCTGCCAGGCGGAGCTCAGCTCGGGGTGGTGCTGATACAACTGGTTCCCGAAGCGCCGGAACGCTCCCTTCCCCTGCAGCGACTGGCTCAGGCGTCGGCTGGCCGTGCGGTCGCTGAGGCCCTCGGCGAAGTCGACCATGTCCTGGTACCAGACGTAGGACGGGAGTGGGTCGATGATGACGAGGTCCAGCTCGTCGATCTCGATGGGGTTCTCACCGTCGATCCCGGTGTCGCTGGTCCACAAGATGACCTCGCCGGTGCGCGGATCGATCAGCCATCGATGCTCGTAGTCAGTCTGGTCCGCCAGCGCGGTGGCGATCTCGTCAACGTCGACTTCCTCCAGGTCGAGCATCCCATGAGCCTAGACGTGCTCAGCGCCGGCCCACGCCCGCATGGCCGCGGTCGCCTCGGCGGCATCGAACGCGTCAGGGTCGTAGCCGAGGGGAAGCCAGCCGGGCGCTTGTTCGGCGTCCTGGAACGGTTGCGGCACGTCATCGGCTGGGGCCCCGGCGCGAAGCCAGGCAGCGATCTGATGATGCCCGTGGATGCCGCCGACGTCTTCGGGCGGGCAGCCTCTCGCGCCGCCCGTACACATCGGCTCTCGGGTTCCCGGCGTCAGGGGGGCAAGCGATTCGAGGGTGACCCGGTGCTCCCAGCCGTCCCCGAAGTCGTACAGGTAGGTCAGTCGATCACCGGGCGCGCGAAGGACCTGATCCAACCGGACGCGGTCCTCGCGAGTGCCCTCGTCGCCCTCGTCCTCGTCGAACTCCGTGATGAAGTACGGCTGGTTGTAGCTCTTGCCGATGCCCGGTTGGAAGCGGTGCAGGTGGGTGTCGCTCCAGCCCATGGCGGCCTGGAACAGTGTGTGCACCGCGTCGAGCGTCAGATCGCCCGGCAGGGACAGACGCCGCCAGATCCTGGGTTTGGAGCCCCGAAGCTCGATGGTCAGCGTGAGCAGGCTTGGCTCGTCCAGGGGTGGCGCAACGTCGATCTCGCGGTTGCGAGAACCCAGGTCAGGAAGCGACCCGAGGCGGCCGGTCACCGCCCCGCTTGCCACCTGCTGCGCCAACGCCATGAGCTCGTCCTTGTCCAGGCTCGCAACCCAGGCCTTGAGGGCCGCGGGGTCCGTCGGCACAGGTCGCAACTCGCTCATCGGGCCAGTGAACCAGCCCGGGGGTCCGCTCACAAGCCGACACCGCGGCGCGCGGGAGCAATCCGTTCGCACCATGCACCGCCCATCACTCAAGCAACTCTCTGCAGGCTCAGGCGGGTCAACCAGAACATCACCGGACGTCTCGGACACGGCCGTCCGAGACACCACGGCCACAGGCAGCGGTGTGACGCATGCTCCGGCCTTCGTGACCTCCGGCACCGACGACCTACTCGACCGGTGGGCGACGCCCGAGTCAGGTCATCTCGGGCTGAGCGGGTCCCAGAGATCGACGCACCGAGGTGTCGACCTCCACCGAGCCGCGGGTCGTTCGGATCAGACGAGCCAACACCAGCGCCTCGGGCGCTGCCTTTCCGCTGGCGACGAGCGAGAGCTCGGGTTGTTCGACCCAACGAGTGAAGCCCGTGGCGCCGTCCAGGCCGGTCACGGGGATGTCGGGGGTCTCGTGCCACACGATGACGAGATCGCGAACCCAGGCTCGAGCGTCGCGGTGCGGCTCCAGGCGCAGGGTCAGCGGCTGCGCGAGCACGATCTCGCGCCCGCAGGCGTCGATGGCCATCCCCGGGTCGACGCGAACTCGCCGCCGCGCCACGGTGACCTCCAGCCCGGAGACCGTGCCGTAGCCGTGGAGGCGATTGTGGAGATACCGCATCCCCCGGTGGTACTCCTGCTCGGCCGCCAGATCTGCGGCGGTCAGGACCATCGCGTGGACAAAGTTCACGCGACGAGGGTAGTCGGCCATGCTGCAGTATTCACCCCCGAGCGACGCGCTCGGCCACGGACAGGCGGCGCCGGGACGCGGGCCGAGGACGGCGGTCATTCCGTGCGCGCTCATCGGGAACGTGCAGGAGCCTGCAGCCCGCGCCAACGGACTTCCCCGCTCGTCGACGTCCGCCGTGTCAGCCTGCGACGCCCCGTTGATCATGTCGCTGAGTGTCGTTGCTCACGCCGGCCGCCTCCATCGAGTGCTTCACTGGTTCATCGCTACCGACCGGCGACCCTTTGACGCTGCACGAACCATGATCAGCGTGGGCCACGTACTGGTAGGTGGGGCGGCACTCGTTGTCAGCGGCGTGCTGATCGTTGAAGGCCGAGCGCCGTACGCCGAGCTGGGCGCAGTGTCTCTCGGGCTGGGGCTTCTGCTCGCGTTTTCCGCCACAGCCTTCACGTGGACTGCAGTCCTCGTTCTCCGGCGTGCTCACGGTGGTCGCGGAAGTCCACTTTCGCTCAGTCTGATCATCGTCGAGCTCGTCGCCGGGGCTGCCGTGGCCGTGGCCCTCGCCCTCGCCGTGGAAGGCTACGGCGCCTTCCAGCCGTGGCGCTCGCCCCTTCTGCTGCCGTCAGCACTGCTCCGGGCCAATGGCCTCGCAGGGCTTGCTCTCGAGGTCATGACCCGCCGCCGTCCGAATTCCTATGCGCGAGTACCCGCCTGTGCTCATCGACACGCAGGCGTGACCGCTGGGCGACGTCGTGCCTCGGTAGTGGGGAGGTGACGCACGCTCAGGGCTCGCAGGTCGTGGTCCGACCGTCGGCAGGTCGCACAGACCCGGGGACACCCGGCAGGTCCCCAAGGGGGCATGGCCTGCAACGACGGGCCAGGCTGTCGTCGAGCAGACCGGCCGGATGTGCACGGCAGCGCCCTTCCGCAACGGTTCCAGGCGATGGTGACTGGGTTTCACTCCCCGGTCCCATCCACGGTCCACCGCCTCGTCCGGCCCCTACCGAATAAGTGTCAACCGGATGCTGCGCGGTCCCGACCCAGTTGACCGCACCTAGGCTGCACTGCATGGAATGGCCCCTGTTCGGTGTGAGTCTGAGCATCGGAGACGTCGCGCTGCGCCCGGTGACCGACGCCGACCTGCCGGCGATCGATGTGCTGTTTCCCGAGGACGTCGAGCAGGATCCTGGTTGGCAGCACTTCGCTGGCCTGTCGGCTCAGCAGAACCGTCGCCGGCTCCTCGTGCAGCAGATCTGGCATCATCGCGGAAGCTGGTCGCCCTCGTCCTGGTGTCTGGACCTTGCGGTCGAGGTGTCAGGTGAGCTCGTGGGGATGCAGGCGCTGGAGGCCGACGACTTCGCGAAGCTCCGCACCGTCGACTCCAGCTCGTGGCTGGCGGTCCACGCGCGCGGCCGCGGCACGGCAGTGGCGATGCGCACCGCGATCCTGGGGCTGGCCTTCGACCACCTCGGGGCGGTCGCTGCGATCACTTCCGCGCGCGTCGACAATGCGCCGTCGCTGGCGGTGTCCCGCCGGCTGGGGTATCTCGACAACGGCGTCAGCCTGACCGACTCGCCCACCGGCGTGGTCCAGCTTCAGCATCTGCGCCTGACCCGGGAGAACTGGGCGGCTTCCCCGGTGAACGTCACCGGTCTGGACTCCTGCCTTGCGTGGTTCGGCGTCAGCGACTGACGACGAACCGGTGCGGCCACCGCCGGCCTCCGCGTCCGTCGCGGCGGGGTCGCTGTGCACCGTGCGCGCGACCTTCTCGACAGTGGTGTCCGACTGGTGTCCAGCGTGTTCCACGTCCCGTCACAACAGACCACCAAGCGATTGATGCGCTCGGCCCGCGCAGTCTGCGGCCGTGCCGCATCGCCCACGTGGGGCTACTGCGGCCCGCCGCAGGGGCGGTACGGTGCCAGCACGAGTGGCCGCGGGATCAGGCTGCGGGCTGGCCGGGAGGCACAGGTGGCATCGAGCGACGGAACGGTGGTCGACGCCCTGCGCCTGGGTTGGGCAGTCGCCGAGGTGCGCGGTCGCCATTGGCCGCAGGGTCCCCGGCCGAGATCCACGCCGTTGCCCCTGCGCCCAGACCTCGTCCTGCCGCTTCGGTCACAGCGGGTCGGTTCGGCGTCGCGGCAGGAGGCGGTCGCCTCGCTCGTCACCCTCGTCGGCCGGATGGACCTCGACCCCGACGCGGACTTCGAGGCCGAGCTGCGGGCCGCCCTTGCGCCGTGGCCGAAGGACGCGGCCGGCAGATCTGAGTCACCCGGGGCGTCGAGCCTCCCCGTGGTCAGCGGGGACGCCGCCGGATCCGGGGCAACGGAATCAGGCAGGACCGCACCCAGCCCAGCAGCATCCGGCACGACCGCACCCACCCCGGGTGTATCCGGCACCACAGGCCGTTCATCGGATGCTGCTCAGGCTCGCCGCCGTGATGAGGTCTCCTGGCGACCGGCAGGCGCGTTCTTCCTGCGCTGGGACGCGAGGTTCCAGGACGAGCTGACCGGGCGCGCCGAGGCACTCGCCAACGGCTACCTCCTCGGCCGGGGTCTCGCCGAGTGCTTTTGGGGGCTGGGCCCGCAGGACGAGTGGCAGCTCGACGGTGAGCCCAGCGCGGTGTCGCTGCCCTTCCTGCTCGGGGCCGACCGGCGCCGTGAGCTGACCCGCATGCTGGGGCGGCTCGAGCCCGGGGTGACCCACGAGATGACGCCCCCGGCCGTCGCGGGAAGCCTCGAGGCCTGGGGCGTCGTCGCTGCGGACGCCCGGTGGTCACGCGACCCCGGCATGCGCAACGCCCTGTACGAGCAGATGCGTCGCTGGTACCAGCTGCTCATCCTGGGGCAGGACCCGACGACCCTCATCCGCCCCTACGCGCGGCTGAGGAACCCGACCAACCTCGTGCGGGCAGCTCGGATCTTCTGGCCGCAGATCGCCCTCGCCCTCGTGTCGATCGCCCTCGTCGCGGCGTTCTTCACGGTGGTCGGGTCGGCCGGTGACATCGGCGCGGTTCCGGTCTGGTTCTCCTCCCTGCTCGCCACCAGTGGGTTCGGCGCGTTCGCTGCCGCTGGGCTGCTCGCCAAGGGCAAGAGCGCCGCGCAGCGGGTGGTCCTTCGCCTGCGTCAGGACGCCTACACCGATCTCGTCGCGGTCAGCGTCACGACGGTCCCACCACCGCCGCCGGCAGCCGGCGGGAGGTCGCAGCGTCTGCGGTTCGGGCGACAGCAGGTGGAGGCGGCCGTGCGCCGCCGCCTGCTCACCCCACCGACGCCACCGCCGGCGTGACCGAGGTCCTTGGACCCCGGGGAGGTGGAGGTCCTCAGATCCTCGAAGACCCCGACCCCAACACCCCTCAGCCCACGCCCCGGTGGGTGTCGTGCTCACGCCACCCTCAGGGACGAAGAGTCGGCTCGGCGATCCAGGCCTCCGGGTCGGGTCGGGAACACCGAGAACCCCGGCCAGAGCTGCGCCTCGCTCTACGGCGAGATGGTCGCAGTCGGACCGGCCGCACGACCGCCGCTGGGAAGTGACTAGCCTGACGCGGTGACGTCCGCCGCCGACCGGGTCCCCGCACCGGTCCTGGTGCTGGCGGGCATCGTCTCGGTGCAGTTCGGCGGGGCGCTGGCGCAGACCCTGGTGCCGGTCATCGGCGCCGGCGGCTCGGTCGTCATGCGGCTGCTGTTCGCCACCGTGCTGCTGCTCGCGTTCGTGCGCCCGCGGTGGCGCGGGCACTCCAGGAGGGCTTGGCGCACCGTGATCGCCTTCGGGGTCGCCCTGGGGTTGATGAACTTCACCTTCTACAGCTCGTTGGCGCACCTGCCGATCGGCGTGGCCGTCACCATCGAGTTCATCGGCCCGCTGACGCTGGCCGCCGTGCTGTCCCGGCGGTGGGTGGATGCCGTCGCGGTCGGCGCCGCGGGGCTGGGCGTCGTGCTCATCTCCGAGGCGCTGAGCACCCCGCTCGCCGAGCTCGACTGGGTCGGGATCGGCCTGGCCCTCGCGGCCGGGGGGTTATGGGCCGCCTACATCGTGCTCTCCGGACGGACCGGTGCGGAGTTCCCCCGTCTCGAGGGGCTGGCGCTGGCGATGGTCGTCGCGACGGCGGTGACGCTTCCGCTCGGGGTCGGGTCGGTGCCGCTGTGGACCACCGAGACGCTCCTGAAGGGCCTGGGTATCGCGGTGCTGTCGTCGGTGCTGCCCTACTCGCTCGAGCTGCTCGCGCTGCGGCGGCTGTCGGCGAAGGTGTTCGGCATCCTGCTCAGCCTCGAGCCGGCCGCCGCCGCACTGGCCGGCCTGATCGTGCTCGGACAGGTGCTGGACCCCACCCAGCTGCTGGGCATGGGGCTCGTCGTCGCGGCATCCGCCCTCGTGCTGGGGCTCGGCGCGCGCAAGGACCCGGCGGAGTCGACCGGCGCGTGAGGGGTCAGACGTCGAGGGCGTCGCGCTCGTCGCGGCGGGTCTTCATCAGGCTCAGGACCGTGGTGGTGCCGAGGATGAGCACGATCGCCACCAGTGACATCCAGATCGGGATCTCGGGGACGGGCACGTTCTCGCCGCCGTTGATGAACGGCAGCTCGTTCTCGTGGAGGGCGTGCAGCAGCAGCTTGACGCCAATGAACGCGAGCAGCACGGCCAGCCCGATGCTGAGGTAGACCAGCCGCTTGAGCAGGCCGCCGATCAGGAAGTACAGCTGTCGCAGCCCCATCAGGGCGAAGAGGTTGGCCGTGAGCACGATGTAGGGCTCGCGGGTCAGCCCGTAGATGGCGGGGATCGAGTCGAGCGCGAAGAGCAGGTCGGTGGTGCCGAGCGCGATGATGACGAAGAACAGGGGGGTCGCGAGCCGCTTGCCGTTCTGAAGGGTGAACAGCTTGGTGCCGTCGTAGTCCTTGGTGGCGGGGAAGCGCGCCTCCACGAACTTCATGAAGCGGTTCTCCTCGTACTCGTCGTCATCGCTCTGGCCCTCGCGGACCAGCTTGACGGCGGTGTAGATGAGGAACGCCCCGAAGATGTAGAAGACCCAGCTGAACTGCTCGATGGCCGCGGCGCCGAGCCAGATGAACAGGCCGCGCAGGATGATCGCGATGACGATGCCCACCATCAGCGCGAACTGCTGCAGCTTCTCGGGCACGGCGAACTTCGCCATGATCAGGATGAAGATGAACAGGTTGTCGACCGACAGCGAGTACTCGGTGAGCCAGCCGGCGTAGAACTCCCCCGCGAGCTGGGCCCCCGCGAAGTACCACATGCCCAGCCCGAACAGGATGGCGGCACCGATGTACCCGCCGAGGGCCAGACCCGTCTCGCGGTTGCTGGGGCGGTGCGGGTTGCGGGCGATCAACACGACGTCGAAGGCGAGCACGGCCGCAGCGACCCCGATCGTCACCCACCAGACCCACGGGTCGAGGTTGAGGGAGTCGGTGGCGGACGGGAGGAGCGCAAGGGTCACCGGCGCACTCTACCCAGCGCACGAGGTGCTCAGACGCGCGGGCGCTCAGGCGGCTGGCGGGCGAGACCTCGGCAGGGCGGCCACCGGGCTCACTTGGTGGCCTCGCTCATCTGGCGCAGCTCCTTCTTCAGGTCGCCGACCTCGTCGCGGATGCGGGCGGCCAGCTCGAAGTGCAGGTCGCCGGCGGCCTGGTGCATCTGGGCGGTGAGCTCCTGGATCAGGCCGGCGAGGTCGCTTGCCGCCACCGGCTCGCCCCGTCGTGCCCCTATCGAGATGTCGGCGGCGGCCGCACCACGACCACCGCGCCCGCCGTCGCTCTTGCCACGCGACCGGGCCCGGCCGGATCCGAGCAGCTCTTCGGTGTCGGCGTCCTCGCGGTTGAGCAGGTCGGTGATGTCGGCGATCCTCTTGCGCAGCGGCTGCGGGTCCAGGCCCCGCTCGAGGTTGTAGGCGATCTGCTTGTCGCGGCGCCGGCTGGTCTCCTCGACCGCCGCGGCCATCGAGGGGGTGACCTTGTCGGCGTACATGTGCACCTGGCCGGACACGTTGCGGGCCGCGCGCCCGATGGTCTGGATGAGCGAGCGGGCACTGCGCAGGAAGCCCTCCTTGTCGGCGTCGAGGATCGCCACGAGTGACACCTCGGGCAGGTCGAGACCCTCGCGCAGCAGGTTGATACCGACGAGGACGTCGTACTCACCCAGGCGCAACTCGCGCAGCAGCTCGACCCGGCGCAGGGTGTCGATGTCGGAGTGCAGGTAGCGCACCCGCACGCCCTTGTCGAGGAGGTAGTCCGTGAGGTCCTCCGCCATCTTCTTGGTGAGCGTGGTGACCAGCACGCGCTCGTTGACGTCGGCGCGGGTGCGGATCTCGTGGAGCAGGTCGTCGATCTGGCCCTTGGTCGGCTTGAGGATGATCTCGGGGTCGATCAGGCCGGTCGGGCGGATGATCTGCTCGACGACACCGCTGGCCTTGGCCAGCTCGTAGGGGCCCGGGGTGGCCGAGAGGTAGACGGTCTGGCCGATGCGCTCGAGGAACTCCTCCCACTTCAGCGGGCGGTTGTCCATCGCGGACGGCAGGCGGAAGCCGTGGTCGACGAGGCTGCGCTTGCGGGAGGCGTCGCCCTCGTACATCGCACCGATCTGCGGCACCGTGACGTGCGACTCGTCGATGACGAGCAGGAAGTCCTCGGGGAAGTAGTCGAGCAGGCAGTTGGGAGCGGTGCCGGGCGAGCGCCCGTCGATGTGCATCGAGTAGTTCTCGATGCCGGAGCAGGAGCCGATCTGACGCATCATCTCGATGTCGTAGGTGGTGCGCATCCGCAGCCGCTGCGCCTCGAGCAGCTTTCCCTGCTTCTCGAACAGCGCGAGCTGCTCCTCGAGCTCGTGCTCGATGCCGGCGATCGCGCGCTCCATGCGCTGCGGCCCGGCCACGTAGTGCGAGGCGGGGAAGACGTACATCTCCTGCTCGTCGCGCACGACCTCACCGGTGAGCGGGTTGAGCGTGTAGACCGCCTCGACCTCGTCGCCGAAGAACTCGATGCGCACGGCGAGCTCTTCGTACATCGGGATGATCTCGACGGTGTCGCCGCGCACCCGGAAGGTGCCGCGGGTGAAGGCGAGGTCGTTGCGGGTGTACTGCATCTGCACGAACCGGCGGAGCAGGTCGTCGCGCTGGATCTCGTCGCCGACCCGGAGGCGGACCATGCGGTCGACGTACTCCTGAGGGGTGCCGAGGCCGTAGATGCACGACACCGAGGCGACCACGATGACGTCGCGGCGGGTGAGCAGGCTGTTGGTGGCGCTGTGCCGCAGCCGCTCGACCTCGTCGTTGATCGAGGAGTCCTTCTCGATGTAGGTGTCGGTCTGCGGGATGTAGGCCTCGGGCTGGAAGTAGTCGTAGTAGCTGACGAAGTACTCGACCGCGTTGTGCGGCAACAGCTCACGGAACTCGTTGGCGAGCTGGGCCGCGAGGGTCTTGTTGGGGGCCATGACGAGCGTGGGGCGCTGCACCTGCTCGACCAGCCAGGCCGCGGTCGCCGACTTGCCTGTGCCCGTGGCGCCGAGCAGCACGGTGTCCTGCTCCCCCGCCCGGACCCGACGCGCCAGGTCGGCGATGGCCGTCGGCTGGTCGCCGGCGGGCTGGAAGTCGGAGACGACCTCGAAGGGCGCCAGGCTGCGCTGGAGGTCGGTGGTCGGACGCATGCCCCTACGGTATGCCGCGCCACCGACACCCGGTCATGGCACGGGCGGGCGGGCACGGCAGGCGGACGGCTCGCTGGCCCCGGACCCGCCACCGGTCACCGGTCGAGGTCGGCCAGCACCCGACCGACTCCGTCGATCGACTCCGCCGTGATCGGGTCGAGCACGAACTGGAGGTGGGTGGCACCGGCGCTCGCCAGGCCGAACACGTGGTCCGCCAGGTTCTGCGGGGTGACGGTCGTGACGTCGGTGTCGTAGTGGTCCCCCATCAGGCGCCCCCGACCGCCCGGCAGGGTGACCAGCACGGCGGCTGTCGCCTCGACGACGCGCCCGGCCGGCGTGGCCGCGTCGACCTCCGCCTTGACCTGTGCGAACCGCTCGACCGAGTTGTCGTAGATGCTCCACCACACGCTCCAGGAGTCCACCACCGGCAAGCCGATGCCGAGCATGCGGGGGCTGGTGGAACCCAGCATGAGCGGGGGGCCGCCGGGTCGGACCGGCCGCGGGTCGAGCACGCAGTCCTCCACGTCGAGGAACTGCCCGTGGAAGGTGGCCCGCCCCTCGCGCATCAGGGCCGCGATGACCGTGAGCGACTCCGCGAAGCGCGAGACGCGGCGGTCGTAGGCGAACCCGAACGCCTCGTACTCGCGCCGGTTCCACCCCGCGCCGAGGCCCACGACGAGCCGGCCCTGCGAGATCGCGTCGACGGTCGCCGCCTGTTTGGCGAGCATCGTCGGGGCATGGAAGCTCGTCGACGCGACCAGCGGCCCGATCTCCACCCGCTCGGTGACCGCCGCGATCGCCGCGATCGTCGTCCACGCCTCGTACGGCCCGCGCGTGGAGCCGTCGGGCAGGTCGTAGAGCAGGTGGTCGCCCACCCAGACCGAGTCGAACCCGCTCGCCTCTGCTCGTCGGGCGAGGTCGAGGTAGTCGGGCCACGGCACGAACCGCTCCACCTCGGGCAGCTGGACACCGACCTTGCACGGGCGCGTCATGCACCGACCCTACGGACCCTGCGGCCCATGCCCCAGTCAGGTGCCTCGATCGAGGCGTGCTCCGCGCGCACTCCGAGCAACACCTCGAGCGTGCTCACGCCCGGTAGTGCTCGGTGCAACCTCGGGTCGAACCATCGGCGCCCGGCATCCTCTGGTCAGTGTCACCGCCCAGTGACACCATTTCGAGATGGCACCGCAGCCACCACCGCACACCGACCCGTACACCGGCACCCACGACGAGCACACCGGCCTCGACCCCGCCGACTGGGCGGCGTTCCGCACCCTTGCGCACCGCATGCTCGACGACTCGCTCGACCACATCGTCACTCGGCGCGACCAGCCGGTGTGGCAGCCGATGCCCGATGCCGTGCGCGGGGCGTTCGACGGGCCCCTACCCCGTGTTGCCGAGGGCCTCGAGGCCGCCTACGACGACTACCGGCGCACCGTCGTGCCCTACTCGATGGGCAACGACCACCCCCGCTTCTGGGGCTGGTACATGGGCGCGGGCAACCCGGTCGGCAACCTCGCCGACCTCCTCGCGAGCGTGCTCAACCCCAACATGGGCGGCGCCGACCACGCCCCGGTGCTCGTCGAGCAGCAGGTGGTGCGGTGGTGCGCGGAGGCCGCCGGCTACCCCACGTCGGCCAGCGGCCTGCTCGTCACCGGCGCCTCGGAGGCCAACCTGGTCGGGCTCGCGGTCGCGCGCACCGCCCGCATCGGGCCGGAGGTGCGCGCGAACGGCATCCCGGGCGACAAGCGGTATGCCGTCTACGCCTCCACCGAGGTGCACAGCTGCCACCGCAAGTCGGTCGAGCTGCTCGGGCTCGGCGAGTCCTCCCTGCGCAAGGTATCGGTGCGCGACGACTTCACCATGGATGTCGACGCCCTTGCAGCGGCCATCGACGCCGACCGGGCGGCCGGCATCGAGCCGCTGGCCGTGGTCGCGACGGTCGGCACGATCAACACCGGGTCGGTCGACGACCTCGACGCCATCGCCGACCTGGCCCAGCGCGAGGGATTGTGGCTCCACGTCGACGGCGCCATCGGTGGCTTCCTCGCGCTCAGCTCGCATCCGGATGCCGTGCGCGGCCTCGAGCGGGCCGACTCCCTGGCGCTCGACCTCCACAAGTGGATGCAGGCGCCCATCGACGTCGGCCTCGCTCTGGTGCGCGACGAGGCGACGCACCGGGCGACCTTCTCGGTGGTGCCGCCCTACCTCAAGCACGCCACCCGCGGCTTGGCAGGAAGCGAGGTGTGGTTCAACGAGTACGGCATCGCACTCTCCCGCGGGTTCCGGGCGCTGCGGGTCTGGCTGGCGCTCAAGGCCTACGGCGCCGACGCCTTCGGCCAGGTCATGGACCGCAACATCGCCCAGGCCCAGGCCCTGGCCGACCGGGTCGACGCGCACCCCGACCTCGAGCGGCTGGCGCCCGTCGGTTGTGACATCGTCTGCCTGCGCTACGCCCCGGCCGGTGTCCCGACCGGGCGGCTCGACGAGGTCAACTCCGAGATCGTGGTGCGGATCCACGAGAGCGGGGTCGCGATCGTCAGCGACACCGTGCTCGACGGCACGGTGGCCGTGCGGGTCGCGATCAGCAACCACCGCACCCGCGACGACGACCTCGAGCTCTTCGTCGACACCCTGCTCGACCTGGGCGCTGAGGTCGTCGCCGACCTCAGCGGGGTCTCCTGACCGCCCCGCCATCGAACGGTCAGCTCTCTGCCCCCGAGATGAGCGCGATCGCGTGGGCGCGGCTGCGTGCCCCCAGCCGTTTCGACATCTCTCGCACGTCGGCGGACACCGTGCGTTCGGAGATACCGAGGGTGCGCGCGATCTCGCGGTCGGTGGCGCCGTCGACGAGCAGGATGGCGACGTCCACCATCCGCCGCGTGAACGGCGGGTCCTCCCCCTTCGGCACCGCCGGTACGGCAGCCCGCCAGAGGGCGTCATAGAAGTGCACGGCGTGGGCCACGATGTCCGGGGCGGTGCTGGTGTGGATGGTGTCGCCGGTGGAGTCGCCCACCATGATCAAGCGGTGGTCGCAGATCAGCAGCGGATGCGCCACCGGTGCCAGACGCAGGCCCTTCTCGAGGCTGCTGGCCAGTGGGCTCCGCCGTTCCACGACCCGCCGGGGCAGGATCATTCGCTGCTCGACCCCTTTGCGTCGCAGGCTCGCGTCGAAGGTGACGACGCTGCGCAGCGAGTAGGTGGAGTAGTGGCGCTGCATGTTCCACAGGCTCACCGTGATCGACCGCTCCAGGCGCGCCAGTGGCTCCTGCACCTCCAGCACCGAGCAGAGCAGCGTGAACCGCGGGTCGCCGGCGTCGATCAGCGCGTGCCACGTGTCGAACAGGCCCCATCCGGGCACGTCGCTGCGCTCGGCCGACGACACCTCAACCCTCGACGCCCGAGATGAGCGCGATCGCCTGGGCGCGGCTGCGGGCCCCGAGCCGGTTCGACATCTCACGCACGTCGCCGGACACCGTGCGCTCGGACACCCCCAGCGCACGAGCGATCTCCCGGTCCGTCGCCCCGTCGACCAGGTGAAGTGCGACGTCCACCATCCTGTGGGTGAAGGGCGGCCCTTCCCCGGCCGGCACGGCCGGCTCGGCCGAACGCCACACCCGTTCGTAGAACACCACGGCGTCGGAGACGAGGTCCGACTCGGAGCTGGTCCACACCGCATCACCCGTCGCGTCGCCAACGAGGATGCGGCGGCCGTCGCCGATCATCAGCGGGTGTGCAACCGGGGCGAGGCGAAGGTGCGGGATCGAGCTGCTGGCGAGCGGGCACCGTTGCTCTGCCACCCGCCGGGGAAGGAGCATGCGCATCTCGACGCCCTTGCGCCGCAGGCTGGCGGTGAGGCCGCTCTCATCCCGCAGATCGTTGATGGTCCAGTGCCGCTGCATGTTCCACATGCTGAGCCTGATCGTGGCCTCGAACGTGGCCAGCGGCTCGGCAACGTCCTCCAGCGCGGCGAGACGGGCGAACCGGGAGTCGCCGCGGTCGATCAGGACGTGCCATCGCGTGAAGGGGGCCCTGTCGACGAACTCTGCCGAGGCGCCCCGGGTCGCCACGCTGACCGCCTCCTCCGTGCGCTGCCGGCCGACGACCGGCCCTGTGGTCCAACGCTACCCGCCCGGCGAGCACGGGAGGCGGACTTCCCGTGTGACGCTGACCGCCACCCGTGGAGGGGCCATCGACGTCGGAGACGAGGGCGATGGCGTGCCTGCGGCTTCGAGCCCCGCGTCGCACTTGGCCACACCGACCCGCAGACCCTGCAGGCCGACGAGCACTGCCAGGGCTACCGCTCGCCGGCCGTGACCTGACCCCGAGTCACCGGTGGCTGCCAGCTGGTCTGCGCGGCCCACACTCGGGCCCGTCCGTCAGCGGCGTCGAACCACGGCTCCTTGGCCACCGCGTAGTCCTCGGTCGACGCGACGCTCGTGGCGAGCTCGGTCTTCATCGTCGCGTAGTTCGCGCGCTCACCGGCATCGTCCCGCAGCCAGTCGCGGAACCGCAGGGCCCACTCCCAACCGGGCGACCCGACCTCACGCACGTGCACGTGCGCCACGCGCCCGGGGTCGCACGAGCCGTGGAAACGCTTCGGCCAGGGCGTGCCGTCCTTGTCGTTGTCGTGCCACTGCCCCGGTGCCCGCACGAAGCCGGCGGAGTCCATCGAGGCCACGAAGCCGGGGTCGTCGGCCTCCGCGAACGAGGCGACCCCCACCTGCAGGTCGACGACGTCCTTCGCGACGAGCCCCGGCACGGCGGTGGAGCCGATGTGGTCGAGCGTGATCGCGGCATCCCCCACCGCCTGCCGGATGCGCGCCATCAGCCGGGTGGCCTGCGCCGGCCAGTCCGGGTCGGACGCGGACAGCGTCGGGTGCGACAGGCGAGAGCGGATGCCGTGGCGCAGGTTGAGGTCGAAGGGCTCGATCCGCTCGTGCCAGAGCCGAAGCACCGTCGCGCGCAAGGCCTCGGGGGTGGCCTCGTTCTCCAGCCACACATCGGCCGCTGCACGGCGCGCCACGTCGTCGGCCTGCGCGGCGATCCGGGCCCGCGCGTCGGCCTCACTCATCCCCCGCTGGTCGACCAGGCGCCGCACCCGCACGTCCTCGGCCGCGCCGACCACGGCGACGAGGTGGTACTGAGCGCCCATGCCCTTCTCGACGAGCAACGGCATGTCGTGAACGACCACGGCGTCGGGGCCGGCGTCGTCGAGGATCTGCGCCGTGCGGGCCCAGATCGCAGGGTGGGTCAGGGTCTCGAGGTCGCTCAACGCCTCCGGGTCGCCGAACACCACCCGGCCCAGGGCCGTGCGGTCCAGGCCACCGTCGCGGCCGACGACCCCCGAGCCGAACCGGTCGACCACGGCGGCGAGTCCCGGCGTGCCGCGCTCGACGACCTCGCGCGCCACGGCATCCGCGTCGACGACGACCGCGCCCAGCGACGCGAGCGTGGCCGACACGGTCGACTTGCCGGAGCCGATGCCCCCGGTGAGGCCCACGCGCAGCATGTCGGCGACCCTAGCGCGCGCCCGGCGCCGATCAGGCGTCCGGGTCGGCCAACCGCGCCGGGAACCCGCCCGTGGAGACCGGGCCCCAGCGGGTGGGACTGATGCGCAGCAGTGACTTGCCCTGCTCGACCATGGCGCGCCGGTACTCGTCCCAGTCGGGGTGCTCGCCCGAGATGCAGCGGAAATACTCGACGAGCGGCTCGACGGAGCGCGGCGGGTCGAGCACCTCGCAGTCGCCGTCGACCTGCACCCACGCCCCACCGAAGTCGTCGGAGAGCACGAGCACGCTCACCCGCGGGTCGCGGCGCGCGTTGGCCGTCTTCGCCCGCTCCGGGTAGGTCGAGATGACTATGCGCCCCTGCGGGTCGACGCCGCCGGTCACGGGCGAGGCCTGCGGGCGCCCGTCGGTGCGGGTGGTCATCAGCACCAGGTGGTGCCGGGGACGGACGAACTCGAGCAGCTCGTCGAGGTCGACCGTGCGGTTCGTCGCGGTGGTGCGGGCCATGCCGGGCACGCTACCCGCGGGGAACCGGCAGAGCGCCGCCCCGGACACGCCGAGGCCCGGCCACCCTCGTGGGATGACCGGGCCTCGTGCGGTGCGTGACCGGCATCCGCGAACGGACGCCGTCGCGCGTCAGTTGCCGGTGAGCTTCTCGCGCAGGGCGGCCAGTGCCTCGTCGGACGCGAGGGTGCCCTCGGACGCCGGGGCCGGCGGGCGGGGCGCACTGCCCTCGTCCTCAGTGGCCGGGGTCGCGCCCGACTCGGAGGAGTACGAGGTCTCGTTGCTGCCACCGGCGGCCTCGGCGTCGGCCTTGGCGAAGGCCTCGACCTGGGCACGGTGCGCCTCCCAGCGCGCGTGGGCCTCCGCGTACTGCTTCTCCCAGATCTCACGCTGCGACTCGAAGCCCTCGAGCCACTCGTTGGTCTCGGAGTCGAAGCCCTCGGGGTACTTGTAGTTCCCCTTGTCGTCGTACTCGGCGGCCATGCCGTACAGGGTCGGGTCGAACTCGACCTGGTTGGCGCCGTCCTCGTTCGCCTGCTTCAGCGAGAGCGAGATGCGACGACGCTCGAGGTCGATGTCGATGACCTTGACGAAGATGTCGGTGCCCACGGTGACGACCTGCTCGGGCAGCTCCACGTGGCGCTCGGCCAGCTCGGAGATGTGGACCAGACCCTCGATGCCGTCGTCGACGCGGACGAACGCACCGAACGGGACGAGCTTGGTGACCTTGCCCGGCACGACCTGACCGATCGCGTGGGTGCGGGCGAAGTGCTGCCACGGGTCTTCCTGGGTCGCCTTGAGCGACAGGGAGACACGCTCGCGGTCCATGTCGACGTCGAGCACCTCGACGGTGACCTCGTCGCCGACCTCGACGACCTCGGAGGGGTGGTCGATGTGCTTCCAGGACAGCTCGGAGACGTGCACGAGACCGTCGACGCCGCCGAGGTCGACGAACGCGCCGAAGTTGACGATCGACGACACGACACCGGTGCGGACCTGGCCCTTGCCGAGCTCCTTGAGGAACGTGGTGCGCACCTCGGACTGGGTCTGCTCGAGCCAGGCACGGCGCGACAGGACCACGTTGTTGCGGTTCTTGTCGAGCTCGATGATCTTGGCCTCGATCTCCTTGCCGACGTACGGCTGGAGGTCGCGGACACGGCGCATCTCGACGAGCGAGGCGGGAAGGAAGCCACGCAGGCCGATGTCGAGGATGAGCCCACCCTTGACGACCTCGATGACGGTGCCGGTGACGACGCCGTCCTCCTCCTTGAGCTTCTCGATCGTGCCCCAGGCGCGCTCGTACTGGGCGCGCTTCTTGGACAGGATCAGACGACCCTCCTTGTCCTCCTTCTGCAGGACCAGGGCCTCGACCTCGTCGCCCACGGAGACGACGTCGTTGGGGTCGACATCGTGCTTGATGGACAGCTCACGCGAGGGGATGACGCCCTCGGTCTTGTAGCCGATGTCGAGCAGGACCTCGTCGCGGTCGACCTTGACGATGCGACCTTCGACGATGTCGCCGTCGTTGAAGTGCTTGATCGTCGCGTCGATCGCGGCGAGGAGGTCTTCCTCAGAGCCGATGTCGTTGATGGCAATCTGAGGGGCGGTCTTGTCGACCGTGCTGGCAGTCATGTAGTAGGAACTCCGATGTGGACAGATGGATTCGATGGAAGGGTGTGCGCGCACGCGTGACCGCAAACAGTCTCACGGGTGCTGGGTCAGCGTACTCGTGCGTGCCCACACGGGGCAAAACGTTCCAGATGCCGCGTGCCGGCCTGCCGGCAGACCTCCCCGGCCGCGCGAGGATGACCCGATGACCGACGCAGCGGGCCGGTGGCCGGTCGGTGCCGACGAGACCCGGCAGGCCAACCGGTCGTGGTGGGACGGCGAGGCCGAGGACTACTACGCCGAGCACGGCGCGTTCCTCGGGGACAGCGAGTTCGTCTGGGGCCCGGAGGGCTGGACCGAGGCCGAGCTCGACCTGCTCGGGGTGCGTGACGGCATGACGGTGCTCGAGATCGGTTCCGGAGCCGCCCAGTGCTCGCGCTGGCTGGCGCGGCGGCACGACGTGCGCGTCGTGGCCAGCGACCTGTCGATGGGGATGCTGCGCACCGCGCGGACGATCGCAGGCACGGCAGGCGCCCTACCGCTCCTGCAGTGCGACGGGCTGGCGCTGCCCCTGGCCGACTCGAGCGTGGACCGGGTCTTCACCGCGTACGGCGTCGTGCCGTTCGTCGCGGACAGCGGGGCGGTGCTCGCCGAGGCCGCGCGGGTGCTTCGCCCCGGTGGGCGGTTCGTGTTCTCCACCTCGCACCCGGTGCGGTGGGCGTTCCCCGACGACCCGGGGCCGCACGGGTTGACGGCGACGTCGTCGTACTTCGACCGCACGCCGTACGTCGAGAGCGAGGCCGGCCTCGTGACCTACGCCGAGCACCACCGCACGCTGGGTGACCTCGTGCGCCAGGTGGTGGCCGCCGGGCTGGTGCTCGTCGACCTCGTGGAACCGGAGTGGCCGGCCCGCAACGAGCAGGCCTGGGGCGGCTGGTCACCGCTGCGGGGGGCGATCCTGCCGGGCACCGCGATCCTCGTGGCCGACCGTCCGGCCTGACCCTCGTCACGTCCTCTGCTCGCTGGCCCCCCTCGTCGATCCCGCAGGCCGAGCGTGCTCGCCGGGGGCCGAGGTGCGCAGGTGCGGGTCAGGCGCGCCGGGAGGTGCGCTCACCCTCGGCGACCGGCTCCTTCGGACGCAGCAGGAGGAAGGCGCCGAGCCCGATCAGCAGCAGGCCGAGCACGAGCCCGATCGGCAGAAGCCACTTGTCGATGAACGACAGCAGGCTGGCCTTGGCTCCCCAGTCCTCCGCGTTCTTGTTCACCGTCGCGTCGTCGAAGCCGACGGTGCCGACCGTCTTGGCGATCGGCTCGTAGCCGTCAGCCTCGTAGACGGTGTTGACCTCCTCGTTGCCATCGATGACGACCCCGGTCACCGGCTCGACCCACAGCGTGCGGGTGTTGGAGTACATCTCGGTGGCGGTGACGTTCCCTGAGGCGCCCTCCTCGAACAGGCTCTTCGGAGCCTCGAGGGCGGAGATGGCCTCGGGGGCGATGGTCTGCTTGAAGACGTACACCTTGGTGCCGTTGATCTCCTCCTCCCCCTGGAACTCGATCGGGACGGCCCGTTCGACGTCCGCGTCCCACCACTGGTAGGTGGACTTCTGGACACCGAACGGGAATTTGAACACGTGGCCCTCGTGGGTGATGTCCTTCTGCGACGCCGGGTCGGTGAGGTCGCCGGTCGAGGTGTAGTCCGCGCAGCAGTTCGTGGCGTCGCCGGAGCGACGGTCCACGGACACGCCGGTGTCGCTGTAGCTCAGATCGACCAGGGAACCGTCGACCTCGGCCTGCGACTGCACGGTGGTCTGCCAGAAGGCGTCGGTGTCCTCCACGCCCGCCTCCGACACGACGCCGGGAATGCCGACGACCTCGCGGGTGCTCACGACCTTCACCCCGGTCAGCTTGTCGATCGCCGGAGCACCGTTGACCACGTGCGGGTAGAGGACATCCATGTCGGTGCCCTGGGACACCGAGGTGGAGCGCTGGTCAAGAGGCACTATCGCGAGCTGGTTGAACAGGTACGGCTTGGCGAGCAGCCCGATGCCGATGAACAGCGATCCCAGCAGAACCAGGATGACGCCAATGGCGCGACGCATGTTTGTCCCTTCCACGGTGAAGTCGCTGGAGCCTACCAATCAGTAGGCCGCCGCGTAAGCGGCTCACCGTGACCCGTTTCGAGACAGGCGGATGCCCTCAGGCGCAGGCGGGCCACAACGCCCATCCGTACACTCGACCCGCGGCGCCGCTCAAGCTGGCGGCGGCCGGGTAGCCGAGGGGAGGAATCACGTGGAGCTAGCCACCGTGCGTGCCCGGGCGCAGGACTCCCAGAAGCGGCGAGCCGCGTCGAACTCCCTCCGCCCGACGGTGGAGATGGTCACCCTTGGGCTGGTCGCGCTCCACGTCGTGGCCGTGGGTTGGCTTGTCACCGGTGGCAATCTCTTCATCGACGACATCCGGGCCCAGGCGTACGCGGCAGGTCGCCCGCTGTGGCCCTTCGTCGTGGAGAGCAACAGGACTCACCTCTCGCCGGGCGCCAGGACCGTCGACTGGACAATGGCGATGTACGCGCCGCTCGAGCACTGGCCGGCAGTCCCGCTCAGCCTCGGCATCGCGGCTCTGTTCGGGTGGTCGACCGCTAGACTCCTTCGCCAGGTGATCGAGAACACGCTGGCGCGCGTCCTCGGGCTGTCCTGGGTGCTGTTCGCCGCATCGGTGATCCCAACCTTCGCCTGGTTCCGACAGGCCCTCACCACGATGCTGCCGCTGGCTCTCGTGATCCTCGCAACGAGCCTGACCATCGACCATGCCCGCAGGGGTGGACGCGCGCCGTGGATGCTCGCTGTCGCGTGCCACGCCGTCGCTCTGACCTTGTCGGAGCGCGCCCTGGCCATGCCCTTCGTCGTTCTGGCCGTCCTGCTCCTGACCCCGCCGCCCTCCGGCGTAGGGCCGGCAGGCCGCCGCAGCAGGCTGGGGCGGTGTGCGGTGACGCTCGCGCCGCACGTCGTCGTCAACCTCGTGTTCATCGCCGCCTACTCCACGGGCGACTTCGACAAGGCCGAGGGGGCCCGTCCGAGCGCTCTCGATGCCGTGATCAAGATCGGCCGGTGGGCCTTCGTTGACCAGCTGCCCAGTCTCGTGGGCGGCCCCATCGTCTGGCGTGCGGGGAACGGCCCCTACTCCTTCGCGTCCAGCCCGCTCCTTCTGGTCATCGCGGCCGCGGCGCTTTGTGCCCTGCTCGGCCTCGCTGCGGCGCGCACCAGCGGCAGCCTGCGCGCCAGCGCGCCCGTGGCGATCGTCGCCGCGGCCTACACCGTCCCGGTCCTGGCCATGGTGTACGTCGGGCGGTTGGCGCAGGTTGAGGACATCACGGCGTCCGACGACCTGCGGCTCCTGCCGGACGTCAGCGCGGCCATCGCGATTGCACTGGCGGCCCTGGTCGGCGCCGTGCTCGATCGTCGGCGCCCCGCGACACCGGGACGGTGGGACGTGAGAACCCGTCGCGCAGCCGCTCTCGGCGCCGGGACGGCGACCGTTTTGTGCACCATCACGTGGATCGCCTTCGGAATGCGCTGGCACGACACACCGGTGCGGGGGTACCTCGCGACGATGCGATCCGACGTCAGGGCCACGACCTCGGTGGTGGTGCCGACGACGGTCCCGGTCGAGATCATGCCGGGCTGGGTCGATCCCGGCTTCACCACCGCACCTCTGGTGCGACTCATCAACCCGGTGGCTCTGCAGGGGACTCTGGACGGCACCCTCGAGGTCGTTGGCCCGACCGGTGCCCTGGTTCCCGCGGCACTGAGCAGGGTCGCGGAGGCCGACGTCCCCGAGGGCTTCTGCGGCCGCGTCGTTCCGGTCGGCGTCCGGTCCGTCAGCTTGCCCCTGCAAGAGACGGCCCCCTACTTTCGCGGCTCGATGGTGGTGCTCGGGGTCCTCGTCGGAGACGCCGAACGGCTCAACATCTCAGTGACCGGGCGCGACGGCAGCATGTCGGGGCCTCTTGTCGAGAACCCTCCCGAGCTGCTCCGCGGACCTCACCGCATTCATGCCCCGGTCCCCTACGGTGCGGCGGTCGACTCCATCACCCTCACCGTCGACACGCCCAACACCGCTGGCGTGTGCGTCACGTCGGCCCAGGTCACCACCGTCGAGCCCGGCTCGTGACCGCCACGAACCGGCCGCCGGCCACCGTCACGACCCGGCGGGCGCACCACCTGCTCGAGCTGGAGGGCCTGCGGGCGCTCGCGGCCGTGGCGGTGCTCCTCACGCACGCCGGCTTCCTCTCCGGCGCCACCGGGCGTCACACCCTGCCGGGGTTCCTGGCCCGGATGGACATCGGGGTCGCGGTCTTCTTCGTGCTGAGCGGTTTCCTTCTCTACCGACCGCACGCGCGACACGTCGTCACCGGTACACCGCCCCCGGGCAACCGCTCCTACGCGATTCGGCGAGCCGCCCGCCTGGTCCCGGCGTGGTTGGCCGTCCTGATGGGCACCCTCGTGCTCGTGCCGGAGTCACGCTCAGCGCCCGCGTCGGTGTGGACTGCGAACCTGCTCCAGCTGCAGAGCATGAAGCTCGAGTGGGACCTGCCGGGGCTTGCGCAGCTGTGGAGCCTGTCGACCGAGGTGATGTTCTACGTCGCGCTTCCCCTGGTGGCGGTGCTGGTCGCGCGGTACGCCGCGCCTCGCGGGCCCAGGGCCCACTTGGTCGCCCTGGCCTCGCTCGCCGTTGCGTCGTGGGGGTTCCGCGTGCTCGACGGTCTCGGAGCCCTGCCGGAGGGGTTCTCGTGGACCCGCACCCTTCCCGCCGTCGGTGACTGGTTCGTCGTCGGCATGATCCTCGCGGTCCTGCTGACCGACGAGGGCCTCCACCGCCCCGTCGCGGCGGTGGTGCGGGCCGTGCCCTGGCACCTGTACGCGCTGGCGGCCTGCGTCTTCTGGGTCCTGACGACCCGAGCGGCCGGTCCGTACGACCTGACCCCACCCACCGCCTCCGAAGCGACAGTGAAGCACGTCGGCTACACGGTGGTGGCCGCGTTGGTGGTGGCACCGTCGGTCCTGGGAGCCCGCACGCCGGTGTCACGCCTGCTCTCGTCGCGCGTCCTCACCTACCTCGGGGCGATCAGCTACGGGATCTTCCTGTGGCACCTGCCCATCATGTTCCGCGTTCGGGCCCTCCTCGGCCTCGAGGTGTTCGCCTACGGGTTCTGGGTCACGGCGGTCATCACCCTGGCCGCCTCCATCGGCGTGGCGGCCCTCAGCTGGCACTTCCTCGAGGCGCCGGTCCAGGCGTGGGCCAGGCGCCGCACCGCTCCTTGCGACGGGGTCCCGGCGGTCGGTGGGGTTGCCGGGCCAGGTCGTGGCGAGCGCCACGAGCAGCAGAGCCAGCGCACCTGACCCGACGTCGCGGTTCGTCGCATCCGTGGCGGGCCACGGGTGCAGCAGCGCCCACCCGACCCAGGCGGCCGCAGTGCCTGCAGCGAGGGCAAGGGCCGCCCCGGGTTTCCTGCGCAGCCGACCAACCGCCAGAGCGACCGCCCCGCCGACCGCGCCGGCAAGGCCGCCGACAAGCACAACGGCTGCGACGGCTCCGACGCGGGCGGCGGAGGTGGCTACCACCTCGGGCAGGACGGGCCGGCTGTCGCCTCGTCCGGCGGCGGCGGCCATCGCCGCGAGCGCCAACGCCAGGGCCGCCCCCACGGCGAGGAAGGCCACGAAGGCCATTTGCGGTCCGAAGCGCAGGTCGACCGTTCCGCTCACTCCCGCCGGCACCACCCACGCCTGGGCCCAGCCATCGACGCGTACCGGCCTCAGGACGGTCTCGCCCACGCGCGCAGTCCAGCCGAGGTTCGCGTTCTCTCGCACCACGAGCACGGTGTCGACGTCACTGGGTTCGCGCAGGTCCACCGCCCGGGTCGTGTCACTCCACTCGAGAATGTCGACGGGCGCCGGGTCCGCGGTCACACCGCGGTCACCCTCGACCTCGCGACCGTCGAGGACGAGCGACCGTACCGCGAACTGGGCCGAGGCCAAGGTCTGCAGCCGCTGCTCCCCCGCGGCCAGGTCGACGTCCCCGCATACCCGCAGAGACGCGTCGCCCCGTTCGATGACCCGACCCCGGGTCGTCGCCACCGACGTGGGATAGGTGCGGCCCCCCACCTGGAGCGCCGGGCCGAAGCCGCACGGCACCACTACGGGCGCGGCGGCGGTCAGGGCCCCCGGCCAGGGGTCACCCAGCAGGGCCAGCTCGCCGATGACCACGGGCATCGTGCGGGCCCCGGTGGCGGTGAGGCTCTCTTGCTCGGTAGCCGCGGTCACCGTGACGACGACCTTGCGCGCCCCTGCCTCAGGGAACGTCACGACGCCCTCGCGGTCGAGCACGCGGTGGAACGTGCGACCTCCCACGGTCACGTCGACCTCGATGGGCCTGCGTCCGGCCGCATCGGGGTCGACAGCGAACCGCAGGCCCTCGACCCGTCGCGAGGTCGGCCAGGTGACGGTCAGGGTGGGAGTGTCCTCCGTCGGGTCCGACGCCCAGTAGGTCTTCGGGTCACCGTCCACCGCCAGCTCCGGGGAGACACCGGGTTCGGGCAACCAGCGGCTGGACGCCCGTGCCCGAACGCCGTCGAGCCGCCGGAGCAGGTCATCTGCTCCAAGGCCCGTTGCCACGGCGGCACCGCTCACGGCGAACGACGTCGGGTCGGCCAGGGTGAGCAGGCGCCGCATCGTCGTCGTCTCCTCCCCCACCCGCCGCCGATCCGGCGAACAGGCGAGCACCCCGCTCGACAGGGGGTAGCACGCCGAACGGTCGTCAGTGCCTGCCTGGAGTGCCACGAGGTCGGGCGACTGCTCGGTCACGGGCAGCCGGACCCAGGGCTCGACTCGCGGCAGGACCCCGGCTCCCAGGTCGAGAACCCGAACCGTGGGAAGACGGTCACGCACGGCCTCGACGACCAGCCGGAGGCTCCTCGTCACACCCGTTGGCACCTCAACGGCGACGGCGTAGCGCGCCGGGTCGACGTCGCCGGGGGCCTGCTCGGGGCTCGTGACCGGGGTGCGACGGGTGCCGGCCTCCGTGACGACGGAGACTGCAGCTACGTCCGCACCCAGCTCGGTGTCGAGGGTGAGGGTGAGCGCGGCCGACAGCTGGGTGGGGCTTGCCCACGACACCTCCACCCACTGTCCCTTCGCGACGTACCCCGCAGATCGCCAGCCGGTCTCCCCGCTGGTGTCGAAGGCGCGCCAGGCATCGCTGGCCAGCTCGCGCACCTGGCCCAGCGCGGGATCCGCGAGGGTGGAGGAAGCAAAAGCACGGGCATCGCCATCGTCACGCCGAACGGTCTGCTGGTTCGTGACACCCGGCTGGTCCTCCGTCAATGGCTCGGGCCAGTAGTCGTGAACGGCCCGAGGGGAGGGGTAGTTCTGGTCGGCTGCGAGGAGTGGGCCATAGAGGTCGGTGGCAGTGGCGAAGCTCGACTGCCGACGCTGCAGCGAGTCGCTCGTGACCACGGTGCCGGCGGACCCGACGACCGGGTTGGGCTCGGCGGTGAAGATGCTGTCGCCCACCATCGGCATGGAGCCGACCCCCTCCGGTCCCGCGGCGTACCGCGCCACGGCGGAAACTGGGGTGCGGACCGAGGGTGCGATCGACGTTGTCCTCCTGAGCTCGAACAGCTCGAGCTCACGCACCGGCCGGTCCAGGCCCCAGTCGGACGCGGTCGCCAGTCCGGCCGACCCCCCAACGATGTTGCCGAACGACGCGACGGACTGCGCGCCGCTGGCGGTGAGCGCAGCCCGGACCACGACGGGAGGCGTGGTCCGCGAGCTCAGGCGCTGGTGGTCACCGACCAGAAGGACCCGCGTCACGGCCAGGGTGTCGAGGAGGGAAACCAGTTCCGGTCCCCCACGTCCCTGGGCCACGCGGGCCTCGATCTGCCCGAGGACTCGGGTCGCCGCTGCTGAGCCGAGCGGCACAGCGTCCCGGACGATCCAGGGCTGCCCCGCTGCTGGCTGAAGTGGTTCGTCCTTGGGCTCGCCCCACATCCGGGCCGGCGCATTGCCGCCGGGCAGGAGCAGCGTGCGCCCACGGTCCGGGTGCTCGTCGAGCCAGATGGCGGCTTGTGTCCAGGCGCGTGGGATCTCGAGAAACGGGCCGCGCTGGACCACTCCGACCAGCGCGGGAACCGCGGTCTGACCGACGAGGGCGAGCACGACGACCGCCGGCGCGATGAGCGGCCAGGGAGCCTGCTGCCGTCGTAGCCAGGCCGCCGCAAGGGGGAGCCCATGGGCGACGCCCAGGGCGATCGGCAACCGCAGGACCGGATCGAACTTGTGTGTGTTGCGGAAGGGCGCCAGCACCCCATCGAGCAGGTCCGCCTCCGCCCCCGCCCACGGCGCGGCCACGCCGCGAACGTGCCCGAAGGTCACCAGGACGAGACCGACCAGCAGGCCTCCGCGAGCGAAGACCATCCACGGACCACGGGCCAGCGCCAGGCCCAGGAGGCCAGCGAGGGCGATAACGAGGCCGAACACGATGGCGTTGCGTGAGGTGAGCAGCACCCACCCACTCGGCCAGACCGCATTTTGCTCGCCGCCGATCGTCGCGATCCACTGGGTGGTCCCGCGAAGGGCCTCGGTGACGCTTGCCACCGCGGTCGTCACCCGCCCGTCCTCGATCCAGTCCAAGAAGGGCGGGCTGTACCGGCCGAGCAGGACCAGCGGTCCGATCCACCAGGCCGTGGCGAGGACGACGGCGAGTGACCACCAGCCCAGTAGGACACGTCTTACCGGTCCACGCCGCGTGAGGATCCACCAGAGGGGTAGGACCAAGGCTGCCAGCGAGGCGACCGCGTTCACTGCCCCGAGGAGGAGGATGGCGCCGCCAGAACGCAGAGCGGCATGCCGCTCACGGCCTTGCTGAACGGCGATGAGTGGGAGCAGGATCCAAGGCGCCACGGCCATCGGCCAGATCTCCGAGCTGATCGCGCCGAGCCCGATGAGCATCCGGGGTGCCAGAGCATACGAGAACGCGGCGATGATGCGGGACCAGCCCGTGCCGATGCCCAGCCGCTCCAGTACAAGGCGAACCCCGTGGTAGGCCAGCACCAGGATCAGCGCCCACCACATCCGCTGCACCACCCAGCCCGGGATGCCGAGCGTTTGGCCAAGCCAGAAGAAGGGCCCCATCGGGAAGAGATAACCGTAGGCCTGGTTTTGCAGCTGGCCTCCAGCCGCCAACGGGTCCCAGAGGCTCAGCGCCCGACCGAGGAAGCCGCCGGGGTTGACGACCAGGTCGAGCTTGGTGTCTGCGGAGGTCCACCCTGGCTGTTGGACGAAGGCCAGCGCCACGAGGAAGGTGGTGGGCACGATGCGGTCGAGCCGGCCACGCCACCGTGCCGCGAGCTCGGGAGAAGCGCTCACTCGCCACCCACGCGGAGCACGATCACGGTGTTCCAGCTCGCGAACTCGCGCAGCCCCGGCACCCGCATGACCCACTGCGCCCACCACGGGTGGTAGCGCGCGAACACGTCGAGCACCTCGGCCCGGCCCGATCGCTCCGCGTCGTGCGCCCAGCGCACCATCGGCCCAACGGGGCACGCGAACAGCGACCGGCCCACGTCATTCTTGGGCCGGTACCCGTGCTTCTGGGCGTAGCGGTCAGCCGCGCGACGCCCACCCAGGTAGTGCCAGGGCGAGGTCTCGTGCCCGCCCCAGGGCGACAGCCACGGCGTCCACGAGAGGAACACCACACCGCCGGGCCGGGTGACGCGCAGCATCTCCTCGCCCATCCGCTGCGGGTCCGGGACGTGCTCCAAGACGTTGCTCGAGAAGGCCAGGTCGACGCTGCAGTCTGCCACTGGCAGGTCGAGACCGGAACCGCGGACCACGTCACCTGTGACGCCGCCGCGGGCGGTGAGCTCGCCGGCATCCGGCTCGAGGCCGGCATACCGGGCCCCGGCCTGCGTGAACGCGTCGGCGAAGTACCCGGGGCCGCCACCGATGTCGAGCACAGTCAGCCCGTCGAGGCTCGACCATCTGCGCAGCAGGGCGATGGAGTCAGCGGCCAACGCACCGTAGAAGCGATCGGGGTCGGTCTGCTCGACCCGGAAGTCCCGGAAGAGGGCTACCGAACGCCGCAGAGACGGGCGATCCACGACCGCCCGACCACGGGCGATGTCCTGGGGTAACATCCGTCTCCGGTCGTCTTGGAAAGAGCACACGTGCGCATTGCCTTCATGAACTGGCGAGACTCTACACATCCCGAGGGCGGGGGCGCCGAGAAGTATGCCGAGACAGTCTGTGAGGGTCTCGCGGGGGCCGGACACGACGTCACGCTGCTCTGCGCCGCCCATGGTGACGCCCCGGCGGAGGAGTTACGCAACGGTGTGCGGGTGCTGCGGCAGGGCGGCCGGCTGGGCGTCTACGTGGCCTCACTGCGACGTCTGGTCGCCCTGGAGCGCGCTGAGGGCCGCTTCGACGTGGTCGTCGACACGCAGAACGGGGTCCCGTTCTGGGCAGGTCGGGTGACGCGCACCCCGGTCGTGGTGCTCGTGCACCATGTGCACCGCGAGCAGTGGCCGATGGTCTTCGGGCCGGTGAGCTCGCGGATCGGGTGGGTCCTGGAGTCCCGGATCGCTCCCCGGACGTTCCGAGGCCAGCAGTACGTCGCGGTCTCCGAGCGCACTCGCGAGGAGCTCGTCGCGCTGGGGGTCGCGCCTGGCGCCATCTCGATCATCCACAACGGCACCGAGCCACCCCTCACCACCGCCGCGACCCTCCATCCGGAGCCGCGGCTCGTCGTCCTCGGCCGCGTCGTTCCGCACAAACGGGTCGAGCACGCCCTCGAGGTGGTTGCCCGGCTCGCCGACCGCCACCCGACCTTGCGGCTGCGGGTGGTGGGCGACGGCTGGTGGAGCGACCGAGTGCGCGAGGAGGCCAGGGCGCTGGGCGTGACCGACCGGGTCGACCTGTTGGGCCACGTCGACGAGGAGACCAAGCACGCCGAGCTGACCTCGGCGTGGGTGGCGCTCGCCCCTAGCATCAAGGAGGGCTGGGGCCTGTGCGTCGTGGAGGCCGCCTCGCACGGCACTCCGACGGTGGCCTACGAGGGAGCCGGCGGGCTGTCGGAGTCGATCGTCGACGGGCGCACCGGGCTGCTCGTCCCCGACCTGGACGCGATGACCGACGCCGTCGACGGGCTGCTCTCGGACCCGGTGGCGCGGGAAGCGCTGGGCCATGCCGCGGTCGAGCACTCACTGCACTTCACGTGGGAACGGACCATCGAGTCCTGGGAGTCACTGCTGGCCGACCGCGCGGCGGGCCTGCCAGTGGAGTCGGGTACGGATGCCGTGGTGCCGGCGGGCGACCGCAGTCGGCGGTCGTCACCGGTCAGCCGACGACACTGACCTCGATCAGCCGCCGTAGTTGAGGATCTGGTCCGGCGGGAGGATGGTCTGCTCGCCGTCGACGACGGCAATGGCGTCCTTGGGGCCGTTGCTCGACACGATGGTGGCGGCAGCGGCGAAGGCCATGCCGAGACCGACGAACAGACTCACCAGCAGAAGGATGAGTCCCGTGCGGCGTGCGCCGCCGGTGGTGCTTGTCTCAGTCATGAACGTGAAGAGCCTTTCCTACTGGGCAGTACGCGGCATCCTAGCCTGTCCCAACCTCCCACATCGGCAGGTGAGCAGGGTCACTTCGCGGAGGTGACGTCCCACACCCGAAAGCCTGCGCCTGAGTGCACCAGTTGCCAGCCGTCGTGGCTGGTCGGGAGCACCCCCGGCGTGCCGAGCCACTCGACCACGGTGGTGACGCCGTGTCGGCGCAGGCTCAGCGACGACACCTCGCCCGTCCCCCACGCCTCGGTGGTCGGTGCGTCATCGACCACCACCAGCGTCCCGTCGCGTGCCACCGACAGGGCGGTGCTTCCCAGCACGGTTCCGGGCAGTGCTCGGGCCAGCGGGTCGAGGAAGGCCGGCCCACCCGCCCACTCCGGGCGCCGCAAAGGCTGCCACGGCAGCGAGAGCACCGTCGGGGAGGTGCCGCCCGCGCTCACCACGTCGATGACAGCTTCCCACTCGGCGGGGTAGTCCACGGAACGGTATGCCATCTGCATCGACTTGGGCAGGTCGGCCACGGACGCTACGGAGAGGGCCACGACGAGCACCGCCACAAGAGCGGATGCCGCGGCGCCTCCATGCGTGCCGACCCAGCCCACGGTCACGCCGACCAGCACCGCCGCGGCCATGACGGAGGGCGCGAGCATGCGGTGCTGGTCCCGCAGCATGGCCAGGCCCGGCACCTGTTGCAGGGTGACCAGCGCGTCGAGCCCCGGGCCTGAGGCGCACCAGGCCAAGGTCGCCGGCGCAACGAGGAGGGACAGCGCTACCAGTGCCCGGGTCAGCGACCTCCCTGCGAGGACAGCGACTCCGCCCATCGCCATGGCCAGGAGCACCAGCGACGAGGTGATGGCGACCGGGTCGGTGCGCGAGAGCGGCTGCGCGCCGGAGGCCCACACGCCACCGCCCATCAGCGCGGACGCCCACGTGCCGAGCCCCGAGTCGTCGGCCAGGGCGAAGGCCACGGGGCCGTCGGGGTCGGCCGGGACGCCACCGACGAGCAGCGCCGGTAGCAACCAGGGGCTGCACCACACGGCCCCCAGGGCCGCCACGAGCAGCACACGCCGGGCGTTGCGATCGGGGCGGGAGAGTTCGACGAGGACCGCGGCGACGAGCGCCGTCACGCCGCCCCAAGGGGTGACCGCCGCCGGCGCCGCGACCAGGACGAGCAGCGCGAGCCGGCGTCCGGGAGTCAGGCGTGACCGACCAACGACGACGATCCATGGCAGGCACGCATACCCGAGCAGGGTCGGCACCTGGCCCAGAAGCAGACGTTCGGTGACGTACGGGTTCCAGATCGCGACCCAGGCCGCCGCGAGCGCGGCGGCAGCGCCCGCTCGCCGGACGACCAGCCCGGCACCCACACCCGCGATGAGCAGGCAGAGCGCGAGGAGGACCACCTGCTGCACTGCTGTCGGCAGCACCCACGAGGCCGCCCAGGCGATCGCGTCCAGCGGCCAGGCCCGCAGGGCGGACGCGGTGCGCGGAAGCAGCGACTCGGGTGCCGCCGGCACAGGCACGGTGACGAAGTCGCGCACGAGCCGGTGGCCGGACCCGCGGACGCCGGAAAGCACCACCCACGTCGCCACCGCCGCCGACGCGACGCCCACAAGCGCCACGGCGAGGCTGGGATCGAGACGGTGCCGAAGGCCGGTGCGGGCATCCGTGACCCGCGATGACCCTGCCTGCGTCGACACCCGCGTCAGCCTAGTTGCCGGCGGCCACGGCCCGGGTCGTACCCTGTCACGCGTGTCGAGGACAACCGCAGGTGCAGCAACAGCCCGGGGGGCCGTGCTCGTCGCCGTCGGCATGACCGCGATGAACGTCGCGGCCTACGCCTTCACGCTCGTCGCCGCCCGACGGCTCGGACCCGAGGGCTACTCGGTGGTCGCGGCGCTGATGGGCGTGGTGCTCGTGGTCAACGTCCTGGCCCTGGGCGTGCAGGCGACAACCGCCCGCCACGTGGCGCGTCAGGCCGACGACCCGCGGGTCGCGGCTGGCATGGTGCGCACCGCGCTGCGCTCGGCCATGGCCCTCGGCGCCCTCTGCCTGGCCCTCTCCCCTGTCGCCGCCGTGCTGCTGCACCTCGACAGCTGGGTCACCGCCGCCACCGTCGCGGTGACCGCCGCCGCCCTCACCGTCATGGGCGCCCAGCTCGGCATCCTGCAGGGCCGCCGTAGCTGGCGTGCTTTTGCGGGGCTCAGCCTGACGACTGGCGCGGGTCGCCTCGTCGTCGGCGGGGCCGCGGTCGTGCTGTGGCCGACCCCGCTCGGCGCAATGACCGGCGTCGCCGTCGGGGCGCTGGTGCCGCTGCTCGTCGGCCGTCGGCTGATCCGCCCCCGTGCGGCCGACAGCGCCCCCGGCAGCACGGGCTCCGTCGAGCCGGAACGCCCCGGCGGCACCCTGCGCGACCTGCTGCACGACTCGCACACCCTGCTCGCCTTCTTCGCACTGACCCAGGTCGACGTCTTCGCGGCCAGGGTGATGCTGTCGGCGGGAGAGGCGGGCGTCTACGCCTCGGGCCTGATCCTGACCAAGGCGGTGCTGTTCCTGCCGACCTTCGTCACCGTCATGGCGTTTCCCACGCTGGCCCGCCGCACCGGTCCGCGGCACCTGCACCTCGCCGGTCTTGCAGTGGTCTTCAGCATCGGCCTGGTGGCCGTGGCCGGCACACTCGCGATGCCCCGACTGGCCCTGGCCTTCGTCGGCGGCCGGGAGTATGCCGCGGTGCAGCCCGACCTGTGGCTGTTCGCGGTGCTGGGCACGGTGATCGCGATGATCCAGCTGCTCGTGCAGACGGCACTGGCTCGGGCTCACCGGAGCGCGGTGTGGTGGGTCTGGGGTGCCCTGGCCACCGTGCTCGCTGTCGTGCCCTTCGTCACAACGGGTCACGCCCTGCTGCTGCTGATGCTTGCGGTCGACACCGTGCTGCTCGCCGTGCTGGTGCGGGTCACCTGGGCCGACCCGTGGGCGTCGACCACCACACCGGACGGCACCGACGACCTGATCGACGAGGCACTGCCGAGCGCAGCCAGCGCACCGAGTGAACCCGACGAGCGCAGCGGTGACGCTAGTGCGCCGCGTCGTGCCAGCTCCGGCCGACGCCCACGCTGACGTCGAGCGGCACGTCGAGCGGAACCGCCGCGCCCATCTCTCGCCGGACCAGCGCCTCGACCGCCTCGCGCTCCCCCGGGGCGACCTCGAGCACGAGCTCGTCGTGCACCTGCAGCAGGATGCGCGATCCCAGGCCCTGCGCGGTCAGCGCCGCGTCGACGTCCTTCATCGCAAGCTTGATGATGTCGGCGGCCGAGCCCTGGATCGGCGCGTTGAGCGCCATCCGCTCGGCACCCTCGCGACGCTGGCGGTTGTCGCTGGTGAGGTCGGGCAGGTAGCGGCGCCGGCCGAGCATCGTGGCGGTGTAGCCGGTGGCCCGGGCCTCGGCCACGACCTCGCGCAGATAGTCACGCACGCCGCCGAACCGCGCGAAGTACTCGTCCATCAGGCCCTGCGCCTCGCCGGTGGTGATGGTGAGCTGCTTGGACAGGCCGAACGCCGACAGGCCGTAGGCCAGGCCGTAGCTCATCGCCTTGACCTTGCTGCGCATCGCCGGGGTGACCTCGCCGGGCTCGACGTGGAAGACGCGGGCGCCGACGAACCGGTGGAGGTCCTCGCCCGTACGGAACGCCTCGATCAGGCCCTCGTCACCGGACAGGTGCGCCATGATCCGCATCTCGATCTGGCTGTAGTCGGCCGACATCAGCGACTCGTAGCCCGCACCGACGACGAAGACCTCGCGGATGCGGCGCCCCTCCTCGGTGCGGATCGGCACGTTCTGCAGGTTCGGGTCGGTCGAGCTGAGCCGGCCGGTGGCCGCGATGGTCTGGATGTACGTGGTGTGGATGCGCCGGTCGGTCGCGACCGACTTGATCAGCCCTTCGACGGTGACCCGCAGCCGGGCGGTGTCGCGGTGGCGCAGCAGGGCCTCGAGGAAGGGGTGCTCGGTCTTGGCGAACAGGTCAGCGAGCGCGTCGGCATCGGTGGTGTAGCCGGTCTTGGTGCGCTTCGTCTTCGGCATGCCGAGCTGGTCGAAGAGCACCTCCTGCAGCTGCTTGGGGCTGCCGAGGTTGACGTCGTGGCGGCCGATGGCGTCGTAGGCATCGAGCTGGGCCTGGCGCATCTTGGCGGCGAAGTCGGCCTCGAGCTCGGCCAGGGCCGGCTCGTCGACGGCGATGCCGGTGCGCTCCATCCGCGCCAGGATCTCGACGAGCGGCAGCTCGAGGTCGCGAAGCAGCTCGGTGCCGCCGGTCTCGTCGAGCCGCTCCGAGAGCACGGCCGACAGCTCGAGCACGGCCCGCGCCCGAATTCTCGCGTCGCGGGCCGCGGTGTCGTCGTCGGCGGCGAAGTCGAGCATTCCCTGCTCGCCGGTGGCCTGCTCCGCCTTGAGCTCACGGCCCAGGTGCCGCACGACGAGGTCCTCGAGGTCGTAGGAGCGCTGGTCGGGCCGCACGAGGTAGGCCGCGAGCGCGGTGTCGCAGGTGACACCGGCCAGGGTCAGCCCACGGGTCGACAGCGCCTGAAGCTGCTCCTTGGCGTCGTGGAGGACCTTGGGCGCCTCGGGGTCGGCCAGCCAGCCGGCCAGCACGTCCTCCTGCACACGGGTCAGGGCGGTCAGGTCGAGGTGGGCCGTGCTGCCGTCTTCGCCCGCCAGCGCCACGGCCCCCGCGTCGCCGCTGCCGCCGCGGTAGTGACCGACGACGACCACGCCGTGCGGCACGCGCCGGCCGACCGCTCCGTCGCCGAACCGGATGCCGAGGTCGTCGGCAGTGAACACCTCGCCCTCGAGCTCGAAGCCGCCCTCGACCTCGTCCTGCTCGACCTCGAAGGTTGCGAACAGCCGGTCGCGAAGCACCCGGAACTCCAGGCCGTCGAAGACCTGGTGCACCTCCTCGCGGTCCCAGGACTGGCGCTCGAGGTCGTCGACGGACAGGGGCAGCTCGAGGTCGTCGACGAGCTTGTTGAGGCGCCGGTTGCGCAGCACGCCGTCGAGGTGCTCGCGCAGGCTCTCGCCCGCCTTGCCCTTGATCTCGTCGACGTGGGCCACCACCCCGGCGAGGTCGCCGTACTGGGCCAGCCACTTGGCAGCGGTCTTCGGCCCGACCCCGGGCACGCCGGGCAGGTTGTCGCTCGTCTCGCCGACGAGCGCGGCGAGGTCGCTGTAGCGCTCCGGCGCCACGAGGTACTTCTCGGTGACGGCGGCAGGGTCCATCCGCCACACCTCGGACACCCCGCGCACCGGGTAGATGAGGGACACCTGGTCACTGACCAGCTGGAACGCATCGCGGTCGCCGGTGCAGATGACCACCTCATGACCCTGCTCGACCGCCCGATGCGTCAAGGTGGCGATGACGTCGTCGGCCTCGAAGCCCTCGACCCCCACGTGCCGGATGCGCAGCGCGTCGAGCACCTCGCGCAGCAGCGGCAGCTGGCCGGAGAACTCCGTGGGGGTGGCCGAGCGGCCAGCCTTGTACTCGGGGTACTCGGCGGCCCGGAAGGTCTTTCGCGACACGTCGAAGGCCACGCCGACGTGGGTCGGCGCCTCGTCGCGCAAGACGTTGATCAGCATCGACGTGAAGCCGTAGACGGCGTTCGTGTGCTGGCCGGTGCTCGTCGAGAAGTTCTCGACCGGGAGGGCGAAGAAGGCCCGGTAGGCCAACGAGTGTCCGTCGAGGAGGAGGAGCTTCACGCATGGCAGCCTAACCACCATGACCGACACCCCCGACCGCCCCGACCCGGCCTCCTCCCCGGCCTCGTCCCCCGCCTCGTCCCCGGCCTCGTCCCCCGCTCCGGACCTGATGGCGGGCGTCGCGGCGATGCGCGCGATGAACCCGAACTCGCTCATGGACCGGATGGGCATCGAGGTGCTCGAGGCCACCCCGGAGCGGCTCGTCGCGACGATGCCCGTCGAGGGCAACACCCAGCCCTACGGACTGCTCCACGGGGGCGCCTCGGTGGTGCTCGCGGAGAGCCTCGGGTCGATCGGGGCCGCCCTGCACGCCGGGCCCGGCAAGGCCGTCGTCGGCCTCGACATCAATGCCACCCACCACCGGGCCGCGCGCTCGGGCGTGGTCACCGGCGTCGCGACCTCGATCAGCCTGGGCCGCACGCTGACCTGTTACGAGGTCGTCGTCAGCGACGACGAGGGCCGGCGGCTCTGCACCAGCCGCATCACCTGCCTGATCCGCGACGGCGCACCGGGGGCCGCCTGAACCCGGGCCTTCCCGCGTCGGTCAGGCCTGGTGGCTGGGCGTCGCGAACGCGCGGCTGCGCAGCGACCGGCGACGGCGCAGGAGCTCGTGACCCGTCTCGGAGCTCTCGGGCGCGATCTTGCGGCGCAGCTGGCCCGTGGACACGATGCGCCGCACGATGACGGAGGAGAACCCGAGCCGGGCGAAGAACCGGTTGGCGTCGCGGCTGGTCGTCGGCACGTTCGACACGACGAGCTCGCAGCCGGAGCGCTCGGCGAAGGACAGCACCGCGGCGATCAGGGCTTTCGCGACCCCATGCCTGCGGGCGTCGGGGCCCACCCAGAGCTGCTCGATGGCGAGCTCGGCCTGCGGGCTGAGCCCGAACGGGTTCTCGGTGGTGATGGCGTAGCCGACGGCCTCGCCGTCGACGCGCGCCACGAAAGCCTGCACGCCCGGCCGCAGCAGGGCCGTGGACAGCCGCCCGTCGGTGACGCAGCGGTTGGCGGCCTCCTTGCTGGAGCCGGAGTCGACGCGGGCGGCCAACCACAGCCCGGTGACGTCCCGCAGGTCGTCCTGGTCAACTGACACCACGTCAACCGTCCGCCTGGCCATAGCCACCTCCGTCGTGGGTCACTTCGTGCGGCATCGTGCGACGCCGCTGATGCAGGACGAGAACACGTTCGCGCACCAGACACTACCTCGGTTGCGGCGGGCTCGGAGCCCGGATGGATGAGCATTGAACCACCCCGTAGGGTGACCGGGTGACTTCGCTGTTCCCCGGTTTCGGGACCGTGCTCAATGTTTTGACGGTGCTCGTCGGGGCCGGCCTGGGAATGGCCGTCGGTCACCGGCTGCGCGAGCACACCCGCTCGGTCGTGACCGACGTGCTGGGGCTGGTCACCCTGCTCGTGGCGGGCCTGTCGGCGGTGGCCGTGACCGATCCCGCACTGCGCGACGCGGTGGGCACCGGCTTCCCGCTGCTCATCGTCCTCGGTGCGCTGCTGATCGGCTCGATCGCCGGGTCCATGCTGCGCATCGAGGAGCGGCTCGAAGGGCTCGCCGGCCGAATCCAGGCCTGGGTGGCACGCCGCTCCCGCACCGAGGGCGGCACGGACTCGGCTGCCAGGGAACGGTTCATCGAGGGCTGGCTCACGGCATCCCTGCTGTTCTGCGTCGGCCCGCTGACCATCCTGGGCTCGCTCAACGACGGCCTGGGGCGCGGCGTCGACCAGCTCGCCCTGAAGTCGGTGCTCGACGGCTTCGCCGCGATGGCGTTCGCGGCGAGCTTCGGCATCGGCGTCATGCTCTCGGCCGTGTCGGTGCTGGTCGTACAGGGCCTGCTCACGCTGTTCGGCGTGCTCCTGGGCGGTCTGGTGCCGGACGCCCACATCTCGGCGCTCACGGCCACCGGTGGGCTGCTGCTGGCCGGCATCGGGCTGCGGCTGCTGCGCATCCGCGACGTGCCGGTCGGCGACATGCTGCCGGCCCTGCTCGTCGCTCCGCTGCTCACCCAGCTCGTCGTCTGGCTGCGCTGACCGCGGCTCCTTCGGTGGCCGGGTGGCGCTGCGCGAGGCGGGCGGGTGGGTTCCCCGGTGCGTCGGTCTCGATGAACTGCGCTTCGGATGCCAGGCGCGTGGGTCACTCGGCGTGCGCCGGCTACGGTGACAAGCGCCTTGGATGCCGCGTGCCGGGTTCGTGGCGTCCCTCGCCTTCCGCGCAGTAAGGGCTGTAGGACAGGGAATCTGGGTGTGGACAACCCTTGGATTCGTACGTGCGTTCGAGTATGCTGTGGGTATGTCGATCAGCGAGCTCCGAGCGGATGCCGCGGACTTGCGTGCCGCGGCCGCTGAGTTCGGTGCGCGCCTTGCTGAGCAGGCACCGAGTGTGTCCTGCGAGGAGCTGTTCGAGCTCGCTGGGGAGCTGCAGGGGGTGGTCAACGCGGTCGAGGGGGCGCAGCTGGTCGCGATCGCGCACGCGTCGTCGTTGGAGATCCGCCTGACCGAGCGTGGGCCGGTCG
>Ga0335397_10001028_pt1 | contig 37589 bp, 40 predicted proteins | sample MAT04_FD_205740 | JGI IMG/M metagenome (GOLD analysis project Ga0335397, IMG submission 205740) | Freshwater microbial communities from Lake Fryxell liftoff mats and glacier meltwater in Antarctica - MAT-04 (spades assembly) (version 2) ... | reverse complement strand
AACCTTTTACTGTTAATACAGCCTTTGCAAGTGCTTTAGGAAGGTCAACCAAAGGCCGAGTATATGGATTCATCACTACTGCTGACGGGAATGATTTGGCGAGACTGCTTGTTAAAAATGGTCTTGGCCGTACTCACGGCACAGGTAGAGAAACACACAATGAGGTATCACGTGATGAAATGATTTCAAGTCTTCAGGATATTGAGAATTCGGCCATGTTGAAACGCGTCGGCATTTGGTCGGAGAGTGATCCGGAGCGGATTGCTGAACTTCGAGCAAAGCAACGTAGTGAAGATCAGGAATTAAAGGAATTACAAAACCAGGTAAAAAAAGCCCCATCCCCCCAGAGCGTACTTGGCCTAAACACCGCCACAGAAAAAGAACTTCAGTCTATCAAAGGAATTGGCCCCGTTCTTGCTGAAAGAATTATAGCCGGTCGCCCCTATAGAACCGTAGATGATTTGCGCAAAGTAAATGGAATTGGTTCCAAAAAGTTTGAAAATATTCGCCCTTATTTCGACGTAGGTAAACATTGAAGCATAGGGTCTATCAACGTAGCATAAAAGCGCCTAACCCTGCATTCGAGCGGGACGCCGCAAAAGCGCGGCGCCCCTCACTTCTACGTTATGCCAATTAGAACAAAGGCCTCGCGATGATGGAGTTCGAGTGGGACCCGCCAAAGGGCGCCGTCAACCTGCGCAAACATGGCGTATCGTTCGATGAGGCGGCAACGGTATTCCTCGACCAGCTGGCTGTGTCGGGCGCTGACCCCGATCATTCTGTGGGCGAGTCCCGCTACATCACCTTCGGAGTGTCGAGTCTAGGAAAATTGCTCGCTGTCTCCCACACTTACCGCCCAGGCGGCATTCGCATCATTAGTGCACGGCGCGTCACCCGCGTTGAAAGGAATATCTATGAAGAAGGCTGAACACGAAATGCGCGCGGAGTACAAGCGCTCCGACTTTGGAAATTTGGAACGAGGTAAGTTTTTCAAAGTAGCGTCCAAGGGTACGTCGGTGGCTTTGATCGAGCCGAACTTGGCCAAGGCGTTTCCTACATCGGAAGCAGTCAACGAGGCGCTTCGTGGGCTGCTTGCACTCGCAGATGAAACGGCCCGCATAACTGGTCGTTCAAAACGGACGGCTCGCAAGCGAGCCGCCGTTTAGCTTCGACGTTCGACCGCAGGCACGCCGTAGGAGTACGATATGTCTATGCAAGTCGCTATTGGGCCCGTCGTGGCCGGGAAACTGGTCGTAGAGGGCCTTGATCTGCCGGACGGAGAGACCGTCGTCGTTCTGGCCCGCGAGGCTGATTGCGACGTGTACCTTTCGCCTGAGGATGAAGCGGAACTGCTGGAGGCGATGGCCGAAGCCGATCGTGGTGAAACAATCTCTGCGGAAGAGCTTTTTGTCCGGTTGGACCGCCTTCGCTGATAATGCCGCTCGCTTTACGCATCGTACGCCGTGCGGCGACGGAAGTTGAGCGAGCCGAATTGTGGTGGCGGGAAAATCGACTCGCTGCACCTGACGCCCTTCGGGAGGCATTCAGAGCGCATTCTCATTGTTGCTTCGCCAACCGGGTGTTGGGACTCGAGTCGGAAACACAAGGTTGAGTGGCGTGCGCCGCCTGCACCTCGGCCGCATAAGGTACTTCGTGTATTACCAGATTCGCGGTGGCGAGCTCGTCGTTCTCTCTTTGTGGCATTCGAGTAGAGGCAAGGGCCCGAAGCTGTGACACATGCGGTCGAACTGGTCATTCCATCGGATCGCCTTCGGCGCCCCGCTGAATTTCGACGTTAAGCGTGTTGACGAAATTTGTGAGAAGCTCGATCCATGCCTACGAAGGTCAAAGAGCTCGTTGCGTTGATTCAGGCAGATGGCTGGAAGCTCGCTCGCCAAAAGGGAAGCCATCGTCAGTTTCACCACTTGTCGAAGCCGGGAACGGTAACCGTGGCGGGTAAGGACAGTGTCGAGATTCCACCTGGCACACTGAACAGCGTCCTCAAGCAAGCAGGTCTGAAAAAGTGAGGTGACAGATGCAATATCTCGTCGTAATTGAAAAGGGCCCGTCAAGTTTTGGAGCCTACGTGCCTGATTTGCCGGGCTGTGTCGCGGTGGGAGAAACTCGCGCTGAAGTTGCGGAGCTCATCCAAGATGCGATCAAATTTCATCTCAGCGGAATGAAGGAAGATGGGGTGCCAATCCCTGAACCACTTTCAACGGGCGAACTTGTCGAGGTACATGCTTAACGGGTTGCTCGGCACGGACACGCAACTACAGGCCGCGCCTGCGGCGCAGGAGTTGCGCGCCGGGTAGCGCCAACGTTAGGCATCACAAACTCTCAGCGATCACGATGGCAAACCTAAAGACTCCTTCAACGGCACCGTACTAGCGTTGGGCTGCTTGGATCGGCAGGCTTCTCCTCATTCCGCTTACCGCAGCGTGCGGCGGAATGCTTTTCGGTCTCTATCGCTTTGCTGTGACTGGTCAACTGAGTACACCAGGCAGAAACTTTGGCCCCGCTAGTAGCACCGTCTATTTCTCAGAACATCCAGTCTGGTTCTTGGTGTTGTCGGAGCGTGATAGCAGGAAGCAGTCTTTCAAGGCAGAGCGACTTGTGACCAGCAACACCGAGGCTGATGCAGGTGCCATTTTTCGATATTCGCAAGTTCAGCAAACTCACTAAGTGGTGCGCTGGTCGTCAGGGCAGCCGGGGGGATTGGTTTGCTGTGTCCCAGTCCGGGCTCGACATCCACACCTGTAGCAGTACTCGCTTGTTTTGAGCGATACTTCTCTGGCACGGGATGGCGAAGATCAGGATTCCTTTGCACACATTTGGATTTTTTTGTGTCCGGCCATTCCACCTTGCCTACCGGGGGCGAGGTGGAAACGGCTACCGAGGGAACCAGACCGACGAAAATTTTTCGATCCACTGTGATTTAGAGGCGCAACACGCATGGCCAAGCAGACGATTCAGAGCCGAGACATCAAGGTGTCTGAGGTCATTCCAAGCGCTTTATGCTGTCGCACACTTACCAACGAGTGCATGTTTTGAAAGCCTGTCATGCCCAAGACAGGTGAGAACGTCATCGAATTCGGCCTAGCCAATGAAGCGGGTACGAACGTATGAAGAATAATGCCCGCGACCAAGTTGACCTGCTGAAGACCGGCGCGCTACAGACAGCGATCTTGAACAGCGCGAACTTCTCGAGCATTGCCACCGACGACCAGGGTGTCATCCAGATTTTCAACATCGGCGCCGAACGTATGCTGGGCTACGCGGCGGCCGATGTATTGAACATAATCACCCCTGCCGATATTTCCGACTCGAACGAAAATGTTCTACGCGCCCAAGCCTTGAGCACCGAGTTCGCCACGGCGATCGCACCGGGTTTTGAAGCCCTGGTGTTCAAGGCGTCGCGCGGGATCGAGGATATTTACGAGCTGACCTATCTGCGCAAGGACGGCAGCCGACTTCCGGCGGTCGTGTCGGTCACGGCACTTCGCGACGTGCGCAACGCGATCATTGGTTACTTGCTGATCGGTACCGATAACACCGCGCGCAAGCGAGCTGAAGACGCGCTGGTCAGAGCAGGCGCTTTGCAGAGCGCGATCTTCAATAGCGCCAACTTTTCCAGCATCGCAACCGATGCCAATGGCGTAATCCAGATCTTCAACGTTGGCGCCGAGCGCATGCTCGGCTATGCAGCGGCCGACGTCGTGAACAAGATCACGCCAGTCGACATTTCCGACCCGCAGGAAGTTATTGCCCGTGCCAACGCGCTCAGCGCCGAACTCGGAACATCGATCGCTCCCGGCTTCGACGCCTTGGTCTTCAAGGCCAGACGAGGCATCGAAGACATCTACGAGTTGACTTACATCCGCAAAGAGGGCAGCCGCTTCCCCGCGGTAGTGTCAGTTACAGCGCTGCGCGACGACTCGGGGGAAGTCATCGGCTACCTGCTGATCGCCACTGACAACACGGCACGCTTGCAGGCCTCGCAGTACGCCCGCAGCCTGCTCGAAGCCAGCCTCGACCCTCTTGTCACTATCAGCCCAGACGGCAAAATCACCGACGTCAATGAAGGCTCGATCAAGGTGACCGGCGTGGTCAGGTCAGAGCTGATCGGTACCGACTTCTCGGACTATTTCACCGAACCCGCTAAGGCGCGCGCAGGTTACCAGCAGGTCTTCGCCCTGGGCTCGGTGATCGACTACCCGCTGACTATCCGACACTGCGACGGCCGCCTCACCGACGTGCTTTATAACGCCAGCCTTTACAAGGACTCCGGCGGAACCGTTTTGGGTGTGTTTGCGGCGGCTCGAGACATCACTGCGCGCAAGTTGGTCGAGGCTGAGCAGCAGCGGCTGGACCAGGTCCTGCGCCAGACGAACCTCGAACTTCAAGGCGCCAAGGTAGAGGCCGAACGTGCCAACCTGGCGAAATCGGACTTTTTGTCGAGCATGAGCCACGAGTTGCGCTCACCGCTAAACGCCATTCTCGGCTTCGCCCAGTTGTTGGATTCGGAGTCGCCGCCGCTCACTAAAGGGCAAAAAGAGAGCACCTCACAAATTCTGCAGGCTGGATGGTATCTGCTGCAGCTCATCAACGAGATCCTCGATCTCGCGCAGATCGAATCCGGCAAAGTTAGCTTGTCGCTGGAATCCCTGTCACTCGGCGAGGTGTTGGCCGATTGCCAGGCCATGATTGAACCCCAAGCGCGCAAGCACGGCATCCGCCTGGTATTCGCCAAGCCCGACGTGCCCTTGTTCGCCAGCGCCGATCGCACGCGCGTCAAACAAGTCTTCGTCAACCTGCTGTCGAACGCGATCAAGTACAACAAGGTCGGCGGCTCGGTCGAGGTGAGTAGCTGCCCTCGCCCCGGGGACCGCGTTTGGGTGGGTTTTCGGGATACCGGCGAAGGCTTGGCCCCGGACAAACTGGCTCACCTGTTCGAGCCCTTCAACCGCCTTGGCCAGGAAACCAGCGTCGAAGAAGGTACCGGCATTGGCTTGGTCGTCAGCAAGCAATTGGTCGAGCTGATGGGGGGCTCTATCGGCGTGGATAGCACGGTCGGGGTCGGGAGCGTGTTCTGGATCGAGTTGAACGCGGGTGCTCCCATAGAAGCGGGCGGGGATGCCAAGTCATCAAGTGTGGCTGCGTTGTTTGAAACCGGGATTGGTGGGCCATTGCATACTGTGCTCTACGTCGAAGACAATCCGGCCAATCTGATGCTGGTCACGAAGCTTTTGGCGCGGCGCCCCGACATCTGCCTGCTCAGCGCGATGGACGGTCGCAGCGGTGTCGAGATGGCGCAATCCGTCCGACCCGACGTCATCCTGATGGACATCAATCTGCCTGGCATCAGCGGTGTCACCGCGCTCATGATCCTTGCTGGTAACCCGTCCACCGCGCATATCCCCGTCATCGCGCTCAGCGCGAACGCGATGGACAGAGACATCGAGAAGGGGCTGGAAGCCGGGTTTTTCCGATACCTCACCAAGCCGATCAAGGTGACCGAGCTCATGGACACGTTGGACCTGGCTCTGCACGCCGCAAGATCACTATCAGACCGAACAGGTCACGCGGAGTTGAACTGATGAAACTCGACCTCGGCATTCTTGATGCCGGCATCCTGATCGTCGACGATCAGGCCGCTAACGTGCAGTTGCTGACCCGACTGCTCACCGACGCGGGCTATACGGGCGTCACGGCCACAATGAACCCCACGGAGGTGTGCGCACTGCATCGGCGCAACGCCTACGACCTGATACTACTCGACCTGCAGATGCCAGGCATGGATGGGTTCAGCGTCATGGAGGGCCTGAAGACCAACGACAACGAGAGCTATCTGCCCGTCATCGTGCTGACGGCTCAACCGGGGCACAAACTGCGCGCCTTGGCAGCTGGTGCCAAGGACTTCCTCAGCAAGCCTTTCGACTTGGTCGAGGTCAAGACGCGCATCCGCAACATGCTGGAAGTCCGGCTGCTTTACCGAAAGCTCGAACGCCACCACGAAGAATTGGAACAGGCCGTTCTAGAGCGTACTGCGGAACTGCGCGAGAGCGAAGCCCGCTATCGCGGCCTAACTGAGCTGGCCGCCGACTGGTATTGGGAGCAGGACGATCGCGGCGAGTTCACGAAAGTCTCCGGCCCGGTGATGGAGATGCTTGGACTGCATGTTCCCCCTTTGCTGGGAGATGCAAGTGGGACAACGCTGGACGGTTGGATCGAAGCTGAGCGGCATGCACTCTGGGAGAATATTGCAGCGCGTCGGCCCTTCCTCGACTTTTTTGTTCCACCGCACCCATGCCGATGGCTCTGAGCAGCAGTTCCGGGTCAGTGGCCAGCCCGTGTTCGACCATGCGTGCCGCTTCCTCGGCTACCGCGGTGTCGGCGTGGAAGTGACGCCGGGTCGTTAGAACAGAGACAGCGGGCAGTATGCCGTCACACAATCCAAATCAGAACCACTTGCTTGCCACGTTGCCAACGGCCGCGTTAGAGTCGCTGTCGGCAGACCTGAAACTGGTACCGATGCGGCTGGGTGACATGCTGTACGAACCTGGCAAGCATCTGCAGCACGCCTATTTTCCGACGACGGCGGTTGTCTCGCTGCACTACATCACGGCAGCCGGCGAGTCGGCCGAGACCACGGCTGTAGGGCATGAAGGGATGATCGGTGTTTCGTTCTTTATGGGCGGCCGCATCACAACCGGATCGGCCGTAGTGCAGACGGGGAGACATGGGTACCGGCTTGACCACCGTTTGTTGGTCCTGGCCTTCGACCAGGGCGGTGCGTTGCAGCGCGCGTTGCTCCGCTACGCCCAGGCATTGTTGACGCAGATCGGACAAACGGCGGTCTGCTATCGCCACCATTCGGAACTCGGCCGCCTGCGCGGCCTCGAGGCCAGGACCAAATGACACTCCAGCTGGACATCGGCGCTGCCAACATTTTGATTGTCGATGACGAGGATGCCAGCCTTCACCTGTTGCGGCGCATGCTGACCGAAGCAGGCTACACGCGGGTCGCGGCGACCAATATCCCGACCGACGTCTGCGACTTGCATCGGCAGCATGACTACGACCTGATCCTGCTTGACCTGCAGATGCCCGGCATGGATGGTTTCAGCGTGATGGAAGGCCTGAAGGCCCTCGACAAGGGCAGCTATACGCCGGTGATCGTGCTCACGGCCCAGCCTCAGCACAAGCTGCGCGCCTTGCGCGCCGGCGCCAAGGACTTCATCAGCAAGCCCTTCGACCTGCTCGAGGCCAAGACGCGCATTTTCAACGTCCTGGAAGTCCGAATGTTGTACCGCAAGCTGGAGGAGACTGTACGTGAACGTACGGCCGAACTGAGCGAGCTTGCCAGCTACCTGATCATCGTGCGCGAAGACGAGAAGGCGCTGCTGGCACGCGAGTTGCACGATGAACTTGGCGCATTGCTGACGGTTGCCAAGATCGAAGTCGCACGTATGCGCATCAAACTGCGCGAAGTCCCGGCGCTCGCAGTGCACCTCGAGCCGCTCGACCTGCACCTGGACAACTGTATTGCAATCAAGCGTCGGATCATCGAGACTTTGCGGCCCTCGGGGCTTGCAGTTTTCGGTCTGACGCAAACGCTGGAGAACCTTGCCACCGACGTGGGAACGCGCCTGAACATCGCAATGCACACCGAGTTCGACGAGATTGAACTCAACGACGAAGGACAGCTGGCGATCTACCGCCTGGTGCAAGAGGCGCTGACCAATGTTTCCAAGTACGCGAATGCAACGCGCGTAAGTATTTCAGTCAAGAGAGAGCCTCCCGTCGTCCGGGTGCGGATCGACGACGACGGCATTGGCTTCGATCCGACCGCGCTCAAATCGTCCACACACGGCATCGCCGGCATGCGCTTCCGGCTCGAGAAGCTCTACGGCAGTCTGACCATCGACTCTCGTCCAGGCGCAGGCACCCACCTTGACGCTACCGTGCCGATGGCCCTTGCTGTGTCCGATGCGAGCCAGTCGCAGCTCTGACGGCCAGAACGAGCCTACTGGCGCGCGTGTCACCGTCAACGCAAATGCAACCGGCGCGGCCAGGACCCGCATCCCATCGCCACAACTCGAGGATAGATCCGGGGTTTCAGTAAGGCTCATTCGGGCCAATTGCACTCCGGGATTGAGGCTTGAGGCCGAAGAACTCGACCGGTTGAACCGCAATCAGGTGCCCTGCAGCCCCATTAGCGCCAAAACGAGCTCAACCTCGGCAGCGCGCAGGCTCACCGCCCTTGAAGTTGCGCACGGGTTGGTCCGCGCTCGATCTTTACGCCGGCTGCCGGAAAGCTGCCTGACACGAACGCCCGCTGATGGCCGTCAAGAGCCGATGGCGGAGCGCCAGCCAATGGCAGCTTTCGCAGCGAAGCGGCCGCACTGGTACCCGCAGCCAATGCCCGGAGTGGATCGGAAGTGACTGTAGCCGTCGCTGCCTTAGTAGTCATATTCAGAAATTCGCACACGTATTTTCATGCTGCCAGTTTCAATGGTTGGCTTCGAGCCGAACGATCACGCATGCGTGCGATCACAATTTCACAATTTCACAGTGGCAATGGCCACTCGTTCGGGGGCGAGTACCTTGAACGGGTCCCCCATGAGCGGGTCCGTTACACGGACAAGTTCGACGACCCGAACCTGCCAGGTGTCATGGAGGTCACGGTCAACCTCAAGCCCGTGTTGTTCGGAACCGAACTGACCATCCCCCAAGTGGCATGCCCGAGCTCATACCGCTCGATATGTGCTACCTGGGTTGGCAATAGTCACTGGCGCAACTGGCAACACGGGTCGAACCCGAGATTCCCGGCTAGCCGAGGCGATGCCTCAGCCCTAGTCCAGCTGGCTGGTGTCAGCGGGCGAGATGATGGCTGAAGATATTGGCGTCCCATTGCGCATTAAGATGCTTCTCAATCGTTTCAATTACGATGTAAAGGAAACCCGTCATGCTGAATCTTGATGAGATGCAGAAGCTCCTTGAGCCACTGTTTCCCGGGCTCATGGGCGTTCGTCTGACCGAGCTGTCGGCAGAGCGTGTGGCCGCTGAGCTGGAGGTGCGGCCAAACCTCTGTACCGCCGGTGGAATCATGCACGGCGGTGCGTACATGGCGTTCGCCGATACGCTGGGCGCTGTTGGCACGGTGGTCAACCTGGCAGCGGGCAAGAGCACGACCACCACGGATTCGAATACCCACTTCGTCGCGGGCGCCAAGGTTGGAACCCGGGTCACGGGTGAAAGCGTGGCGTTGCATCGTGGACGCACAACCATGGTATGGCAAACCCGCATCACCAATGCGCAAGGCAAGTTGTGTGCGGTGGTCACCCAGACCCAGCTCGTGTTGGACCCGAAGCAGTGAAATTCTCGGGTCGAGGTCTTGAAAGGAATTTCGTACCTGATGGCTTTGCCTGTTCACGTCCGCCACTTCAGCACGGCGACAGGGTATGGTGAAATTGCAGGTGTGCGAGATTCAGCAGCGCGCCTTTGAGAACTGAACTATGGAATTGAGCAAGCCACATATGACATCCGCCGTCCTGGTCATCGACGTCCAGCAAGGCCTTTGTGAAGGCGAGGGTGCTGCGTTCGATTGCACGGCGACGATCAAACGCATCAATGCCGTGACGCACAAGGCCAGACTGAGCCGTGCCCCGGTCGTTTTCGTGCAACATGAGTCGACCTCTGGCTACCTTGAACGCGGCACGCCGGATTGGCAACTCGCCAATGGGCTGGAGGTGCTGCCGAGTGACATCAAGGTACACAAGACCACGCCGGACTCCTTCTTGCGAACCAATCTCGAAGAGCTGCTGCGCTCCCATGGCGTTCAGCAGCTGATTGTCTGTGGCATGCACTCTGAATTCTGCGTCGACACGACCGTGCGGCGCGCACTGTCCCTGGGCTTCCCGGTTGTGCTGGTTGCTGACGGCCATACCTCGGCGGGCAATGAGGCAATTTCGGCGGCTCAGGTCATCGCGCATGAAAATGCAACCTTGACCAATATCTCGAGTTTTGGTCCTCGGGCGGTCGCAGTGGCCAGCGCGCAGGTCTGGTTCGTGGCCTAGCGTTTTGAGTTGGTGATACACATTCGAACCCCGAATCGCCGCGTTCGACGTCTGGACCGTGCATCACAGACGCTACTGCCGGCACCATCCGCGTCGTGAACCCGTCCATCCCATATCAGCTGCTCGCCGACGGGGTGCTTTCGGTGCATGTGGCCATTGTCTTGTTCGTCATCGGTGGTCTGGTGCTCGTCGTGGTGGGGAATCGGTGGCACTGGCGCTGGGTCAATGCCTTGTGGTTCCGTTTGATGCATCTGGCGGCCATCGTCGTGGTGGCAGCCCAAGCCTGGCTCGGTATGGTCTGCCCGCTGACCACCCTGGAGATGTGGCTGCGCGGCAAGGCGCGGCTGACCACATACAGCGGTAGCTTCATCGAGTACTGGATGCAACGCCTGCTCTACTTTGAGGCGCCGGATGAGGTGTTCACGCTGGCCTACACCGTCTTCGGACTTGCAACAGTGGCCGTCTGGTGGCGTTTTCCGCCCGAGTTGCGCCGGCGTCCCAAGTAGGTCGGTGCGCAGCACTGCCAGCGGCGCAAAGCGGTCAACCCATCTTGGCTCAGGTCACCATGCGCACCATCCTTTACTTTTCCTACGGCTCCAACCTGCTCAGCAGACGCATCGTGCAGCGCGTTCCATCTGCACGGTTCGTTCATACGGCGACGCTTCATGGGTATGTCCTGCATTGGCACAAGGCGGGCCAGGACGGCTCTGGCAAGTGCGACATCGTCAAAACATCGGTGCCCGGTGCTTGCGTGTTTGGCGTAGTGTACGAACTGGCAGCTGACGAGAAGCATCGACTGGACGCGGCAGAGGGTCTGGGGCATGGCTACGACGAGATGCAGGTCACACTCGGCATGGCAACCGGCATCACCATGGCATGGACCTATTTCGCCACGGCAATGGATGCGTCGCTGCGTCCGTATACCTGGTACAAGGCACTGGTTGTTGCCGGAGCGCGTGAGCATGACTTGCCAGGCGACTACATCGACCAGTTGCAACGGGTTCCGGCGGTCGATGATGCCGATGCCGATCGCGATCATCTGCACAGGGCGATTGCGATGGCTGACGCGCGGCCCCTGCCGTACCTGGCTGAGGCGTTGCCGGCGCACCGGCGCCTGACGCGGACTTGACTACGCGGACGCCGCCACCGCCATCTGCTTGAGCCGGCGCGTGATGCGCTCCAGGAACTGGCGCGTCACATGCGACAGGCTGCGGTGCGACGGAATCACGATGCCGACCTCGATCGCGTTGACCGCCTCGTTCGCCAGCGGGCGCCAAACCACTTCGCCGCGATCGAGTTCGTCCATGAAGCCAATCTTCGAGAAGAACGACAACCCAAGCCCCGCAATGATCATGCGTTTGGCCATGGTGGTGGAGTTGCACGAAACGGCTGGCACCAGTTCATCCCAGAAACGCGAGAATTCGGGTTGCACCAGGGCGTGAATTGGTGACATGCGGCTGATCTGGATGAAGGCATGGCCACGGCATTCGTCAAAGCTCACCATCTCCTTGCGTGCCAGCGGGTGCGACGGCGCCATTACCACGCCAGGCGGAAACGGCGCCTTGGCGAACACTTCCAGCGCGCTGGGCAACTTGCCCAGGTAGCAGATGCCGATGTCGCTGTCCCCGCTGGCAACGCAGTCGGGCACGGCGCTGGGCACGGCCGAAAGGATGCTGTAGCGCACGGCCGGATAGCTGAAAGAAAACTCTTCGACTGCCGCCGGCAGGAAGTCGATCAGCAGCGAATCCATTGTGGCCACCAGTACATGGCCCTTGCGTTCGCCCTTGAGCGCGTCGAGTTCGGTGCGCATCAGGTGAAAGTCGTGCAAGGTGCCAGCGACATGGCGGCGCAGCCGTTCGCCGGCGATGTTCAGCCGCATGCCGCTGGGAACACGGTCGAACAACTCGGTGCCCATTTCTTCCTCGAGTCGCAGGATCTGGCGGTTAACCGCGCTCGATGCGACAAACAGGTTCTGCGCTGCCTTGCGGATCGATCCATGGCGGGCGACCTCCAGGAAGTACTTCAGGACGACGGCATGCATGGCGCCAGCATAACGTAGCCGACAGACCTCACACGATGCGGTTGAACCATGCCAGGGACAGGCCGGCCGCGGTCAGCGACAACGCCGCGGCGACCAGGGCCAGCAGCGCGGAGAGTTCGGTTTCCTTCTTGTCCACCTGCAGCCGGGTGCTCAGTTTCTCGTAGACGGTCTTGAGTGCTTCGGCATTGCCGGCATAGAAGTATTCGGCCTGCGTCGCGTTTGCAATCGCCTTGAGGCTGGGTTCGTCGAGCTTGAGATACATCGACCAGCCTTCGAAGCCGGCAACCTCGCCGGTGACCGTGCCCAGGCCGATGGAATACACGCGGACGCCGCGATGGGCCGCCATCATTGCGGCTTCCTGCGGGTCGACGCCTGTGGTTCGCCGGCCATCGGTCAGCAGCACGATGGCCGCTGATGTGTAGGAGCCCGGTGCCACCGGAACATGTTCCTTCTTCGGCTTGCCCGGCGACTCGTCGATGCGTTTGCCACTTTTGCCGTTGCCATAGGTCATCTCACCCACGTCGATGCCATGGTCGGGAAACAGTTCTGACAACGCAACGACGATGCCGCTGCCCACCGCCGTACCGCGCTGCAACTGGAACTTGTCAATCGCGGCTACCAGGTCCTCGCGCTGCAAGGTGGCGGGCTGCACCACCTGCGCGGTGCCGGCGAACGTGACGATGCCGACCTTGACGTTGCGCGGCAAATCCGTGAGGAACGATTTGGCGGCCTCTTGCGCTGCCACGATGCGGCTGGGCTGGATATCGGTCGCGCGCATGCTCAGCGAGACGTCGATGGCCAGCATCACGGTGGCATGATGGGACGGCAGCGCAATCACGGCGGTCGGCCGTGATGCGGCCAGCAGACCGGCTGCCATGGCCAAAAGAAAAAATGCTGGCGGCAGATGGCGGCGCCAGTGTTGTCCCGTGCCCAGGGCCTGGCGGGCGATGGCCACGCTGGAAATGCGCAGCGACAGCTTCTTGCGTCGGCGCAGCAACCAGACGTACACCAGCACGAGCAGCGGCAGCGTCAGCAAGAGCCACAGGAATTGTGGCCACAGGAAGCTCAGTGGAAGCGTCATGAATGCCTCGCCAAGGACCCCATACCGCCCGCTGACGTGTCAAAACCGCGTCTGCGGGACCGTGGTGCGATCGCTATTGTGGAGTGTAAAGCGGCAATGTGGTGCTTTGTGGCCAGTAGCAGACTGATTCCCTCGGGTCCTCGTTCGCCGCCGACCGGGGAGCCCCGGTCGGCGCTTGCCCGGCAGCTACACCTTTGCCTGATGGCCGGCGACTTCAGGCGTCTGCGCGCGGCGCCTGCGCCACCAGCGGATGGTCGCGCAGTGCTGCGCCGATACTGCTGGCACCACCCGGGCTGCCCAGACCGGTCACCTCCGGCGAAAAGAATTCGCGGTTGATCGCAATGAACCGTTGCAGGGGAGCGGGAAGGTCGGCGTCTTCCCAGATCGCTTCGGGCGGGCAGACAGAGACGCAGATGCCGCAGTTGATACATTCATCCGGGTGGATGTAGAAGGTGCGCGGCCCTTCATAAATGCAGTCGACCGGGCAGCAACTCACACAGGTGGCATCTTTGCAGTCGATACAGGTTTCGGCGATGACATAAGCCATGGCGGCGCAATTTTATGCAATGGGGTGGCGATCGTGCAGTTGTGAGTTGGCAGGCTAACTTCCACTCCACTGCGGCATGCGCTTTTGCTGAAAGGCCAGCACGCCTTCGTGGGCGTCCTTGGACTGCAACGCGGCAACCACCGCCGGCAGCCGGGTCGCATGGGCCTGTGCCGGCGTCATGGTGCCGGTCAGCCGCACAACCTGCTTGATCGCCTTGAGTGATAGCGGCGCGCAGGCCAGAAGGTCGTTGACCCAGCGTTGCACCGCGGCGTCGAGTTCGCCCCGAGGCACAACTTCGTTGACCAGGCCCATGTCCAGCGCCTGTTGCGCCTTGATGCGTTTGCCGGTGAGCATCATGGCCATAGCCTGGCGGAACGGCACCTGGCGCTGCAGCAAGACCATGCCTCCGTCCAGCGGCATGCGCCCTACCAACGCCTCGGGCAGTCCGAAGCTGGCCTCGTCGCAGGCCACCACAATGTCGCAACCGAGCACCATCTCCAGGCCCCCGCCGAGCGCAAAGCCGTTGACGCGTGCGATGACCGGCACGTCAAGGGTCTCGCGCAATGCAATGCCGCCAAAGCCACCAACCCGGTGGGCCGCCCAGTATTCAAGCCCAGTCACCGACGGGTTCTTCAGATCGGCGCCGACGCAAAAGGCCCGCTCACCAGCACCGGTGAGCACGACGACCCGGACTTGCGGATCGTTCTCGATCTGCGTCCAGATGCGCTGCAATTCGGCCTCGGTGGTCAGGTCGACCGCGTTCATGGCATGCGGCCGATCCAGTGTCACCGTCGCCACGTGGTCCAGGATGACCACACTGACGCCGCAGGTTGTCGCCGTGCTCGTCATGACGTTTGCGCCTGTGCCTGCACCAGAGCGAGTATTTCCTGGGTATGTTGTCCCAGCCGCGGTGGTGCCCGGTGCAGTCGTGCGCGGGAATCCGACATCTGGATCGGGCTGCCGATGAACCTGCAGGTCTGGCCTTCGCCCGGCCCTTCCATCAGCATCTGGTTGTGCAGTGTCTGCGGATCGACCAGCGCCTCACGCAGGTCGCGCACCGGTGCACACAGCAGGTCCTGCGCTTCCAGCCGGGCCAGCCAGTAGGTGCGCGTGTTGCTGCCAAAACGTTCGCGAAACAGCGCCTGCAGCTCCGCCTTGTGCTTGAACTGCTGATTCAGGTTGCAGAACTTCGGGTCGGCAGACAGGTCGTCCACTTCCAGTGCCTTGCAGATGTCCTGCAGCGGGTTGGCCTTGAAGGCGCCCACCATCACCAGGGCGCCATCCTGGGTGTCGAACACACCCGACAGCGGCATTGCAGCCCAGTTGACCTCGGAGTCCGCCATCATGATCATCGCCGCCTCCTGCATCTGCATCGCCAGCATGGAGTTGTACAGCGACACGCTGACCTTCTGCCCGACGCCGGTCTTCGCACGCTGCAGCAGCGCCAGCAGGATGCCCTGCACCATGTGCATGCCGGCGCTGTAATCGCACAACGCGGTCGGATACACACTGACCGGGACCGCGTCATCGGCGCGCCGGTGCATGACGCCGCTCATGGCCTGCGCAAGCACGTCCTGGCCACCCTTGTGGGCGTAGGGGCCGCTGTCGCCATAACCGGTGCCCACCGCATAGATGATGCGGGGGTTGATGGCCTGGCAGTCCTCGTAACCCAGGCCCATGCGCTCCATGACACCGGCGCGAAAGTTGTTGACGACGACGTCGGCATCCTGAATCAAGGCCTTGACGGCCGCCAGTTGCGCCGGGTCGCGCAGGTCGAGTGCGGCACTGCGCTTGTTGCGGTTCAGGCTGCAGAAAATCGGGTTGTCGGCGCCGTGCACCGGCTCGAAGGTCGAGCGGCTCAGATCGCCGGCGCCCTTGCGCTCGATCTTGAGCACGTCGGCGCCATAGTCGCCCAGCATCTGGGTGCAGACCGGCCCCATCATGACCTGGGTGAAATCCACCACCCGTATGCCCGACAACGGCAGATCCGCTGGCGCTGGCGGTTGCTGGTTCATACGGTCTCCAGTACGGCGTTGTCGACGGCCAATGCAGCCGCGAAGGCCGGCACGTCGGCATTGCGGCCGCTCTGGTCGCCCGGATCGGCACCTTGGGCGCGCAGGGCCTTTTGCACGGCGGCCACGTCGACATGGCGCGCGAGCACGCCCTGTTGCAGCGCCAGCGCCGCGGCCACGCCGGCAGCTTCGCCCATGGCCATGCAGGGCGGGATCTCGCGCGAGATCTTCTGCGCCTGCGAGGTCACCGAATAGTGGCGCCCTGCCACCAGCAGGTTCTCGACCTTCTGGGGCAGCAGCACCCGGTAGGGCATGTAGTAGTCGCGGCCACGGGCGATGCTGTCGGCAAAGCGCGTGCGTTGCTGCAGGTCTTCCTTGGTCATGATGTATTCACCTTCCAGCAACCGGGTCTGGCGCACGCCCGTCTGTGGCGCCACGTCAACCACATGGCAGCGCTCGAAGCCGGGCAGGTTGACGCGCACGAAGTCGACCAGTGCGTGCAGGTGTTTACGGCCCTGGATCTCGGCGCGTGTCAGGTCCTCGACCTTCTGGCCGTCCAGACCCGCCATGTGCGGGCAGTTGCACCACACCACGCCGGGCAGCGGCGTCTTGAGCCACCACAGGCCCCACGACCCGCCCAGGATCTTCTTGATCTGCCGATCCAGCGCCGAATAGGCCTCGGGCTCCTCGCGCTCAAAGCGTTCGGCCGCATCGGTGTCGACGCCGCCCAGGCGGAACACCGTGGTCATGATGTAGTTGCCGCCGGTATGGGGCGCGCCGGCCGAAGCCGCCACGTCCAGGTCGCCGGTGGCGTCGATCACCACCTGGCCCAGGATGGCCTGCGGTCCGCTCTTGCTTTCGCACACCACACCCTTGACGACGTTGTCCTCGATCAGCGTATGCGAGAACCAGGAGTGCAGGCGCAGTTCGATGCCGGCCTCCTGCACCATCTCCAGCGAAGCGCGTTTCCAGCCGTCCGGATCGAACGCGGCGGCGAAGCAGATCGGGTGCGGCGTGCCGTGGGTGTGGAAGTCGAACGTACCCCAGCGGTACCAGCGCCGGATCGAGTCCGGCTCGTAACCCCATTCGTTGCTGCGCGGGTAGTGCACCAGGCCCAGCGCCGACAGGCGCTCGATCATGGTCTGGCAGCTGCCGCGCACAGAGATTTCATTCAAGTGGTTGTCCCACATGTCGTCGAGCACCAGCACCATGCCGCCGGAGGCGAGACCGCCGAGATGGTTGTAGCGCTCGAGCAGCGTGACCTTGGCGCCGTTGCGCGCGGCTGCCAGCGCGGCTGCCACGCCGGCCGGGCCTCCGCCAACCACGACGACATCGGATTGTGAGGCGACCTTGACGTCGCGGGCCTGTTGACGAATGCTTGCTTGGATGTTCATGGATTCTCCCTGTCTGGTTGGTTCGTTATGGGTCAGTGACCCTGTACCTCGGGCTGCCAGCGCACGACGGCGCGCTCGAGCAGCGCCACGGCGAGGTAAAACGACCCGGTGAGAAAAGCGCTCATGACGATGGCCGAATACAGCAGCGCCGAGTCGAAGTTGTAGGTCGCCTGGATGATCAGTGCCCCGATACCCTGGGTTGCGCCGATCCATTCGCCGACCACCGCGCCAATGACGGCCAGCGAGGCCGAGATGCGCAGCGCCGAGAACAGGTAGGGCAGCGAGCTGTACAGGCGCAACTTGAAGAAAACCTCGGTCTTGCTCGCCGAGAGCACACGCATGAGTTCCATCGCCTGCGGGTTGGCAGCGTCCAGGCCGCGCACCATGTTGACCAGCGAGGGGAAGAAACACACCAGCGCGGCGATCGCGATCTTTGGCTCGACACCATTGCCCATGATCAGCACCAGCACAGGTGCCTTGGCCACGATGGGAATGGCGTTGAGCATCAGCGCCACCGGAAAGAAAATGTCGTGCAAGGTCTTGTTGTGTACAAAGACCGTGGCGATGGCGATGGCCACCAGGTTGCCGATCAGGAAGCCACCGGCGGCCTCCATCGCGGTAGGCCACATGTTGCTGAGCAGAACGGCGCGTTTGGCGTACAGGGTTTCGAGCACCAGGAACGGCGAGGGCGCAATGAACGGTTTCACGTTCAGTCCCTCGACGATGGCCCACCAGGAGAACAGCAGCACAAAGACGCCGATGGCCGGCAGGACGCGCCGGCGCCAGATCAGCCTTTGAAGCTGAACCTGGTGTGCCGCAAGGTCCTGGTCTGCGTCGTTGGTCGCCGAGGGGCGGGCGGCCGGCAATGTGGTGGTGGACATGGTTGTTTCCTCAACAGGTTTCCAGCACCTGACGCAGATGCGCGGTCAGCTGCACGAACTCCGGTGTTTCGCGTATGCCCAGGCCGCGGTCGGCGGGCAGGTTGACCGGCACGATTTCCTTGACCCGTCCCGGGTTGGCGGCCAGCATCAGCACGCGCTGGCCCAGGAAGGCGGCCTCGTGGATGCTGTGGGTGACGAACAGCACGGTCATGCCCAGTTCGCGCCACAGGCGCAGCAACTCTTCATTGAGCCGATCGCGCGTGATTTCGTCGAGCGCCCCGAACGGTTCGTCCATCAGCAGCACCTTGGGGTCGCTGACCAGTGCCCGGGCGATCGCCACCCGTTGGCGCATGCCGCCGGACAGCTCATGCGGGTAGGCGTTCTCGCTTCCCTTGAGGCCGACCAGTTCCAGCAGTTCGCGTGGCGTGGCGCGCGCCGCGCGGGTGGTGTTGGCCCTGCCACGCGCCACTTCGAGCGGCAACTCGACGTTCTGCAGTGCGGTGCGCCAGGGCAGCAGCGCGGCGTCCTGGAACACGAAGCCGATGTCGCGCCGCAGCCGCGCCGCCTCGGGCGTGACGCCGAGCACCTGCATGTCGCCACTGGTGGGTGCTATCAGGTCGGCCACAACGCGCAGGAACGTTGACTTGCCGCACCCCGAGGGTCCGAGCAGGGTCAGCAACTCGCCGTCGTGGATGTCCAGGCTCAGACCCTGCAACGCGGTCACACTGCGCCGGTCGGTGAAAAAGCGCACCGTGATGTCGCGGCAACGGATGGATGGACCGGTTGCCGGTATAGCGTGCGCTCGACTGGGGGAGCTCGGTGGGCGCTGCGCCAGTGGCGCGGGAGCAATGGCAGTCGACATGGCGGTAGGGCGCTCGTGCGGGCTACGAATTGCGCAGGCGGTATTCGCGCGTCGCGTTGAGGATGTCCATGGTCATGACTTCCTCGACCTTGGGCACGCGCTTGGTGAACTGGCCCAGACTGGCGTACTGGCTGATCTGTTCCTGCCAGACACCCTTGTCCATGGTGCCCCAGCCGGCCTTGCTGGTGAGGTCGTTGTAGGCAAAGGACATCAGCGAATCGATCGCCACCCGTTCGTCGGGACCGTTCAGGTTGGGGTACTCCTTGATCAGCATATCCACCGCCTGGTCGCGATTCTTGTTGGCTTGGGCCCAGCCGCGTGCGGTGGCACGCAGAAAACGCTGCAACAACTCAGGTCGCTGTTTGATAGTGTCGACATGTGCGTAGTACGGCAGGGCATACAGGTGCACGCCGGTGTCCCACAGGCGCATATCAACGCGATCGGCGCCCAGCGGCTTGAGCGCCGAGGTGTTGGTCAGCCAACCGGTGACGGTGTCGACCTGGCCGGTCAGCAGCGGCGTCATGTCGCTGCCGATCGGAATGATGGTCATGGCCTTTTCGTCGATGTTGTTCTTGGCCAGCAGTGCGCGCAGCAGCACCATGCCGGTGGACTGGATGCCGATCTTCTTGCCCACCATGTCCTTGGGCGTGCGGATCGGGTTTTTCTTGAGTGAAAAGAAGGTGTAGGGGTGTTGCTGCAGACCGGTCGCGAACACCTGGATCGGCAGATCCTGCGACACCGCCAGCATGTTGGACGGGCTGGACGAGACCTGACCCACTTCGAAACGTCCGGACGCGACGATGGCCACGCCGTCGATGCTCGGGCCGCCGGGCTGGATGGAAAAGTCGATGCCCTCGGTGTCGTAATACCCCAGGCGTTTGGCCACTACCTCGCCGATCTGGTTGCCGCCCGCAATCCAGCCCAGTTGCATGCCGACCTTGGCTTTGCTCTGCGCGTTCGCACTGATCGTAAGGAAGGCGCCGGTGCCGGCGAGACCACCGGCGGCAAGGAGACGACGACGGGTCAGATTCGGAGAAGATGGCATGGAATAACTCCTGGGGTTGAAGGTCGAAAGTCATTTTGATGACAGCGCCGTGTACACGCAAGAACTGAATTTCTTCATGCGCGATGCCAAAATTAGAGCGCTCAAGTGAACAACGAGCGCCCTCTGGCGGCGGGTCAGCGCGGTGGCTGGAATGACTGGCGCGCGGCCAGGGCCCCGGCGCGCGTGGCGCAGCCTTCGACATGGTCGTTGACCAGACCCATTGCCTGCGTGAAGGCGTAGACGGTGGTTGGGCCGACGAAACTCCAGCCGCGCTTCTTGAGGTCCCTGGACAACGCCACGGACTCCGGTGAGGTGGACAGGGTGCGCAACACGTCCCGGGTCATGCGCTCAGGCCGATTGGCAGACTGCGGCTCCCAGCGCCAGAAATAGGCTGCCAGCGAGCCGCATTCGTCGCGCAAGGCGAGCGCGCAGCGGGCATTGTTGAGGGTGGATTCGATCTTGCCGCGATGGCGCACGATAGCTGCGTCCCGCAGCAAGCGCGCAACGTCGTCATCGCCGAACCGCACCAACTGTTCGATGTCGAAATTGGCAAAGCCACGGCGAAAAGCCTCGCGCTTGTTCAGGATGGTGAGCCAGCTCAGGCCGCTTTGAAAGCCTTCGAGACAGATCTTCTCGAACAGCCGCCGGTCGTCCGCCACCGGAAACCCCCATTCGGTGTCGTGGTAGGCGCGGTACACCGGTGTGGCCCGGCACCAGGTGCAGCGGGCGACGCCGTGGTCGTCGGCGAACAAGCCGTCGGGCAAGTCCCCGGTCATTGCGTCCCAGACACTCACGAGCAAGGGCCTCAGACCCGCACCACCCGCCCCGGATTCATAAGATTCGTCGGATCGAGCGCGCGTTTGATGGCGCGCATCATGTCCAGCGCCACCGGCGACTTGTAGCCGGGCAGCTTGTCGACCTTCAGGCTGCCGATGCCGTGTTCGGCCGAGATCGAACCGCCAAAGCGGGTCACCGATTCGAACACCAGCGTGTTGACCGTGGCCTCGTGCGCGCGCAGGAAAGCCGCGGCATCGACGCCCTCGGGTGCCTGCACGTTGTAGTGCAGGTTGCCGTCGCCCAGATGGCCGAAGTCGACCATGCGGATGCCGGGCAGGGCCTGGGCCAGTGCCGCGTCGGTGGTGCGCACGAACTCGGGAATGTGCGAGATCGGGACCGAGATGTCGTGCTTGATGTTCAGGCCTTCCATGGCCTGGGCCATCGGCAGGTTCTCGCGGATCTGCCACAAGGCCTTGGCCTGCGACAGGCTCTGTGCCACCACGCCGTCGGTGATGCAGCCCTGCTCCATGCCGGCCTCCAGCAGACGTTCGAACTGCGCACGCGCACGCGCTTCGGATTCGTGGTCCGACACCTCGAGCAATACACACCAGGGGCTGGACTCGTACAGCGGTACCTTGGACGCGGGCATGTGGCGCGCGACCAGGGACAGGGCAAATTGCCCCATGACCTCGAAGCCGGTCAGGCCGGCGCCAAGGGTCTTGTGCGCCAAGCCAAGCAATTCCACTGCCTGTGCCATCGACGGCACGGCCGCCCAGGCGGTGAGCTGCGCTGCCGGCAGCGGTACCAGCTTCATGGTTGCGGCGGTGATCACGCCCAGCGTGCCCTCAGCACCAATCAGCAGGTTGCGCAGGTCGTAGCCGGTGTTGTCCTTGCGCAGACCGGACAGTCCGCTCCAGACCGTGCCTTGCGCGGTGACGACTTCCAGCCCCAGGCACAAATCGCGGGTATTGCCGTAACGCACGACCTGGGTTCCACCAGCATTGGTGCCCAGGTTGCCGCCGATGGTGCAGCTGCCTTCGGCCGCCAGACTCAGCGGAAACAGGAATCCGGCGCTTCGGGCGGTTTCCTGCAGCGTCTGCAGGATGCAACCGGCCTGGGCCGTGAGGGTGGAATTTCCGGCGTCGAGCGCGATCACCTTGTTCAGTCGCTGCAAATTGAGCACGATCTGTTTACCAGATGCATCGGGTACCCCACCCATCACCATGCTGGTGTTGCCACCTTGCGGCACGATGCTGATGCCGGTCGCTGCCTGCCAGCGGGCGCAGGTGGTGACGACAGCGGTCACCTCTTCGGTAGAGCCTGGTTTGACCACTGCCAGCGCCACGCCCTGGCTGCGTTTGCGCCAGTCCTGCTCCCAGGCGCTCAGATCAGCGGCCGGGTCGTCATGAGTCAGCACATGTGGCGAACCGACAATGGCGCGTAGTTCGTCGATCAGGGTGGACGTGGAATCGGTCATGGGAAGGTTCAGGAACGCTCGGCGGCGGCGGGTGGCGCATTGATGACGTCGGCTTGGCGGCGCAAACGAAGGCGTACATGCAATGCGCATGCGACAAACAGCGTGCAGCAAAGCAGCACCTGGGCCAGTGCCAGCCAGTTGCCCGGCGGCTTGTCGCCCCAGGCGCGTACCACACCCTCGGTAAAGTACAGCCACACCATCAAGCTGACCCAACGGTAGGTGTACATGCGGTTTTTCAGCAGGCCGGCCAGCGGAATGCACAGGGGCAGCACCTTGAGCGCAAGCCAGGAACCACCCGGACGCAGCGGCGCCAGCCAGAGTTCCCAGGCCAGGCCCAGCAGGATCATTCCGATCAGGCTGCCCACGGCAAGGGTACGGGTCAGGGAGACGGTTGTGTCGGTCGCTTGCATGCTGATGGCATCATACCGGCCATGCGAATGCCCCCCGAAATCCGCGCCCTGCTGGAAGACCTCCTTCGATTCCCCTGGAAAAACACGGCGCTCACGCTGCGCGAGCGCTTCAGGGAAGACAGTCTGGGCCTGACAGCCAGCAGCCTGACTTTCACGACGACGATTGCGCTGGTGCCGCTGTTCACAGTGGCTCTGGCCATCTTCACCGCATTCCCGATGTTCGGCAAATTGCAGGTGGTTTTGCAACGCTGGCTGGTCGACAACCTCGTGCCCGACGCGATCGCGCGCCAGGTGCTCGGCTACCTGACCCTGTTTGCCAAGCAGGCGAGCCAACTCGGCAGCGTGGGCCTGGTGTTCTTGCTGGTCACGGCGCTGGCGTTGATTCTGACCATCGACCGCACTTTGAACGGCATCTGGCGGGTGCGCCGCAAACGCCGGCTGGCGCAGCGCATTCTGGTCTATTGGGCGGCTCTGACGCTCGGGCCACTGGTGCTGGGTGCCAGCATCACGATGACCTCGTTCGCGGTGACGGTATCGCGCGACCTGGCGGGCGGCGCCCTCACCGGCCTGGGTCTGGTGCTCGACACCGTGCAGTTCGCCATTCTGGCCGGGGGTGCGGCAGCCATGTATTACTACGTGCCCAATACCCGGGTCCAATGGGCCCATGCCTGGGCTGGTGGCATATTCGCCTCGGTGGTGATGGAACTGGCCAAGAAGCTGCTGGTGCTCTACCTGGCCAAGGTGCCGACCTACTCGGTGGTGTACGGCACATTCGCGACGGTGCCGATCCTGCTGGTGTGGATCTACCTTGCCTGGGTGATCGTGTTGCTGGGCGCTGTGATCACGGCTTATCTGCCCAGCCTGTTATCAGGCGTGGTGCAGCGCGACCAGGGCCCGGGCTGGCGTTTTCAGCGCGCGCTGGAGATCGTGCGCCTGTTGTTGCAGGCGCGCGCAACCTTGGCGCATGGACTGACCGTCGCGCAGCTGGTCAAAGCCTTGCGTGTGAGCGTGCTGGGGGTTGAGTCGACGTTGCAGACCTTGGTTGAACTCGACTGGGTTGCCCGTCTCGAGGACGACGCTGGATCGGCCGGAATCCGCTACGTGTTGCTGGTCGAACCCGCGCAGACTGCTCTCGAACCACTGGCCTACCAGCTGCTGCTTCATCGCAACAAAGCCACCGATCCGTGGTGGCGCATCACGCAAGTGGCCAACGCGCGCCTGTCCGACGTGTTGTGAGCACGCCGACTCTTGCTGGGCAGGTGTAGCGCACACACAAAGGTGCGCCAGGGCAGCCGTCAACCCCATCGATCAGCGCACCGAAAACGGTGCTTGCAGGAACCCCCGAAATCGCGCGCGCCCACCCCGCACCGGGCGCTGCGTGAGCCGGTAATCCGGGAATCGCTCCAGAAAGCGGCCGATCGCGATCCGTCCTTCGAGCCGAGCCAGGCTGATCCCTGCGCACTGGTGAATGCCGAATCCGAATGCCAGATGCCGGTTGTCGCGGCGTTTCAGATCGAGCCTTTCGGCATGCCCGAATTGCGCCGGGTCGCGGTTGGCTGCGCCAATGCACAAGGTGAGCAGCGCACCCGCTGGCAGGTCGACGCCGCCGACCTGGCAGTCGGCCAGGGCACGCCGGTTGCCCAGCTGGTTGGAGGACTCGAAGCGCAGGAACTCGTCGACTGCTGCATCCATGTGTTGTGCCAGCAGGTCTGCATCGCTGCGGCATAACGCGATGCGTGTCAGCAGCTCAGCCTTCGCACCGGGCCAGTCCTGCAGGCAGGCCAGCGCGTTGCCGATCAGGTTGGTGGTGGTCTCGTGGCCAGCATTGAGGATGAAGATGCAGTTGTGCAACAGTTCGGCTTCGGAGAGTCGGCCGCCGCCGGGGTCGTCCGGGGTACCCGCCTCACCCAGGATCAGGCGCGTCAGCACGTCGTGCTCGGGGTTGCCGGGGCGGCGGCGCCGATCGGCCACCAGCAGCTTCAGATAATCCAGGAATTCAGACACACTTCGGTTGCCCAGTGCCTCCTGCTCGGGCGTGAGCGCCGGCTCAAGTGCACCCAGGATCGCCAATGACCAACCCCGCAAGGGTGCGCGGTCAGCATGTGGCACACCCAGCAGATTCCCTATGACCTCGACCGGAATGGCGCTGGCAAAGTCGGCGATCAGATCGCCGCCGCCCTGGTCCTCGATGGCGCCCAGCAGCTGATCGACCAGGCGCACAAGGCCGGGTTCCATCTCGCGGATGGCCCGGCGGGTCAGCGCGACCATCATCAGTTTGCGTACCCGGGCATGCAGCGGTGGATCGTTGAACACCAGGCTGTGGGTGTGGTGCGCGAACAGCGGCGCGTCGTCTTCCCGTGCCGCCTCACCATGCCAGGGGCGGTGCAGGTATTTGGGCGCGAACTCCACTTTCTTGTCCGAGCTGAAGCCGCGTCCGTCGCGGTAGACCGAAATCAGGTCTTCGTAGCGGGTCAGGAACCAGCTGCCGTCTGGCATGTGGCGTACCGGCTCCTTGGCGCGCAGCAGGTCGTACACCGGATACGGATTGCCGTAAAAATCGGCTGGCAAGGCGCGCAGGTCGAAGTCGTCGGCAATGTCGCGCGCGCGCGATGGCGCCATCGCAGGCGTGATCATTGGTTGTGGCGCGGCCGTCATGCGCCCAGAAAATTCTTCATGGCCATCAGCACCGCGTCGGGTGACTCGGCCATCATGTTGTGCCCGCTCGGCACCACCACAACCTTGCCATGCGCTGCCGCCCGGACCAGCGACTGAGCCGCCTTGACCGGAGTCATCTGGTCTGCCTGGCCCAGCACGAACAGCGTGGGTGCAGCCACCTTGGCCATCGCCGCATCGCCATTGGAATAGACATCGCAGGCCTTGAAGCCGACATGGAAGATGTTGACCCGCGGGTTGCGCGCCAGCATGCGGCGCATCAAGGCCTTGTTGCTGCCGTAGAGCCAGGTGCCGGGTCCCAGCGACGATGGAGGGGGCGCCAGCGTGGAATGCGAGAAGGTGTTGACCATGGTCATGGCCTGCTCCGGGTTGTTCTGGGACGCCTCGATCAGTGCAGGGGCGACCTTCATCGGAAAAGCCGTGCCCACCAGCACCAGGTGACTGACCCGCTCAGGTGCCCGTGCAGCCGTCTCCAGTGCGATCAACGAGCCGAAGCTGTGGCCGATCAACGCGGCCTTGGCCACGCCAGCGGCGTCCATCAGCGCCAGCACGAATGCACTTGCAGCCTCGACACTGGCCGGCGGGTCGCCGAAGCTTTGGCCATGGCCGGGCAGGTCGACCGCCAGTACGTTCCAGCCATGGTGTGCGAGGTAGCGCGTCTGCAAAATCCAGACGCTGTGATCGTTGAGCACGCCATGCACGAAAATGGCGGTCGGTTTGGCGGAGTCGAAAACCTTTCCGCCGGTGTAGCAGAAGGTCTTGCTGCCGTTGACATTGAGTTCCATCAGGCACCTGCCTTTTCTGCCGCACGCAGTGCACGTTTGAGGTCTTCCAGCAGGTCGGCAGGGTCTTCCAGGCCGATCGACAGGCGTATCGTGCCCTGGGTGATACCACCCAGGGCCAGCGCATCGTCGCTCATGCGAAAGTGCGTGGTGCTGGCCGGATGGATGACCAGTGAGCGGCAGTCGCCGACGTTGGCCAGATGGCTGAACACCTGCAAGGCGTCGACAAAGGTTTTGCCTTGCTCCCGGCTGCCCTTGAGGTCGAAGCTGAATACCGAACCAGCGCCGCGCGGCAGCATTTTTTGCGCCAGCGCGTGGCTGGGGTGGGATTCGAGCAGTGGGTGCCCCACCCGGGAAACGAAAGCATGGCTGGCCAGGTATTCGACCACCTTGGCGGTGTTGTCCATGTGCCGTGCCATGCGCAGGCTCAACGTCTCGATGCCTTGCAGTACCAGCCAGGCCGAGTGCGGGCTCAGACAGGCGCCGAAGTCGCGCAGGCCTTCGCGCCGAGCGCGCAGCAAAAAGGCACCCACGGTGGACTCGTCGGTGAACACCATGTTGTGAAAGCCCTCGTACGGTTCGGCCAGTTCCGAAAACTTGCCGCTGGCCGCATGCGATATGGCCCAGTCGAAGCTGCCGCCGTCGACGACGATACCGGCGATGACGGTGCCGTGGCCGCTGAGGAACTTGGTCGCCGAGTGGTAGACCAGGTCGGCGCCATGCGCCAGTGGCTTGAGCAGCCAGGGCGTGGTCAAGGTGGAGTCGACCAGCAGCGGCACGCCGGCCTCGTGCGCTACCTCCGCGACCGTCGCGATGTCCAGCACGTCCAGCCCCGGATTGCCGACCGTCTCGCCGAAAAACAGCTTGGTGGTCGGTCGCACTGCGGCACGCCAGGCGTCGATGTCGCGGGGCTTGACGAACGTGGTTTCGATGCCGAAACGGCGCAGCGTGTAGTGCAGCAGGTTCTGCGAGCCACCATACAGTGCGGTGGAGGCGACGATGTGCGAGCCGGCTCCCATCAGCGTGGCAATGGTCAGGTGCAGGGCCGCCTGACCGCTGGCCGTGGTGATGGCGCCGATGCCGCCTTCCAGCGCCGAAACGCGCTGCTCCAGCACCGCATTGGTCGGATTGCTGATGCGCGAGTAGACGTGGCCGGCGCGTTCCAGATTGAAAAGTGCGGCGGCCTGGTCGCTGGACTCGAATACAAACGAGGTGCTCAGGTGGATCGGCACGGCGCGCGCGCCGGTGGTGGGGTCAGGCGCGGCGCCGGCGTGCAGCGCCAGCGTGTCGAAGCCGGGGTCGGAATATCCGGGCATGCAAGGTCTCCAGTGGGTGTCGTTCGATGCGGGTGCCTTGCCCGTGGTGTTTGCCAGGTCGGCGCTTGGCCGCCAAGGTCAGGCAACACCGGCTGCAGGCCTTATTGTGGGCTATATTCAGTGCAAGGAGACCAGCATGAAAGTCAGCGATATTCTGCGTGTCAAGGGCGGCACGCTCTTCACCGTCAAGCCCGATGAGCGCCTTGCCCAGGCTGTGGCCGTGATGGCCGAGAAGGACATCGGCTCCCTGGTCGTGATGGATCGCAGTGATCTGGTGGGCATGTTGACCTTTCGCGAGGTGATCCAGACCGTGGTGGCCAATAGCGGTCAGGTCGGTACCGGTTCGGTGCGCGCGGCAATGGACGATTCACCGTTGATCTGCACCATGGGAACCGAACTCGACGAGGTCCGGCGCATGATGCTTGATCACCATGCGCGGTATCTGCCGGTGATGGACAACATGATGCTGATGGGCGTGGTGAGCTTCTACGACGTTGCCAAGGCAGTTGTGGACAGCCAGAACTTCGAAAACAAGATGCTCAAGGCCTATATCCGCGACTGGCCGGATGCCGACGGCGCGGGAATACCCGGCACACCATGAGCGGTAATACTTTCGGCCAATTGTTTGCGGTCACGAATTTCGGTGAATCGCACGGGCCCGCCATCGGTTGTGTCATCGACGGCTGCCCGCCCGGGTTGGTCCTGAGCGAGGCCGACATCCAGGGCGACCTCGACCGGCGGCGTCCCGGCACGTCAAAATTCGTGACGCAGCGCAACGAGCCGGACGCGGTAGAAATCCTCAGCGGCGTTTACGAAGGCAAGACCACCGGCACGCCGATTGCGCTGCTGATCCGCAATACCGACCAGCGCAGCAAGGACTACGGCAACATCCTGCAGACTTTCCGGCCCGGCCATGCCGACTACAGCTACTTCCAGAAATACGGCATCCGCGATCCGCGCGGTGGCGGGCGCTCATCGGCGCGTTTGACCGCTCCGATGGTGGCGGCCGGTGCCGTGGCCAAGAAATGGCTGTTCGAGAAATATGGCACGGTGTTTCGTGGCTGCATGACCCAGATCGGCGAGCTGCCGATCGGGTTCGAAGAATGGGAGCATGTGCCGCGTAATCCGTTTTTTGCGCCCTTGGCCGACGTGTCGGCGCTGGAGACATACGTGGAGGCGCTGCGCAAGTCGGGCGATTCCTGCGGCGCGCGCATCCGTGTCTCGGCCAGTGGCGTGCCGGTCGGGCTGGGCGAGCCGCTGTTCGACAAGATGGATGCAGATATCGCCTACGCGATGATGGGCATCAATGCGGTCAAAGGCGTCGAGATCGGCGCCGGATTTGCCAGCGTCGCGCAACGCGGCACGACCCATGGCGACTCGCTGTCGCCGAAGGGTTTTCGCAGCAACAATGCCGGCGGCACGCTCGGCGGCATCACCAGTGGCCAGGACCTGGAAGTGTCGATCGCGATCAAGCCGACCAGCTCCATCCTGTCGCCGCGTGAATCGATCAATATCGAGGGCCGCAGCACCGAGGTGAGCACCAAGGGACGGCACGACCCCTGCGTCGGCATTCGCGCCACGCCGATTGCCGAAGCCATGCTGGCGCTGGTGGTGATGGACCACGTATTGCGCCACCGGGCTCAGAACGCCGACGTGGCCGTGAGCTTGCCGCCGATCAGCGCGCAGGCGCAGTAATCAGCCGCAATCGAGGGCCGCGCGGCGTGGTCCGGCTTCAATGGCTGGCCGGCGGGATTGGCGGCGCAGGTTTGCGGCGCCACGGATTGAACCCGGTCACCAGCACCGTTGCCGACAACACCAGCAGGCCGCCGACATAGGTGGCGCCGGTGAATGCCTCATGCAGCAACAGATGGCCCCATAAGATGCCGGAGATCGTGGCCATGAAGGTCGAACTCAGCGCCGCCACCGGGCTGACCTTCTGCACGATACGCATGTATTGCCAATAGGCCAGCCCGGAGGTGAAAACACCCATGATCGCCACCGAGATGACCGCGCCGGTGCTCCAGCGTGCCTCCGGCAAAGTCCACAGTGCACCAGGCAGCAGCATCACGAAGGCGAACGCATGGAGCACGGCGGTGATCGCCAGGGGCTCCATCTTCTGGGTGGCGCGCTTGAGCAGCGGCGCCGAAGCGCCGGACAGGGCCGATCCGCAGATCGCGATCAAGGCTGCTGCCACCAGTTCCTGCGTGGGCCGTTGCGGTCCGAGTTGCACCACCAGGGCCACGCCGGCAAAACCGGCGATACAGCCGAATACCTTGGACCGGGTCAAGGTGTCTTCGCGCAACCAGACCGATGTGAATGTGCCGAACATCACCGAGGTGACACTGAGCACTGCGCTGTAACCGGCTGGCAGGTACTGTGACGACCAGGCAAACAGGAAGTGGGGACCCGCAATGCTCAGTGCCGCAAGCACGGTCAGGGCGCGCCAGTGTTCCCAGGGCCAGCGCTGGCGCGTGAACACCATGATCAGGGCCAGCGTTGCAGCGCCCAATCCAATCCGCCCGGCGGCTGTCAGACTGGGGCCGATGTCTGGTGTTGCGACGCGGGTGAAGAGAAACGTGCCTCCCCACAGGATCGACAATGCCGCGAGCTGGGCGAAATACTTGGTCTGCATCGATGGTTGATTGTCCGGCATCGCGGCCGGCGTTGAACGGGCCGTCGCGCCAGTGCCTTCAGCCCCTTGCGGCGAACATGGCCCTGATGCGCTGACGCGGGTCGAAACCCATCACCAGCAGGCACGACAGCAGCAGCAGGCTGCCACCCAGGTAAAGTCCGCTGTCCACCTTCTCGCCCAGGAACAGCACGGCCCACAACACGCCGAACCCGGTGATCATGAAGGTCGAACTCAGCGCGGCCATGGGTGGCAGGTGGCGCATGAGACGCGCGTACATCCACCACGCGATGCCCGAGGTGAAGGTGCCCATCATGAAGACCGCGGCCAACGCACCGATGTCCAGCCGCGCACTCGGCCAATCGAACAAGGCGCCCGGCAACAACATCACGAAGGCGATGGCATGCATGCTGGCGGCGATGGCCAGAGGCTCCATGCGGGTCACCGCGCGCTTGAGCAGTGGAGTGGACATGCCCGAGACCGCCGCCCCCACAAAGGTGATCGCCACGGCCAGCAGCAAACGGGGTGTCGGCTGCACCGGCCCGAGTTGCACCACCAGCGCCGCGCCGACAATGCCCAGCAGGCAACCGGCGAGCTTGGGCGCGGTCAGGGTTTCCTCCTTCATCCAGGCTGAGGCCAGGGCGCCAAACAGCACCGACGTGACATACAGCAATGCGGCGTAGCCCGCCGGCATGTACAGCGCCGACCAGGCGAACATGGCATGGGGTGCGGCCACACCGAGCAGCGCAAGCATGCTCAGTTCGCGCCAATGCGCCATCGGCCAGGCCATGCGCAGCCAACGCATGATGCAGGCCAACGCGATGGCAGCCATGCCCATGCGCAACGCTGCCAGCAGATTCGGCCCAAGCAGTGGCGCTGCGAATCGGGTCAGCATGAACGACGTTCCCCACAACGCAGACAGGGCGACCAGTTGCAGGTTGTGAGAGATCATGGTTGGGCGGCATTGTCGGACATGGGCCGCTACGTGCAAGGCGCTGAACTGCCTGTCGCCGTTCGGCGACCCGGGCTTCGAACTGGCCAGGTCAGGCTGGCACCGTTCGCCCGGCGCAGGCGCGGCCTATCAGCAGGATGCCTGCCAGGAACATGGCCCATGTCGCCGGTTCGGGTACCGCGGCGGCAATCAGCACCACCTGACCATTGATCCCCATCGCATAGATATTGCCAAAGCCATCCTCGCCAAACGAACTGAGCTGATTGGGGCCGAACGGCGTGCCCAAATCAGCCGTGCGTTCGGTCGGAACGGTCGGGGTGCCTGCGTCGTTGCGCAAGGTGAAGATCCGTCCTGTCGCAAAATCACCGAAGAAATAGCTGCCATCCAAACCAGCTTCGCCCGTGCCGTGGTAGACATATCCGCCAATGATGGATTGGCCGAAACTTCCGTGGGCGTAGTCGAAGAACGGATCCACCGTAACTGTGGACGGCTCAGAATCGGGTATGGCGGGATTGTCTGCCGTACCCTCACGGTCTCGCCAGCCATAGTTGCGTCCGCCCGCGGTCCCCTGGAGTTCCAGATTGATTTCTTCACGTGCGTTCTGGCCGACGTCGGCGATCCAGAAATCACCGCTCAACCGGTCGAAGCTGTTGCGGTAGGGATTGCGCAAGCCATAGGCCCATATCTCGTCGTTGCCGGCGACGCCGACGAACGGGTTGTCAGAAGGAACGGTGTAGCCACCGCCCGTTGTCGGAGTCACTCGCAGGATCTTGCCCAGGTTGCTCGTCAGGTTCTGCGCCAGGTTGTCCGGGTCGTTGCCGCTGCCGCCGTCACCGGTTGCGATGTATAACTGGCCAGGGTCGGAACTGCGAAATCCGATCCAGCCTGCCTTGTGGTTGTCGCGCCCCGACGGTTGCGACACCGAAAGCACCTGGCGTTCCGTCGCGGTATCCACGCTGCCGGCGCTGGCGACCGGCGCGGTGAACGACGAAACGACCGTGTTGAATTGTTCGTCGATGTAGTTCACGTAGAAGCGCCGGTTGCTGGCAAATGCTGGATCAAAGGCCAGACCGAGCAAACCACGTTCGCCAGAGCTGTTGACAGACGCCGATATATCCAGGAACGTCGATTGCACGCCGTTGTTGAGCATCTGGATCCGCCCGGCTTTTTCGACGACAAACAACCGCGTGTCGCCCGCCGGCGCGCTCAGGAAGACCGGTGTGTTGAAGGATTGCAGCAATGGCTGCGATTGCAATGCCAGCGAGGCCACGGGTGTGGTGGCCCACACCACCACCGCGATGTTGATGAATCGGCGCATTTTTTCCCCCTTGAAACAGAGCGGATGAGTGACGGCACAGTGTGTCGCCCATAAGTCGACGCGTCAAGCTTCCCATACGACCTTTCCGTACGACCCAAATACAAGCTCTGACACTACGACCGATACCATTGCGCAAGCGGTCAAAATCTCGCTTTGGTTTTAATTTTTTTCTTGGAACGCCACAGAACATGAACCATCGTCCCTTTGTATTGGCCGGCCTGATGGGGTGGCCTGTGTCGCATTCGCGTTCGCCGGATATCCATAACCACTGGATCGCGCAGCATGGTCTGCGCGGCAGTTATGTTTTGTTGCCGGTTGCGCCGCAAAACCTGGCGCAGGCCTTGCGGGCCTTGCCCGTGTTGGGATTTGCCGGTTGCAATCTGACGATTCCGCACAAGGTGGCAGCATTGTCCCTGGTGGACCGGGTCGACCCGGTGGCACAACGCATCGGCGCCATCAACACGGTGGTCGTTCAACAGGACGGCACGCTGTCCGGTTTCAACACCGACGCCTATGGCTATCTGCACAGCCTGATGGCCGAGGCACCGCAATGGGCCCCTGAGAACGGACCGGTGACCGTGATCGGCGCGGGCGGCGCCGCGCGGGCGGTGGTGGTCGCCCTGGCCGACAAGGGGGTGGGCGAGATCCGCGTCTGCAATCGGTCGCCAGACAAGGCGCTGGCCCTGGCAAATGAGTTCGGGCCGGTTGTGGTCGCGGTTCCGTGGGCGCAACGCCACGACGCGCTGGACGGCGCCGCGCTGCTGATCAACACCACCAGCCAGGGCATGGGCAGCCAACCGCCGCTGGATCTGTCGCTCGATGTGTTGCCGCTGCATGCACTGGTGTCGGACCTGGTCTACGTGCCACTGCAAACGCCATTGCTCCAGGCGGCGCGGGCGCGAGGGCTGGGCACGGTCGGTGGCCTGGGCATGTTGCTGCATCAGGCGCGCCCGGCGTTCGAGTCTTGGTTTGGCGTGATGCCGCAGGTCACGCCGGCCTTGCGCGTACAGGTGGAGCAGAGCCTGTAGCGCTGCTGTCGAGTGGGTGTTGGTGAGAGTGGGTAGTGGTGCCTGACGGATCGCGGCAATCGAGGGCACAGTTGTCAGATGTGAGCCGGACAAGGCGGTCCGCTTGGTCGTACCATCGCTTGTTCAACCCCTTAAATCCCCAGCGGGCGGAGCGAGTTCCATGAGCATCCAGTTTTACGCTTTCGACACACCGAACGGACGCAAGATCAGCGTCGCACTCGAAGAAATGGGCCTGCCCTATGACGTGTGGGTGGTGGACATCACCAAGGGTGAGCAAAACACGCCCGAATTTCTGAAGATCAGTCCGAACAACAAGATCCCGGCGATCGTCGATCCGAACGGCCCCAGCGGCGGGCCAGTCAGCATCTTCGAGTCGGGCGCGATCCTGATCTACCTGGCCGAGAAGTCTGGCAAGTTCCTGCCCAAGGATCCACTCAAGCGTATTGCGGCGCTCGAGTGGTTGATGTTCCAGATGGGCGGTTTCGGTCCCATGCCGGGGCAGGTGCATCACTTCATCGCACTCGACAACGAAGCGGACCGGCGCTATGGACTGGAGCGTTTCATGGCGGAGACCCGTCGCCTGTATGGCGTGATGGACCGCCGACTCATGGGCCGGGATTTTTTTGCCGACGAACTGTCGATTGCCGACTTCGCAATTCTGGGCTGGGTCTGGCGCCACTCGCGGCACAAGGTTGACCTGGCCGATTTCCCGCAGGTTCGGCGCTGGTACGAGGCGATGATGGCGCGGCCGGCGGTGCAGCGCGGATTTGCCGTGGCGCTGCTGCGCACGGCCTGAGGGGGTCAGTCACGGGAGTGGTAGCTGTCTGATCGAAATGCGCGTGGCGCGCGCGGAATCCTGCAGCAACCGCTGGAACGGCGTATTCGCTGCTCTCGTGCCCCATTGGCATGGCACGTTCAACCCGCTGGCCAGGTCCCCATGCAGCCGCCCGCGCATTGCGCGAGAATGCCGGCTTCATTCGCCAGTACATTAACGCTGCGGAGCTCGCGAGCGAGATCCGCCAGCCGCGCCGAGTGAATGCTTTTCACCGTGCAGCGATCGGCCCGCTGCCTGCCATCCACACTGTTTGATTTTCCAACTCCCAGGAGACATTTGATGCAAAAACGACTGACATTGAAAATACTCGCCGCCTGTGCCGTGATGGCGTGCGCAGGCAACTCGTTCGCACAGGACGTTATCAAGATCTCCAACATCGTCGAGTTGTCGGGTGGCGGCGCTACTGCCGGCACCAATTTCAAGAACGGCGTCGAACTCGCGGTAAAGGAAATCAACGCCGCGGGCGGCGTGATGGGCAAAAAGATCCAGACCACGACCTCCGATACGCAGACCAATCCCGGCGTGGCCAAGGGTTTGACGCAAAAGGCGGTGGATGACGGCGCGTTTGCCATCTTCGGCCCGGTTTTCTCGGGCTCCATCATGGTCAGCATGGCCGAGAGCCGGCGCGCCGAGGTTCCCAACTTCACCGGCGGCGAGGCTGCCTCCATTACGGCGCAAGGCAACCCTTATGTGTTTCGCACCAGCTTCGGCCAGTCGACCAGTTTCCCCAAGGTGGCCCGCTACATCCAGGGCAAGGCCAAGACCATTGCGGTGATCTATGTGAACAACGACTTCGGCAAGGGCGGGCGCGACGCCATCACCAAACTGTTGGAGACCGGCCCCACCAGGATCGTTGCCGATATCTCGACCGACGCGGGTCAGATCGACTTCTCCGCCGCGGTGCTCAAGGCCAAGCAGAGCAATGCAGATGCGGTGTTCATCTACACCAATGAGGAAGAGTCGGCGCGCGCGCTACGCGAGCTGCGCAAACAGGGCTGGATCAAGCCCATCATCGGTGAGACCACGTTGACTGGTCAGAAGGTGATCGAGCTGGCAGCAGAGGCCGCCAACGGTGCGCAGGCCCACGTCGGCCTGACCGTCGATGCGCCCCAGTTCAAGGTCTTCGGTGACAAGTACCAGAAGGAATACAACGCGGTTTCGGACCACAACGGCATCAAGGGATATACCGGCGTCTACTTGCTCAAGGCCGCGATCGAAAAGGCCGGCAAGCTTGATCGCAAGGCGGTTGCGGCAGCCCTGAACAATGCCAGTTTCAGCGTCAAGCAGCACCCTGGCATCCTGCTGGACGTGGTGTTCGACGACAAGGGCGATATGGACCGCGAAAGCTTTCTGGTCGAGGTGAAGGGCGGAAAGCAGATCGTTGTCGAAACCTTGCCGGCTGTCGGCAAGAAATAGGGCCAGCGCGCCACCCCGGTCACTGGTGCCGGGGGTTCCTCAAAGCACAACATCTGTCGTGTCCGCGTTAGGTGCGCGGCCACTGGGGGCTGCATGACCGATTTTCTTCAATTGCTTTTCAGTGGCATGGCCACAGGTGCAATCTACGCACTCGCGGCGCTCGGCTTTACGCTGTTGTGGCAGGCCAGTGGCACCATCAATTTCGCACAGGGCGAGTTCGTGATGCTGCCGGCATTCATGATGCTGGCCTTCACCTCGGCCGGGCTTCCGTTGCTGGCGGCATTTCTGGCGGCCAGTCTCGTCGCGATCTTGCTGATGGGCTGGGGTTTCAAGCGTGGCGTCGTCGACCCGCTGTTCAAGTACGGCATGATGCCCATCGTCGTTGCCACCATCGGCCTGTCGATCGCGATGCGCAATGGCCTTCGTGCGGGCTACAGCGCCGAAGCCCATCCGTTTCCGTCGCTGTTTCCTTATGAACTGATCAGGGTGGCCGGTGTCACCTTCACGCTGTCAGACGTCGGAACCTTCGCGCTGGCGTTGGCGTTGGTCCTGGTGACACAGGCCTTTCTTTCGAAGACCGTTACCGGCCGCGCGATGCAGGCGGTAGCGCAGAACTCGGAGAGCGCTTCGGTGCTGGGCGTCAATGTGCCACGCATGATCTTCTACACGTTTGCGATCAATGCCGTGCTGGCTGTTTCCGCGGCGCTGCTGGTCGCGCCGACTTACCTGGCCAAGTTCGACATGGGCGAGTCGCTCGGCACCAAGGCATTTTTCGCTGCGATCATTGGCGGCTTCAACAATTCGCGCGGCGCCCTTTTGGGCGGCCTGATCGTCGGAGTCAGCGAAAACCTTGCCGCGGCCTATGTATCGCCGTCCTACAAGGACGCAGTGGCACTGGTGATTTTCATGATCGTGATTCTGTTCAAGCCGCAAGGCCTGCTCGGGCGCAAGGAAGAGAGAAAGGTATGAAAAGGTCAACCTGGTTGCTTGGCCTGCTGGCCGTGGCATTGCTGGTGGCGCCGCAGTTTCTGAAGAACTACGGCATTTATCTGCTGACCTACTGGCTGGTGTTTGTCATTGCCACGATGGGGCTGAACCTGACGGTTGGCTACGCTGGCCAGAAGTCGCTCGGGCACGCAGCGTTTTTCGGTATCGGCGCATACACCTTGGCGATTCTGATGAAGGCCGGGGTCAACTTCTGGCTGGGCCTGCCGGCCGCCGCCGCAATCTGCTTTTTCGTTGGCATCATCCTGGGATTCCCGGCGCTGCGGGTACAGACGATTTATCTGGCATTCGCGACCCTTGGTTTCAATACCGCCGTTTGGCTGGTGATGCGCAACGAGGAGTGGCTGACCGGCGGCACCTTCGGCATCAACAACATCGCACGTCCCGGCCTGCCCGGTCTGAGCCTGGACGGCAACCTGGCCTATTACTATTTTGTGTTGGTTGTGACGGTGATACTCGCGCTGCTGCTGGGCGCCCTGCTGCGCAGTCCCTGGGGCAAGGCCTTCAGGGCATTGCGCGACAACCCGATCCGGGCCGAGAGCCTGGGCGTGGACATCCGTTCCTACACCTTGCTCAGTTTCGCCATCGGAGCGGCGTATGCCGGTGTGGCCGGGGCCCTTTTTGCGAGTCTGGTGCAGTTCATCGAGCCCGGGCCGTTCACGGTGGCCTCGTCGATCATGATGTACCTGATGGTTGTGGTCGGCGGGCCGGGCCATTTCTTCGGCCCCGTGCTCGGTGCTGCCGTTGGCGTTCTGCTGCCCGAGTGGCTGCGCTTTGCCCAGGCCTGGTACCTGTTCGTGTTCGGCACTGCGGTGGTGCTGCTGATGATCTGGCTGCCCGATGGCCTGCTCAGCATCCCTGACCGGATCCGGGCGCGCAAACAGTCCAGGCTGGCATCCCAGGCAAGGGCCAGGGCGGCGCAGGCGGCAAGGGCACAACCATGACCCATGCCCGGCACCAAACCCGCCCCCTGGACAAACCGCTGCTCAAGGTGAGCGGGCTGAAGAAGGCCTATGGTGCGATCCA
>Ga0335397_10001025_pt1 | contig 37622 bp, 28 predicted proteins | sample MAT04_FD_205740 | JGI IMG/M metagenome (GOLD analysis project Ga0335397, IMG submission 205740) | Freshwater microbial communities from Lake Fryxell liftoff mats and glacier meltwater in Antarctica - MAT-04 (spades assembly) (version 2) ... | reverse complement strand
AAGAGGAACGCAATCCACCCTTTTGGAAAGTTGAATGTGGAGTTCTGTCGTGTCACCGACAAGGTCTCCAATTGGCGCAAAAAGATACCCCGATGGGAACGACGATCAAACAGATAACATGAGAAATGCACAATCTTTGAGAAACATGCGCAGAATAAGAAAATTGCAATGCTTCGAAATAATGGGTAGCTGATGATGCGTGCGTGAAAATCATATTATTTACCTAATTTCCCTATACTGAAATATCTAATGTTAATTATGTACTAGCATGTTGCTTTGGGGAATATGTGCATATTGATCAAATTCATAAAAACATTGTGACTTGGAGTTCCTGGTAAGTTAGTTTCCCGCTTTCTGGTAGTCGTCGCTCGGCGACGTCATCGCATGTGACGGCCATCGGATTCAAGTGGTAGCGCGAGGAAAGTATGATCAAGGAAAGTGTGGCACCTGTTCCGTTCAACCGACCATTTGTGGCCGGGAAAGAGCTGTATTACATTGCTCAGGCAGTCACCATGGGCAACCTTGGTGGCGACGGCTACTTCACGAAGAAATGCGTATCCCTGATGGAGGAGCGTTTTGGAATTCCAAAGATTCTGATGACGCCATCGTGTACTGCAGCTCTCGAAATGGCCGCTCAGTTGTGCGATCTGCAGCCAGGCGATGAAGTGATCATGCCGTCCTACACATTCGTGTCAACGGCCTCAGCTTTTGTCCGCATGGGAGCGACACCCGTTTTTGTGGACGTGCGACCTGACACATTGAATCTCGACGAGACATTGATTGAAGACGCGATCACAGATCGCACAAAGGCGATCTGTCCGGTCCATTATGCGGGCGTCAGTTGTGAAATGGATCGCATCATGGCGATCGCACGCGGCAACAATCTGCTTGTCGTGGAAGACGCCGCACAAGGCGTGAATTCCTGGTACAACGATCGGGCATTGGGATCGATCGGCGATCTGGGCTGCTACAGCTTTCACGAGACGAAGAATTACATCTGTGGCGAAGGTGGAGCGCTGTGCATCAACAATCCAAATCTGATCGAACGTGCCGAGATCATTCGCGACAAAGGCACAAACCGGCAGCGATTCTTTCGTGGTGAAGTGGACAAATATACCTGGGTCGAAGTCGGTTCATCCTACGTCCCAAGTGAAATCTGTTCTGCGTTTCTGTGCGCTCAACTTGAGGAGATGGATCGGATCTCCGAGCGTCGTGCGGAGATCTATCAGAGATACCGCCAGGCCTTTGAACCGCTGGAAGCAGAAGAATTGATTCAATTGCCATCAATCCCCGAGGACTGTCGCAGCAATTATCATCTGTTCTTCATCATTTTGCCGACAGCAGAACAACGAGATCAGGTTCTCAATGAAATCAGAGATGCAGGCGTCAAGGCGGTGTTTCACTACGTTCCGCTCCACAATTCCCCGAAAGGCCGGGAACTTATTGGCGATCTGACTTTGCCGGTTACTGAAGACCTGAGCGCGCGGTTGATTCGGATGCCATTTTACCATGGACTGACGACCGAACAGCAGGATTTTTGTATCAGGATTGTCATCGAATCCGTGACGAAAAATGCCGGAAAACTTTGTATGAGTATCACGCAGAGTTAAATTCTGGACGTTTTGAAATAAAATCGGCGAGCCGCGAAACGTGAGTCTCCAGTTCTGTGTTTTGCTTTCTGCGATGAGAAAACCGTCGCGTCAAACAGTCAGTCTTATCGTCAATCGCACGAATTGCAATCAGGCGAACGGCAGTTGATCATTGATCTGCCGATGCTGGCAGCATCGGCCACGTGGCGGACGCTGCCAGCGTCCGCCGTGGTAAATTCTTTTCTGCCGCTCGCCTTATACGACCGACGACACGCAGGAAATGTATAAATGGTGGACAGTCCGTTTCATATCCTTGCGAAACCCATCGGCCCCATCTGCAATCTTGACTGTCACTACTGTTACTACCTGCATACAGAAGATCTTTACGGTCGGCATACCAAATGGCAGATTACGGATGAGGCTCTGGAAGCCTTCGTTCGGCAGTATATTCAGGGCCAGCCAATGCAGGCACGGGAAGTGGAGTTTGTCTGGCAGGGCGGTGAGCCAACTCTGCTTGGCCTGGAATTCTTTCAAAAAGCCGTGGCACTGCAAAGGGTCCACGAGCGGCCTGGAATGACGATCCGGAACTGTCTGCAGACAAACGGGATACTGCTCGACCAGAAATGGTGTGCGTTCCTCCGAGAGAACAAGTTTCTTGTCGGACTGTCCATTGACGGGCCACCCGAACTCCACGATGCCAGCCGAGTAGATCGGCAGGGGAAAGGTTCACACGCAGCGGTTCTGAAAGCGATGCAACTACTGCAAAGTGAAGGTGTGGAATTTAACGCCATGGTTTGCGTGCATCGCGCCAACGGCGATCATGGGGCCGAGGTCTATCGTTATCTGCGAGACAACGGCTGTCGCTTCATGCAGTTCATTCCGATTGTAGAACGTCACGGTATCGGACGCCATGCCGAAGGACAAGTCGCTGCGGACAATGTCTCCGTATCAATGGAAGATGCGGCCAGTGCCGTCAGTTCCCGCAGTGTACTGCCAGGCCAGTTCGGTCGTTTTCTGATCGAAGTCTTCGACGAATGGTCTAAACAGGATGTTGGCCGCATCTTTGTACAGATCTTTGATGAAGCGCTGGCCATGTGGTCGGGGATACCGTCATCGCTGTGTATCTTCCGCAAAGAGTGTGGCAAGTCACTTGTTATGGAACACAATGGTGACGTCTACAGTTGCGACCATTTCGTCAATCCATCTCACCTTCTGGGAAATCTCAACGAGCGTGATCTGCAGACTCTCGTGCAACTCCCCGCGCAGCGAGAGTTTGGCCAGGCAAAGTCCACGACATTGCCGCAGTACTGCCGTTCCTGCGAAGTCCGATTCGCCTGCAACGGAGAATGCCCGAAGAACAGATTTCTGGTGACACCGGTCGGTGAAAAAGGTTTGAACTACCTCTGCGAAGGTTATCGCAAGTTCTTCAACCACATTGATCCAACGATGCGAAAAATGGCATCAGTAATCCAATCGAGCAGTTGACAGGTCAGACTTCTGATCTCAGCAGTTCAATTCAATTCCAGGAGGTACATCTGGGCTGGACTTCGCAGCCTCACTGCGACCAGATATACTGCCACATCAAAATCACACCGACGTTGGGAGTTAAAAAGTATCAAGCTCGTCAGGATCGACGCCAAGCTTTTCCGCAAGAATCGCACGAGTTCCATGTTGAATATTCTCACTCTCACCTCTCTCGATTCGACCGATTGTCCGATCCGTGAGCGGCGAGAAGTCACTCCTGCGAAGTTGTCGCAGCAATCGGAGTCGGCGAATTGACCCACCAAGAGAAGAATCACGATTTAGCAGATTTTTCTTAGCTTTTCGTCGATAGTCAGAATCAAATTCATAAAGAATCGAATCGGTTGACGCTTCATAGCCACCGAATTGAACCGTCTGACCACAATCCGTAACCGCAAATTGAGAAAAGTCAGGAGGGGTTCCATCGCCAGACCGTGGAAACGCCGAGAATGGTACGGTAATGCCGTCGAGATTACCTCGCCATAGCGTCACAGTGTGACTGGCATCGTCTACGAAACCTCCCAGAAACAAGTCGTCACGTCGTGGAGCCTTAAAGACCTCGCATAACTCGTCATCTGGCAAGAATCTGCCATCCGTACCGAAAGCGACTCGCCCGAAACACGTTCGAAGTGCAGTCAGACTTGCAAGGGTCGCTCGATGAAGAAGCAATGCACGTCCCAGAGGCTTTGATGGCCAACTGACTGAACGAAGAAGTGCGTTTGTGAGAGCCTCTTCAAAGCAAATCCACAATGACGGTTCGTTGGTCTCTGCGAGACTCTTTTGCACTCCCGCAATTGTGGACACTCCCACTGGATTGAGTGCAGCAAAATTCCGAACATGGGCAACGCCCTTGCTCAGAACAATCGTCCTTTCTCGGCCGTGCGTTTGAGTTGTCATTCAGTCACTCCAATTTAATCGGCACTTGCGACTTTGTTTCTGGGATACTTCTCATCCCACTTTTTACAAAGCCATTCCCACACCGTCCGTTTGTCACTGTGTTCCCCGTTTCTGATATATTCCAGTAGCTCTTCGGGGACTTCATCCGGGGCAGGCACTTTGTCCAGGAAGTCACCTGACCGCAGAGCCGATTCTCCACGTGTTTGTTCCGTTGATGATGGAGACATGCGGAGGTTCGAGCCTCTCCCTGTCTCGAATCTTCACTTTCCATTTCGCTGTCTTAAGCTCTTTGGAAAGTGATAGTTCGACAGGCATTGATTTGTCGTCCATCCAGTGTCATTGAGTATTCATCCTGCCTGCATCAAAGAATATGTCCTGTTTTCGTGAAAGTCAATACAAGACATTCTGCCTTTCGCTGAACACTCCGCGTATCTGCTTCTCTCGAAAAGAAGATGCGTCACGTCGGAGTGTGTTGGCGAATTCCCGAAAAGCGACAAAACTGCGGTTTCATGCCCCGACCAGGATCTCCGAGGATGTACCTCTTGCGGCCGGATCTGAAGTCTCTTCTGGCGAGCGGCGGGAAGTCAGTCCCCCGCGCGCCGGTGATGACAGGAAGATAAGACCCGTCAGCCAGATTTTCTCATCGCACTGACACAAATCGTCCTGTCAAATGCGTTCACTGCTGACTGCGTATTCTCATCAATTGCTTACCCTGTCCTGCTTGCCGCAAACACGCCAGAATCGCCGATAATCCACCATGACGGTGGATGGCACCGCCGACACTCCCAAGGTCAGTTCGGCCCCTCAATCTTCCGTAGAACGTTTGTCAGTTTGGCATTTTGTGTGGCGCAGGTGACGTATTATTATGTCAATACTACTGCGTCGCTGAAATGCGAATTCATTTGGTAAATAAAACCCGAGTTTTCTGATCTCCAACAACGAAATCTCGTCTTCCTCCGCAACGATTCTTAGAAGATCGCCTTTGATCGCTTCCATACCGAATCCTTTCGCCGAACGAAGCGCGCATAGGAACTCTTTTTTATCGGAAGCAGAGAAGTTGACGGTATAATGCATTCCAGCTTTTGGTTTTGATGAATGTGAATGCAACCAATTTATCGCAGGACATGACGTCAGCCCCCAAAACCTTGACACAAACTCATCGTCATTGGACATCGAAACCCCATGAGGCGATGTCCTTGAAGTGTGGTTCTTTAACCAATCCAGCCCCTGAGTCTTCTCGTCTGCTGCAAGCCGCCCGATTGTTTTGAATCCCTCCAATTCAGCGATACCATCGAATCCCACGATTTCTACGAATGCGAAGATACCAGCAGCCTGTATCCTGTCTGACTCGGAGGCGAGGCCGTGTTCACGGACCCAGGGGAGTTCGGTTTGCTGACCTATCGAAGCAACCGCGCGAACGATGTTTGCTTTGACAATTTCGTCGTGTGAGCCTTCGAAGGCGAGGACCAATTCCGGGATTGACGTGGAATAGATGGCGTATCGAGCCAGGAACTCGCTCCAAAACGGTGCCACGTTGTTTTGTTTTGCGGTCAATTGTTTGGCAGCAAACAGTTCTCCTATCTCTCCCGAAGCTAACGCACTCACTGTGAAACCGCGTTTCGTGTTCAATTCATCTAGATTGGCGACGTCACCCATCAATCGCAGATATTCACCTGCATTTCGTTGGTCATGTACAACTAGATTATGGGCGATTGCCATGGCATACCGAGGGCTGGAACTGAACAAGTCCGCCTCTACCGCCGCTTGCAAGAGACGTTTTTCCATTGCAATCACAGTGTCATCAACAAGTGTGTCTTCAAGCGTCTCGCCATATTTCACGGTCCCTTCGTAGCGAAACTGCTCCGCTGGGATTTCTAAAAAATGGCTGATGATCGATTTTTCAGTATCTGAAGACTGATCCAATGCCAAGACAATGGTCCCCGGCACTGCCAAGAGGAAGAACACCGACAAAACTATCACGGTCAAGTTAGATTCTCGCATTATTCGGCTCCAAACAATCGTACAGCTTTTTGCATTTCGGGAGTCAGATCGTTGAACAGTTCGTACCAAAGCTGCAAGATCACCATGTTGGTGCATGGCACCGCCCGAAGCCGCACCGCCCGAAGCCCCGTGCTCCGCCGTGATGTTGGCCTGAAAAACAGGACAGTGATTTTCCGCTCGATGCTCAACGCTATTTGACGCTGATCAATTCCACCAGAAAGTGCAGCGTGGCATTGGGCGGAACTGCACCACCGGCTCCTTGTGCGCCGTAGCCCAGCTTGGGTGGAATTTCGAGTTCAATCATCCCGCCGTTGCCGACGAGCTGCATGCCCTCGGTCCAGCCGGCAATGACTCGATTGAGTGGAAAAGAGATGGACTCACCGCGCTTGTAAGAGCTATCGAACACGCTCTCGTTATCCAGCCAGCCGTGATAGTTGACTTCCACTGTTTGCCGAGCTGTTGGCTTTGCACCGGATCCTTCGCGGAGAATGCGGTACTTGAGACCCGACTCCGTTGTTGTGAAGGTCTTTGCGGCCTTCTCATCAGTTTTCCCGGCTCCATCCGGGAGTTTGGGGTACGCCACTTCTTTTGCTTCATCTGCCATCGAAAATCCTGCCATTGTGAGTATCAATCCGATCAAGGCCACGGCAGCTGTTTTCGTTAACGGCAATGAGCACCTGATCCAAATCAATGAGATCCAAAAAGTCTGACCGCTCAGCACCCGACGGGTATGAGCCTCCGACTGGATCAAATCGTAACAATTGACGCAGAGAAATCACGTCCGTATCCCGTGGTCGCAAGAATGGGTGCAGCCGTAGTAGTAGCGGCGCAATCTGATCGAAGTACTTCAGACCGGTGATGTCCTTCGCGGTGAGCGTTGATTGTTTGTTGCCATTCTCTGCCATGTGCGACGCCTGGCAATTTCAAGCAAGGCGCGGAATAGCGCTCACAAAATTTTCCGGATTTCGCTGCGACCACATCAAATGCCGTGCCGAACAGTATTGGGACAGTCCCATTTTCGCTTTCTTGACAGGACGATTGAGGACAGGACGATGAATCGCAATTTGTGTTTCTAATCGTCCTGACCATATTCCTGGGTGCGTGACAATGCTGTCCTGTGTGGCGAAAAGTCGAAGCTTTCGCAGGACAAGCCTGCGGGATTCTCGGATTCTCGGTGACTGAGTTTTATCAGCTTGACTAATGGCTCGGTCTTCTCCTATCCTTGCACGTCGATCCGGTCAGGAAAGATTTGCTTGCCTACAGGAAAAAGGGCAACGACAAAGCCATTAAAGGGAGTTTTGGTTCGTGCCAGGCAAAATCCAACAAACAATAAGAGTCCTGCGCTATCTTGTCTCAACTGATCTCTTTGAAGGAAGTTCTCACTCAAAAAAGCGTCGCTCAAGTGCCAGGAAGAGAGCGCTTGGGTTCGAGTCTTTGGAAGTGCGACAACTGTTAGCGGCGGTATATCCCACCAATTACGAGCAGTATCAAGTGGAGTTGATCAACCGGGCGCGGGCTGCGCCGGCTACTTATGCGTCGGGGCTAGGCATCAGCTTGAACGAAGGTTTGCCTGCTGGCACCATCTCATCGACGCCGAAGGCTCCGTTGGCGATCAACCCGAACCTGACCGATTCCGCGCAGAAACATAGCCAATGGATGATTGACACCGACAAATTCTCGCACACTGGGGCTGCTGGTAAAGGACCACAACAGCGCATGATTGATGCCGGTTATGCGTTTACGGGATCCTGGATGTATAGCGAAAACATCGGATGGCAAGGCACCACCGCCACACCGAATGTGCTGGCCATGACTAAAAGCATCGAAGAGTCTCTTTTTGTGGACAAAAATATTAGCGGGCGCGGTCATCGAGTAAACATTCTAAAGGAATCGTTCAGCGAAGTTGGTGTGGGCATTCGCTCGGGCGGGTTCCGCAGCGGCACCACCACGTATAATGCCGTGATGGCTACCCAGGAATTCGTAAAATCGGGCACTGGCGTCTTTCTGACGGGAGTGGCTTTTGCGGATACCGTTGCCGCAGATCGTTTCTATACGCCCGGCGAAGGACTTCGAGCTATTTCGATCGTCGCGGTGCGCGACACTGACGGTGCGCGATACTCGACAACTACCTGGGCATCAGGTGGTTACAGTCTTGCACTTCCTGCCGGGCGCTATAACGTTACGGCAAGCGGTGCGGGCTTGGCAGCGACCCAGTTTATTCCAGGCGTGACGTTAGGAACTAAAAATGTAAAAATCGATTTCATCAAAGGAACGGTTCGTACTGCTCCCGAAGTCGATGTCTTGAACGGCGTCACCACCGTTCCCGATGGCACAGGTGTGGTCGCCTTTGGCAACGCAGTTCGAGGCAGCACGGCGCTCACCAGGACCTTGACAGTCAAGAACAACGGTAACGCACCGCTGACGATGAGTTCGGCGACATTAACCGGCGCGGGCTTTACGATCGTAACCAATGTACCAGCGACGCTCGCCGCAGGCGCATCGGCGAACCTCGTCGTTCGCTTCGATACGGCCGTCGCCGGAGTGAAGTCGGTCGTGCTCTCGTTTGCCAATAACGACAGCAACGAGAATCCCTATAACTTTACACTCACAGGGACCGTCACTGCTCCCGCAGCCGTTGCGAGGAACATTGCAACCTACAGAAAAAAGGGGACGCAAAAGACCTGATGGTGATGCAGCCCTCGCATTGATGTGACGATCGCGTTGAAGAAATACAGCAGCATATGCAGCACTGGTCGTAGTTCGATTGTCCCGTATTGGTGTGAGCAGAGGGTCGGGAGTCTTTTTCGGACGGAAACTTCAGCGTTTTTTGCCAGGCAACTCTCCGAAAAAGACTCCCGACCCTTTCCTTCATCGAACATGGGACAGTCGAAGCAGTGCAGTCTGCGATTGCCTGTGGTGGCGCGATCACACGTATCATTATGCAGACGTAGTAGTAGCGGCGCGATCTGATCGAATTACTTCAGACCGGTGTTTCAACGTCGCTTGCTCAACCCTTTGAGGAGGAATCCGCTCTATGTTTCGAAACATTCTTCGCTGCGTTTGTCAGGCTGAAATTCACGCAGCAAAAGTCCACGCTCGATATTGACGTGCGTGCCGAAGACACCGGCTGCGAAGTGGAGATCCGAACGAAGGGAATGCAATGGGACGGAATGAAGGCCGAGATTGAAAAGGCGGAAGAGGAAGCCGAGAAAATGGTTGAAAAGATCGCGGAAGGCGGTTTGGTGGCCGACGCCTGGGATGGCCTTCCGATCCCTGAAGGACATGAGGGTATGCAGTCGGAGGGAAGCCGGTTCCGAAAGCAGGCCAATACGACGGTCGTCGCCGAACTCAGTCGAGTTGTGGACTTCTATCGCCGTGAGCTTCCGTCCGGGGAATGGGGCGAGTGGAAGGAAAATACGGCAGACGCGAAGGTCGAACAAAAGTCTGCCAGACTTGCCTTTCGAAGTGGCTCCCGGGCAATTACACGGTGGAAATGAAGCCGTCAGGCAAACCGATCCAGTCGGAAAAGCTGCAGCTCGGACCAGACGAAACCTGGGGCGTAATCATTGGTGAATCAGGAGGCTACCTCGCCGTTCAGTCGCATTAATCATTCGTTCAGTGATCAGCATTCCGGGGCCTTCGACCCCGGCAAAGGATGTATCGGCCCTGCCGGGCCTGAACCGCAGAACTTCGTTTCACCGAATGAGTGCGCAGATCGTCTCTCTTCGATACCCGATCTATTCGACCTCCTCTGGGAGCGTCATGATCTCAGGTTGACCTCATTTCGGCTCAGGCGGTGTCCCTTTTGGTTCGCTCTTCCTGATCTCTTGCTCGATTGATGACACGAACGCTTCTGTAGACATTTCGGCGACAATCTTCTGGGTGATATTAGTACGGTTCTGATCACGCACAAACCCCACATGAGTGCGAGTGAGCATGGGCTGCGGTTCAGCTACAGCGACTTCAGTATCATTGTTGTCCTGACCGATGTAGAGAACGAGGGTCAAGCCATCTCGCTGAGCAACCGTATTGATGGCGATATCAACTTGCCTGTGCCATTTCTGATACATGTCCTGCTCAGCCTTTTTGAGCCGGTCTTGCTCGCGATGGCAGAACGCTTCGAATTCAAGTTTTAGAAGCCGTGCCTCTGTTTTCTGCCACTCCTTTGAATTATCAAGCTGTGCATAGTGCTCAGATTCTTTGAGGGCTTCGACAAGTTTCTTCGCTTCCGCATCAGTATCCTGGATCGACATTTGTAATGTCGCCCGATCAGACTCAGACGTTGGCACATGCTTGAAGCATTCACGCAGATCGACGATCGCAATGGATTCTGCTGGAGGGTCAGCCACGATCGGTGTGAAGAAACAACAGGAAATGAGAAGTGTCAGATGCATTGAAGACCTCCGTGATTGTTTGAGAGTGAACAAAATGCGATCCACTTGACTGGTGATTCGCCGGTTGCAATCGACCGTATGTTAAACTTTTCTGCTGCGTGAGTTTCTGGCGACTGCGCGGAATCAACCAGGTTCACTCGGCGGGCGGTGAAAGTTTATCGGGGAACGACCGGGGTGAACTCTGGTTTCCGGACGGTGCGACCAGAAGGTTTGCGGTACACCGGATCAGTTGCCACCGTGCCGCCATCAAGTCTTTGCTCCACCTCCACCACATGTTCCGGTGTCATCATTAGAACGTAGTGATCCACGCTTTTGGCATCATCATCCGGACGAGGCTGTTCGATGAGCAACAGCAAGGTTTGACCGGAACCGACGAGGGATTCATGCATGACAGATTCTGAAACGTTTCGCTCCTGACTGACCAGCAGTGCTGGGATGTTGGCACTGTTTTTCGCATCAGACGTTTCGTCCGGCTGACGATCAGTGCCGATGGAGATCGCATGTTGCAATCGGATAATTGAGCTGTCAGGCAAAAGCTGCGGCGTGACCGTCAACTTGAACCCGCTGAACGCTCGCTTATCCATAGCACCAACAGAATCAACCATGACCCACGCAGATTGTCCGGAGATCGTCGTGATTCGTGGACTCCAAAAGTAATCCGGTTTCAGTTCCAGTAGCGCCTTCGTCAAAGATTCGCTTCGTTTCGGAGTGAGTAGTGCCCATTTCTTTCCATCAGCCAGCGAATGCAGTGTGTTGTGCTCTTCAATCACCTTGAGCTGTTCCTGGTTCGTCAGCTTGACCAGCAGAGATGTAATCTGGACGTTTTGATCCATTCCCTTGCGGAGCTTCGACAGCAATGTGCAGATTTCATCGTGAGCCTTGCTTGTCTGACGAATCACGAGCGTTAACGTTTGAATATCTTCCACAATCACGCCTCCATTCCCCCACGATTCTGGTTCGACGGAAGCCTTGATCAGTTCGGCGAACGGTGCGAAATCGGCCTTGCTGACCTGCGTCAGCAACTTCGCGACTTCTGCTGGAGTCTCGCGCGAGGATTCTTGATAGACTGATGGATTTTCCGCTGCGGCACGTTTCAGGTCAGAATCTTTGATGCCAGATTGAGCAGCAACAACGTTGATAGTTGGAGGAACTGGAATGAGTAGATCGGAAACTGGGTACGTGCACAGGACGAATACGGGAGCTGAGTTCGCAATTGGTTTTGTTTCTGCCACATCGTCCTCGGCGCGTTCCACGACAACGACGTCCCCCGGTCCGACAAGAATGTTGCTGTCAATGTCTTTTGCGAGGTGGATCAAATCGCGTTGAATCAACACAGCATTCCCTTCATCGTCCTTACGTTTGACAGTCATGGTGTTGCCAGAGTCATCGCTAAGTCCGCCAGCCAACCGGAGCGCGTCAAGTAGCGTCCAAATTTTGTCGGCGTCCAACTTATAGATGCCAGGCACGCGTACTGCCCCAATAACGTTGACCGTGAATTTCGAGGGAATCTTTTCATATCCGCGACGACTGATTATTTCGCCTTGCTGTGGAATATTGGCAGGGGCAACGCACGCTGCGCGAATGGCGATCAATCCTGAGTGAATTGTGCCATCAGGATTGGTCTTCGTAACACTCTGAAATACGAGCCACTGCTCGTCGGCCAATGCGACCGAACTTTGAATTGTTGTTGTTTCGCCCCTATAATGTTCGTTTACCGGCGTTTCAACGGTGCATTTCACGGAAAAAAGCGATTGTTCTCGTCGTTCAACGCTGACATCCAGACCGATGTTCGCGAGGATCTCGACAGATCCCAGGTTTCTGTAGTGTGTAACCTGTCCGTCGTGAACGACGACCATCGGCGATTGCAGTGCGTTGGCAACGAGGCCGTCTGTCGCCTTCGCTCTCATTGCCTGCAGTTGATCGTCCGACATCAGCATTGCTCGGATGCGACGGTCCGATTCAATCTTGTTGCGGACATTATTGTTTGACTTCGGTGCTGCGGCCAGCGCTGCTGTCTCCGTACCCGATGGTGATGCAGGTGTTGACTCAACAGGGCTGACGACAGTTGTGGCATCGAGAATCGATTCAGCCGTTGGTTTAGGCAGTTCGAAGGCCTGCACCTCCACAAGAAATGCTTCAAACCCGTGCTTCTCGAACAGGGACACAGTCTCGATGAAGTGGCGACTTTGTTTTCGCGGCGAAATATTGACAAGCCGTTCTTCGTCCAGCGTGACTTTCAATGGCAAAACCAGAGTGGCTCGTGAATCACTGGCAGAATTCAGCCATCGCTCGATCAGAGCACGAACCAGTTCTCCCGCCATCGACCGATCAACCGATTGCTCCTTCGCCATTCGGGTGATCAACTTTGATGCGTCATAAATCGACTGCACACGGTCCGGTCGATTACCCGGGAGTGGTTCTTCGGCTATTTCAATTTCTGAAGAAGTAGGTGATACGGTATCCTGAACCGTACTGGCTTCGTCGGCAACTGATTCTTCTGCCGAAGTCTGCGCAACACCTCCCGGCAACACGACAATCGCAAGTGCAATGACAGCCAACCAGCACCAGAGTGGGGTGTGTTTGTTGAGTCCGGTTTTCAGTGACATGATGCGTTCCATCCTTTGAGTTGTGATTTCCACCGGCGTCATGCCGGGGAAGACGGGGATTGGTTGAAGAGTGTGTTTACTTTCAATCACAGCGAGCAGGCTGCGGGCGTATTGACCTGGCGAGCATCCGAGTTCCGCGATGACCTGTTCATCGCAGCATCGCTCGGCTTCGCGGGACAGCCAGCGATTTGAAAACCAGACTGCCGGATGAAACCACCACAGGCTTTGTGCGATCACCTGCAGCATTCCGAAGCTCAGGTCGCCTCGGCGAATGTGGAGCAGTTCGTGGGCGAGGATGGGGTCGAGGAAATCCAGGTCATCTTTGCTTTCAATGGTGACACACCGGCGAGCGGCAGGACGTGAGTCCTCCGATGTTTGTTTATTCCACGATGGGGAGCGTTGATTGATCGGGCGACTCACGTCGCTCCGCTCGCCGAGGGTAAGTGGCTCGAAGAGACAACTCGGCAACACGATCGTATGCCGAAACAGACCGAGTACCGCCGGGCCGAAAAGGACGTCGGAAACAACGATGCGGGGGACTCGGCGGATTCGAAGTTGTTTGGCAAGTTGCTGTAAACGCTCGTTCAAAGCCTCGTCGAATTCCGTTGTGCGATGTTGGTAAATCAGTCGTAACGCGCGGACGCATCGAACAACGGTGATGAGAAGTGTTGCGATCGCTCCGAACACGAGAGTCCACAGCATCAATGACGGCCAACTGAATCCTGCCGATTGTGCAGTGCTGTCGTTTGATAGGAATTCCTGATCGGTCGGGGATTCTTGAATCGTAGCGAATTCAGGTTGTTCCGCAACGAGTTCCGAGACGATAGCGATATCACTCTGCGGCAACTGAGAATCAGTCAACGGAACAAGTGCATCCTCGACGATGATAGGTTCGTGTGATTGAGTGACTTCAGCAGGCAAAACGGATAGCGCTACGATCGACTCCGTATTAACGGTGGACTCATCAGAATCCTGCCCGATCAGGGTTTGCATCTGGCTGAAAACACCCAGCGAGTGGCCCCACAACGGCGGCGTCACGCATTTGATCAGGACCAGGATCCATAATGTGTGGGCCAGATGTGGCCGGTTCCTGGCGGCGAGTTTTACGACGACAGCAACGATCATCGCCAGTGCGGCGATTTGCCATGTTTGCGTCAACAGAAGTGACAGGAGTTCACTTCGCATCGCGACCTCCTTCCAGTTGATCCAGAAGTTGCCGAATCTGGTCGATTTCGTCGGCGGAAAATTTCCGTTCCTCAACCAGATGCTTCATCAATGGCATGGTCTCACCGCCAAACAGCAGGTCGACCATTTCGCCGACGGTTTCGCGAATCACCGTTTGAGGCCGCACTTTTGGCGAATACACGCGATTGCGACCTTCCAGCCATGCGTTCAAATATCCTTTGTCTTCCAGGCGGCGGAGATAGGTCTGCACGGTGGTGAAATCGATATCACGACCGGCGGGCAGCGCCTCAAAGACCTGCCGAACTCCTGCGTTCTTCAGATTCCAGACAATCCGAGCAATCTCCAGTTCGGCCTTTGATAAACTCGGTCTTGGCGGCATTTCGCGTCCTCCCTGCTTCATACTTCGATAACCACAAATGTCCCTGGACAGGAACTATAAACGTACATTTGTAACTGTGTCAAGACTGTCTGGTGCGACCATGGTAATCGAGCGCATCCGCTGGATGGAGACTACATCAACAGCGAAAGGACACTCGCACTACAGGATCGGGCCGATCGTAGCGACCACATTGTTCCAGATGCGGCGTGAGTACGACCAGGCATGAACTTCGTCCAGCGTCACCGAATCAGACTGAGCAATGTACTCTTGTTGTCGATCGTATATCGCCTGAGTCATTTCATCGTCACGCAGCAGGATATCATTTTCGTAGTTCAAGTCGAAACTACGGAGATCGAGGTTAGTGGAACCGATCAAGGACAAGGCTCTGTCAATCGTGAATGTCTTGGAATGCAGCAAACCGTTGCGAAACTCGAAGATTTTCACGCCGTGTACCAGGAGCTGGCGGTAATAGCTGTGACTGGCAGCCGCGACGACCCAGGAGTCGTTGCGTTTCGGAAAGATCATTGTCACGTCGATGCCTCGAATCGCTGCAGCACAGATCGCATCGAGAACCGTTGGGTTGGGAACAAAATAGGGAGTCGAAATGACGACTTCAGTTCTTGCCAGCGTCAGCAGCGTCGCGAACAGTTGTGGCGTTGCACCACGACGCTCCGTTGGGCCATCGGCGAAAATCTGGGCTGGAAAACCGCCTGCAATCTCCTTCGTTTTCAATTCAAACGAATCGGGAACTTCCTCGCCGCTGTTGAGCAACCAGTCCGCAGCAAACAGCAGTTGGTTCTGTGCAACGACCGGACCTTCCAGTCGCAACATGATATCGACCCACGGAGCGTACTTCGCTTTCACCAGAAACTCGGGATCGGCACAGTTCTGACTTCCGCACCATGTGATGCGACTGTCGATGATTGTAATCTTGCGGTGATTCCGCAAATCCAGTCGGCTGAACAGGATGGTATCGACGACCCATTTGATCGGCAGTGCAACCGACAACTTCACGCCAGCGTCACGCATCGCCCGCCAGTGTGTCGATCGCACGAATTTACGCGAACCAAGGCCATCAGCCATCGCATGAACGGCAACGCCGCGTTTGGCGGCTCGGATGAGTGCGTTCGCAACATTCCTTCCCGTGTTGTCATCCAGCCAGATGTAGTACAGACACTGAACGCTTTCGGTCGCCTTGTCGATGTCTTCAACCAATCGAGACCGAGCGGTTGCCGCGTCAGGCAATAACTCAGCACGATTTCCAAGGGTTGTTTCAAAACCGTCAACCGAGGCGGCTCGGAAAGCCGTTTGATATTCCGGCTCAACATTGCCTTCGAGATTTCTGTCACAACTGCCCAGCGCATCTGCCGACATTGAGCGTAGTCGGGAGAAAATTTTGTCGTGTCGTCTGTGAACCGTTCGCCCAAGACTGACTTCGCCAAACAGCAGATACACGCCAACGCCGACGTACGGAGCGAACAGCATGACCATAAACCACGCCAGTCGAGCTGCCGACGAAAGATTATCGCGCAGCAGAATCCGGATCGAAAAAACGATCACGGCCAAAGCGTGAATGAATGCGAGTCCCTGAATCAGCACTGTTAAGCGGTTCCTTGAGAGTGTTTCGCCGTCATCTTAACAGGAGCATTGTCTACAGTGCCAACCAGATCAACCAGAGTCTCCCCGGCGACCTGCTGGCGAATATCCAAGAGAGTCTGACGGTCTATGCGGACAAAGAACGTGGTCGCGCGATTCGCTCGGACGTTAATGTGTCGCAGCAGACAGAGTTTCCAACAGCGTTGGCGAACGCGAGTGCCGTCGCGCTGGCGGAACCGACGCTGGTGAAACGCCCTCCGCATCTGACTCGCCATATTGACCAGGCAGCGCTTCGTCCGGCAGGCTGGATCGTCGCAGCGGCGTTTTCCTGAGACGGTTCCATTTTCAGGATCACGCCGACGTTTCACTGCCCAGATCCACACTGTCCTCCGCACACGGTTCGCCTTGCGGCGGTTCCGGAAAATCTCACTCGGCAAGCGTGACCTGCTTCATTGGCACGAATCACTATCAGGGGACTGACGTTCCGCGCTCGCCAGTGATGACAGGAAGATGGGGGACAGGAAGTTAAAACGCAGTGGTTCTCATCAATGCGCGCAGAGTTGGTGGTACAATTCGGTTGTCTTATCGACCATCGAATTCAGCGTGAATTGTGGCGCGCGGGCTTTGGCGGCTTCCGAAAAGCGCTGTCGCAGGTCTGAGTCGGCGAGCAGTTTACACAGCGAATCTGCAAAGTCTTCGGCGGCGTGCGATTTCACGATGTAGCCACTCGTACCGTTCTGGATGATTAGCGCAGAACTGGAGACCGCCATTGAAACGATGGGCAGGCCGGCATGAAGTGCATCAAGGTAGACGTATGGCATCGCTTCGTAGCGGCTGGAAAGCGCGAAAATATCAAACGCCTGCATCAGTTCGGGCGAGTTGCATCGGCCTGGCAGACGTACACTCGATTCAAGTCCGGAAGCCCGGACGCGATGACGAACCTCTTCCAGCAATTCTCCATCGCCAATCATGCAAAGCACGGCCTGCGGAAACCGAGCGTGGACTCGCGCAAATGCATCCACCATCATGAACGGATCTTTTTGCGGACACATGCGGCCTACAAATCCGATGACCGGTTGATCGTGAGGAAGCTGCAATACGTCGCGCGCCTGTTCTCGCGACAAAAAGGCCGGAGGATCCATGCCGTTTGGAAGAAACAGAATTCGATCCGCACGAATCACGCGCCGGATATATGCTCGCTCTTCTTCCCCTGTGGCAATAATCGTTTCTGTACACGATCCCAGCATTCTTTCGATGGACTCGTAAAACAACAACGCTGGTTTTGAGAACTCGGGATTCATCGTCACGATGGCATTTGGCGTGTAGACAACTTTTGCAGAAAGCCCCAGTCCGGAAAGCCGCGCAATCGCGCCGCCTTTGGAACTGTGTCCGTGAAGTATGTCAAACGGGCCATGTTGCCGTATGTATTTGCGTACCGCACGTACGGCGAGTACGTCGCCTGGATGCGGACTGCGCCGCATGGAGACCGCCTGTCGAAACAGGTCAGGCATTTGTTCCAGACGGGTTGAAAACGTCTTGTCTATCCTAACAGTCGAATAGATCAGATGGACTTCATAGCCCGCATCGATCAATCCTCCAGCGAGATCCAGTACGTGCTTCCCCACGCCGGCATTCGTCGCCTCATTGATCAGCAGGATTCGGAGTTTTTTCGCGGGACTCAAATGTTGCATGCTCCAGGTTAGACGTCGCTCACTTATTGATGAAACTGTCCTATGCGGATCTCATGCTGACATGAGGCCGAGCGCCTTGATCTTCCAGAAGCAGTCCGAAATAAATCAGAAGGACCAGAACGAACGCATAGTCCGTCAAAATCGACGGAAAGAGCAGATTTGCACGCCATTCAAGAAACGAATAAGCGATGGTTTGATAGAGAATCAGATGACCGGCAGATCCGTTGAGAAAGCCCCGCCAGGACCAGGCACCCAGCGCACCGACAAGGAAGAAAGGCAGCATCCCCAGCCAGCCAAAGTCATGCCATGAACTTGCGAAGGCCGGAATTGCGGTACTTGCTTTGATTCCATTTGCCTCGAAAATTGGTCCCCTTTCCCACACACCGGTCGGGGATTTTTCTCCGAACAGCTTAGCTCGCCGCGACTCCAGGTTCAGCAATCCTGAGATCCCGGGAAACTGCCAGATCCACTCAGTCCAGTAATAACCTTTGTGTGCTCCCGGAAGGACGATTTCCTCACTTTGCATCATGGCTTGTGTGTTGTAGGGAGTGACCAGATAGCGAATGGGTTCAACAGCCAGTTTCACCGGGTCGGAGAATTTACTGCGCAATCCGGCGAGTAGCATAAAGGCTGTCAGCATCACGATTGCTGCACCGCCTAAGACGTAGATCGCCCGTTCCTGCGACATCCGCGGCGATGACGGCCAGACGAGATAGACCAGAACGATTCCGAACAACGGGCGAGCCAGCAGGTTGCGTCGCGACGCCATGACGGCGGCACCGACGAACGTCAGGAAGAAGACAACAATCAGTATCCGGGTCCATTTGGCCTTGCGATCGCTGCGAAACATTTGAAACGCCAATGGCGCAAACAGGGACGGCATCATCAGCAATGCGACCCAGGAACTGCCGCCGCTGGACTCCACGATTTCTCGCATCCCTCGATTCAGAACCGCTTCACCACGCAGAGACGCCGAGATCGCGTTAATACCGCCATGATGCACAAAGATCGCCGCTGACAGGCAGTTGCACAAAATCATCAGCAGCAGAAGCGAAATACGAGTGACCGAGGCGTGCTGAAGATTGGTGCCGGCTATGACTCGCCCCTTCACATACCGCAGACTTCCTCCGAAGCCACACCACAGACCGCACACTGTCAGGGCGATACAGCCGACCGAAAATCCAAACATCCGCAGATCAAGAAACATCCGCGAGGAATCGCCGAAGTACTGTTCATAAAGTTTCGGTGGAAACAGCCAGGCCACCAGAAACACGAATGTTCCGCCAGCGATCCAGACCCAGGGTTCTGCCAGCGTGCTGGTTGCGTAATTCCTCAGAATCAGACTACGGCCTGCCGCATAGACGATGGTCGCCTCCGATGGCTCAGAGTCCATCCTATCGGGATCCATTGATTCTGACTCCGACAATGCGGAGTCCGAGTGTTCCGAATTCGGTGCGAAATCGCGATCCGAAGTCAGATCATCCATTTGAAAACGTGAGATTTGCCATGTATCAATGTCTGGCACGATCGCGCCTCCTGCCAAAGTTTACGAGAGAATCTGTCGACGTTCCGCAGACCGGGAGCGGTCAGTCGATGATTTCTGAACGATGCGACGCTGACGCAGGACATCTTCGACATATTGTACGAAAAGCTGTTTTCCACGTTCCATCGTCAAATGTTTCTCAACGTACGCACGACCATGATGTCCCATTTCACGACGCGATTCGTCGCCCGACTTCAAAAGCTGACGCAGCCCATCAGCGAGGGCTTTGCTGTCGCGAACTTTCACATAAAGTCCATCCACACCATCACGAAAATCACTGAACCGATCTCCGTACTCCGTCATCAGTACTGGACATTCCACACCCATGGCTTCAAGGACGACCAGCGGAAGTCCTTCCCAGACCGATGACAGGACGAACAGATCTGCAGCCTGGAGCAGCCGGTAACCGTCACTGCGGAATCCGGAAAACTCGACGTGTTGTTCAAGACCGTGCGTTTGCACATACTCCTGCAACTGCGCCTTGAGCGCTTTTTCCTTTGCTGTCTCGACATCGCCGACAATAAGTAGTTTGAAGCGAGGGCAGTCGCCCGCATCCCGCAGCATTCGAATTGCTTCGACCAGATATTTCTGGCCTTTCTGCTCGTGGATTCGAGCGAGGTTAATCAGCAGCAGTTCGTTAGTCAGCCCGAACTCTGCTCGAACTGCTGCTCTGTTCCCCGGTGGTTCAGGGGGAATCGATTTCAGATCGAGTCCATTTGGTGAGACGGAAACCTGATTCTGCGGGATACCACAGGATTCCACAAGTTCCCGTGCCACGCCGTGCGCAACGCAGATGACATGAGTGGCCACATCTCGCAGGGTTTTCAGATACAACCAGCGTTTGAGTGAACGCAGTCCTGGAAGCCCGGTGAATCTTGGCATATTCTGCGCAAAGACGATCCCCGGAATTCCGAGTTGTTTAGCGGCCTGCATGGATGCTGGAGCATCCCGCAGCGTATTGGAAATGATGATGTCGAATTTCGATTCTCGGGCGATCTGAATCAGCGGATTTCGCCGAAAAGGATTGACGTAGTTGGCAAGATCTGGCACAAGCTGCGAAGTGATTCCAATCGCGTGCATTTCCGGAAGAATGGATGTGCCACATTGATCGTCAGCGGCGACATCACGTGCGTAGGCGATATGGACGTCATGGCCCTGATCCTTCAATGCGGTGGCATAGTGTGCCGCCATGCGACCGGCACCGTAGCTGATCGGGCAAATCATCGTCATTAGAATGCGACTCACGGCGCACCTGCGCTTTCCATTCGCGTTGTCGTCACGCGAGGATTACTGGCATCGATGTTCCCCTGAGTCGAAGATGTCTGAGTCGGCGATACCCATGCGGAAAGGTCTCGTCCAATCATCGCGGAGGTTTGGGCGATGTCATCAGCAAAGACCGACTTCAAATACTCCCGAAACTCGGGAGACAGGGATTCACGCGGAGCCTGCTGCTGCACAAGTCCGTGGATCAGGTGACGAAGACGACCGCCTTGTTTGGCGTACCAGGTCTTGAAAAGACCCACGGGATAGCTGAGCAGCTTTGGAGGATCCTGATAAATTTTCCCGATCAGTTGCGATCGATATTTTCCGGCCGGGTTGACCTTTGGAAAGTCCGTGCGTCCATCATCTGTCAGTTCCAGAAACTGCAGTGTCTGCTGGTAAGACTGGCGAGGATCTTTGGCGAAGTCATCGAAAATAAGGACAAGTCGGCGCGACTCAGGAACCTGATCAAACAGCCGTTTCAGTTGCGGCGCGAAAGTCGCGACGTCCTGATACTGAAGCTGATTGATCATACGATCGTTTTTCGGCAGTTGTTTTCCCTGCGACCGCAGTTGCTGCAGTGCCCAGGCCTTTTCAAAATCCGGTTCGTCTTCTGCGAAGTGCCGCCGTAGTTCGCCGTGCATTCCGTAAGCCACATCCACGGGATTTCGGAGCATCACAATAAACCGCGCTTCTGGCTGGAACTTTACGATCTCTTTCACCGCGACACGCGACTGCATGTAGTTGGTCGATCCTTCGCCAATAGCTGCGTGTTTGCCTGGATCGGCGTTCCTGAAGAGTTTCAAATAGTCATCAACCGAATGAAGTCGATGTGTTTCCCTGAGTTTCGCGTGGTCGGTACTCCAGAAAAACGGTTCCTTCGGGGCGCAGAAGTAGATCTGAGGATGTTCGGCTAGATAATGAGCCATGGCCGTCGTCCCGCATTTGGGCGCGCCAATGATGAAGAAATTGGGTGATTTCGGATTCTGTGTCATCGCTTGCGTTGGACTTCGGAAGAATGAATTATGACGTTCGACGTGCAGACACAAACTGGCCAGCCGCAGTTTTAAGCCCGCGAAACCGACACCATGTGTTGACGCCCACAAGTTTCGCTGCCAAAGCCCACGTGCAGAGATTATGACCGGCGATGACCAGCGAAACCACGATGCTTAGCCCCATCGCACCAAAATACGTTGCTGCCAGATAGCCACCAACCAGCAGGACCACGCACATCACTACATTGACGATCAGGAGTACACGCTGTTGTCCGGCCAGTGCGAGCAGGATTCCGCAACTGCCGGACAAAACCAGCACGATCTGACCGGGGATCATGACTTGAAGCAAAGTGCTTCCGTTTTGATACCCGGGGCCAAGAAAGACTCGCAGTGTCAATTCAGGAAAAAACAACATGACTCCTGCAATCAGCAGACACGGAATTCCTGCCAGAGCGGCTCCGGTTCGGAGGGTGGACTCCAGAATCTGCACACGGCCGGTTGCCAGCAACTTCGGGATGATTCCGAATGCCATCGTGTTCAACATCGTCAATGGAATTGACAGCAGGAAAATCAGGCGTCGTGCGGCGACGTAGGCGACTTCGTCTGTTTCGACAGTAAAACAACCGACAAGAAAGATATCTCCCTGCGAGCACAGAAAGGTGAGCAATGCGCTGAGCGTCAGTGAAACAGTAGCCCCCCATTCCGTTAATGTCACTCGGTCTGCAGACTCAGGCGATTTGGCCAGTGCCTGCGTGGATGCCGGAGGCAGTAATCGAACCAAAGAAACGACACCCGCGATCACTGCGATCAGCACTGAGATGGTTGTGGCAAGAGTTGCGGAGGCTGCGTCATTTTTCCCGAGATACCACAATACCGGCAGCATGGCGATCAGTGCCAGATTGGCGATAGGCGACCCCTTTGTTCCTCCGACCATATTGGCGATCGACGGCGTGCCCAGTCCGCGATTCAGTTCTGAGACGATGTCCGATGCCGCGAATGCTGCGATGGCGACCGTCACAAGCAGAGTGAGTTCGATGCCGACATCCCGGTGCAGCATTGTATTCCCTGCAGAATACACGATTGCAAAACCAGTGATCGTCGCAACACAGAGGAGTACAAACGCTTTGCTCAGAATTTCTGTAACAACGGCCCGCAGTCTGGTACTTGATTCCTGATGACTAAGGATTCGAAGTGCGGTTTGAGAAATCCCGCTGGCGGCACCGACAGCGAAGAGCGTGATCGTGATCCGCAGGATATTGAATTCCGCAAAGCTGGCCGGCGAAAGCACTCGGGCCAGAATCGCCATGGAAACGAATGAAGAAATCAACGTCAGCATCCGGCCCATGACAGCCCATCGGCCATGATGTGCGAGCATGGATTTCTCGCCGGAAGAAAGCTGCATATGCGTCGCAATCGCTGTTGAGCCAGCAGTTGGCATGGCATTTCCGAGCGTAGCCGACATGCTAATAGCTGCCTTCCCGCAGCAGCACGGTTCTGAGAGTTCTGAGCAGGATAAAGTAATCAAGCCACAGTGACCAGTTGCGCACGTAGTACGCATCCAGTTGAACTCGATCCGCATAGGTCGTATTGTTGCGACCAGAAACCTGCCACAATCCTGTAAGTCCCGGTCGGACGCGCAGATAAAGCGGAAACTGCTTCTCGAATTTCTCGACTTCGATGTCGGTGTAAATCGGGCGTGGACCCACCAAACTCATGTCCCCGGCAAGCACGTTCCACAATTGTGGCAACTCATCAAAGCTGGTACGGCGGAGAAAGTGACCAACTCCCGCGATAATTCGCGGGTCGTTCTTCAGTTTCAGATCCCGGTGCCATTCAGCTTTTGCCTCTGGATTTTCGTCGAGATACTGCTGCAGAACGCCGTCCGCGTTCGTCACCATCGTGCGGATCTTGAATGCTCCGAATGTTTTCCCGTTGCGTCCGATTCGTCCGTGGTGTCGAAACAGAACCGGTCCGGGAGATGTCAGCTTGATCCAGATCGCGACAAACAGCAACAACGGACTGGAAATCACCAGTGCAAAACTTGCCAGAATGACGTCAAACAATCGTTTCGAGAACCGTTGAAACGGAAACAGCAGCCGATCGCGAATATGAACCCCGGGCAAGCCCGCTGCGTCAAAGGAATCCGTCCAGAGTGTTGGAAGAGACAGACTTGTCGGCAAAACAATCAAGTTCGGAATCAGACCGCTGTAATTCAGGATTCGCTGAGACTCCTGTTCGTTCTTTCCTGACAACACTGCAAAGACCCAGTGACATTTTTCGCGACGGCAAATTCCGAGAAGTTCGTCCGTCGTTCCCAGAAATTCCATTTCCGAATCGCCGACGGAATTCCAGTAGTCAGCAGGGTTGCAGTCCACAACACCGATCGGCTTCAAGCCTCGCTGCGGGAAGCGTTTCAGAAATTCATAGACAGCCGCACTCTGCGGTCCGCTGCCGGCAATAATCACTTTTTCTCCCCACCAGTTCTGCCGAGCACAAAATCGACGCATGCAATGTCTTGCCAGCGGAGCAAATAATGCAGTCATTGGAAACGCAAGTCCGATGGTAATGATCTCATCGCGAGTCACTTCCCCGACCAGACCATTCAGCGCGATCACAATCACAAACGAGCCAGTGATAGCGTGAATCAGATTTCGCAACTCACACACCGGGTTGATACCAGTGGCGGTGAAAAGTCGCTTCGGACTGCCAAGCACCACATAACCAACGCACAACGCGAAAAGATTGTTCCAGAGTCCGGCGTAGTAAGATGATCCGATCAGAAGTTGCGTGACGAAACTCGAAAGGAAGTAGCAGGAGATCAGCAACAGCACATCTGCAACCAACAGTGGAAGCGATGTCAGTCCGACCTGCCATAGCCTCGAAATTCCCATGCCACGGGAAGGAAATACGCCCTGAACAGCGCTGCCAGGATAGAATTCGCAGCCGGGGACCACTGACGCCTGCCGCGATATGGCGTCTGTTGAGAATAACGGTTGAATGAGTTCAGAGGGTGCGGACACGAACGACCTTTGACCTTTAGAAACGACAGCTCGACAAAAGTGTGGCAAGAACTGAGCAGATGCCGACCCACGCGGAACACAGATGGCCTGATCACAACACTGAGTGAAGTGAGTTGGCAGCACGGTATAGGAGGTTTAAGCACGTTTGAAGAAGAAACGATGCAACACGACTCAGTTTCTCCTCCTTGCTTATATTTTCCAATCGTACATATGTTCATGTGTTTAGAACCACAGGAACAGTAACAAAATGGGAAACCTGAACGATCTGCGAATAATTTATGGTCCTGGGGCAACAATTTGCTTCTGCGGGATAGTCGGATTGAATCAATGAATGCCGACATGTGGATCTTCTCTGACTTCGGTCCTGTAGGGATATCAACGCTCATGCCGCATATTCAGGAAGCCGACAGCGGAGGCAACGAATCGTGGACTCGAATCGCGCCCCGACTCAGATTCCAGGGACCTTCGTTCCGATCCAGCTGATGTGGCTGTCTATAGCCATTTGAGAAACAGGAGTCTCATTAATGTGGAACACGGCGGTTTCCCGACAGCGCTGGAGCGCGGCTGCACTCATACTGGCGCTTTCCGGTTGTACGGGGTTGAGCGACGCTAAGTATGAGTTGAGTCAGAAGATTCGCACGAAGAACGCATGGGAGGAATTCAATGCCTGCCAGAGCCAACCTTTAACGACCGACTACGCCATTGGCTGGAAAGCCGGCTACTACGATGTCGCCACTGGCGGCGCTGGCTGCCCTCCCGTCGTACCACCCAGATGTTACTGGAAGCCGCCTGTCTTCACCGAACACGACCCCTCAAAAAGAGACGACTGGTATTGTGGATTTGTGGCCGGAGCGGCCAGTGCAAAATCACAACCAGACTTCCACTACCTGAAAGCATATTTGCCGTCGTCCTGTGATCCCCATCAGTCGCAGTCGGTGATGCCGGTTGAGCAGGATGTTGTCCCTGTTCAACGATTCAGACCATCTGAACCAGAGGCTTACTTCGATCAACAATTTAAGGAAAATCCGCCGCAAGCTCATCAGTCACCGCAAGTTCCGCAAATTCCTAAAGTGCCCCATGTACCGCAAGTTCCTCAGGCACCGAAAGGAACTTCGGAGAACCAGAAGTCTCCGGATGGGCCTCGCACCGTACCACCGCCGCCACCAGGCATGCGGTTCCCTCCTGCTGATTCGGATTCCGCTGATCCGGCAACAGAAGCAGGCGGCAACAACGATGCACAACCCGGAGCAGGATCGGCTCCTGGGAAGTCGTTGCTGCGACGTCTTGTCGATCAGAACAAACAGCAACAGGCTGGCGTTCAGCGATCATCGTCGCCGAAACGACCTGTTGCACCTGTTTCTCGGACCGAAGGATGATACAAATGCACCGCGCGATACTCTCCATGAATCTGGCTGCGTTTCAAATGATCGGTTGGAGCCTGCTGACACTGGTCCCTTCCGTCGGGTGTCATGCGATCTCAGAAGTGTACGAAGCTGTTCCCGCCAGCAGACTGCCCTGCGAACTCTGCTCGGAGCCACGCGAAGGCCGAACAGTGTTTCCGCTCACAGCGCTGGGGCAGAATCAACCGACTGCTCATATCATCGACGCGGGTGACCAGTTAAGCATCTATGTCTTTGGTGTCATCCCTCCGGGGATGGACGACACACTCGTACTTCAGCGTTCGCAGCCTGTCAATCAGCGGTATTATCCTCCACACGGCAGCGTGATCGCCTCGACAACCGGTTTACCAGTTGAAGTCGATCAAACGGGCAGCGTCGATCTTCCGTTGATTGGAAAGATTTCCCTGGCAGGACTTACTTTGCCTGAAGCCACAGATGTCGTCAAAAAGGCATATCGGAAGAAACAGATCACGAAGGAAGACTCTGAGCGCGTTCAGGTATCATTGATCACAACCCGCGTCCATCGTATCGTCGTGCTGCGTGATGATACCCCTGCGACGCCTGTGCAGCTCGTCAAGCCGGGCCAGGTGGATCATATCCATCGCGGTTCCGCCGAAGTGGTGGACCTGCCCGCGTATGAAAACGACCTGCTCCACGCCCTTGCAGTGACAGGTGGACTTCCGGGAACCGATGCGGCTCGAGAAATCTGGATTTTCAAACGCAGTGGTCTGGGCGATCCTCACGCGATCTATCCGGAAGAACTGGACGTCCGGACGGCAAGTTATCGCAAGGGACAGGAATGTAACGATCAGGTAATTCGCGTCCCTTTAACCGGCGTCCCCGGTGAAAGCCTGCCGTTCCGGCCGGAAGACGTCCAGCTTGACAGTGGTGATGTGGTCTACGTGCCGCGTCGTGAAGAATACTTTTACGTCGGCGGCCTTGTGGCTGGTGCAAAGATCCCCATGCCAAGAGACGAAGACGTCGATGTGGTCGAGGCGATAGCAATGGCCAATAGTTCCGTCGGAGGACCTCTGGGACAGTCAGGGCTTGCCCTGGCAAATGGAACTCCGGGATACGTCGTGAAGCCGACGCGAGTGATCATTCTGCGTGAACTGCCGGATGGTCGTCAGTTGCCAATTCGAGTCGATCTGGCGCGAGCGATGACAGACCAAAAAGAACGCATTCTGATTCAGCCCAATGACGTCGTAATGCTCCAGTTCAAACCTGGCCAGTCGATCATCAATGGAACACTGAACTTCTTCAACATGAGCGTCCTGATCAATCCCGGCAAGTGATTCGTGCCTGGACTGACGGGCCGACAACAAAAAACTGATGGGATGAAGTCACACAGGCTTCATCCCGTCTTTCGTTGTTCGGGGCCAGAGTGTCGATCGATCCGCTCCATGCGTATCATGTCAGTTGTTCATCCTATTCCATCACATCCGCCTGTACGGCATTTTTGGGCAGTTTGAAAATACCGCAGCACTTTTTGCTGATTCCTTCGATTCCGAACTCTGATTTGCGGATGAACAACCCGATGTTCTTTAAGTCGGCCAATTGCGGCCGACTGAGAAACAGGAGTCTCATCATGTGGAACACGGCAGGTTCCCGGCGAGGTTGGAGCGCATTGGCGCTGTTACTGGCACTCTCCGGATGTACATCGCTCAGCGATTGCAAGTACGAGCTCGGGCAGAAGATCCGCACAAAGCAGGCGTGGGAAGACTTCAACAGTTGCCAGTGCGAATCATTCAGCGTTGATTATGCCCTTGGCTGGAAGGCCGGCTACTACGATGTCGCCACCGGCGGAACGGGTTGCCCCCCGGTTGTGCCGCCTAAAGAATACTGGAAGCCTCCCGTTTTCTGCGAACACGATCCGTCAAAGCGAGATGACTGGTACTGTGGTTTCGCCAACGGTGCAGCCTGTGCGACGAGCCAGCCAGACTTTCACTATCTGAAACCCTGTCTGCCGCCAGGTGGTTGTCCTGCCGAGGCTCGATGCTGCCCTGGGGGTTTCGCAGCAAGAAATGGTTCTCACCCAGCTTCGCCAAATGCTGCATCGAATTCTTCGTTCGCCGCTCGAACGGTTAGTGCGACTCGCAGCTCCCTGACCCAAAAGCTGGTGAAGAATACCACAGACCGCTGAAAAGGGCGTCTTCAATCACCACTGCCCGTGAGACTTCTGCCAACGAGGTCCAACAGTCTTCCACCTTATCGCGTTTCAACAGTCCCTCCAGTCGGGAGCTGACTGATTCAAGGATGGTAACAATGATTCGTACGTTCTTTCCCTATAAATTGTCTTCATGTTGCGTCAACATTCTCGGGGCATTGACTCTCATCATTTCGGCGGGATGTCATGCCATAACCGATGTGCATCAATCCATCCCGGCGAGCAGACTGCCATGTGAGTTGTGCTCTATGCCTCGCGAAGGCAAAGCCGTGTTTCCACTCACGGCTCTGGGCCAGGAAAAGCCTCATTCGCACAAGATTGGTCCAGGGGATCAGCTTAGTGTGTATGTCTTCGGCGTTATGCCGCCCGGAGTGAACGAGACTGTCATACTCCAGCGCACTCAACCGATCAATCAACGATACTATCCGCCAAACGGCAGTGTGGTAGGTGCTACCACAGGGCTGCCTGTCGAAGTCGATTACACCGGGAGCGTGGATCTGCCGCTGATCGGAAAAATCGACCTGACGGGGCTTTCGATTCCCGAAGCCACTGATGTCATTAAGCGGGCGTACCGCGAGAAGAAAATCACAAAGCAGGATTCGGAACGTGTCCAGGTATCGTTGATCACGGCTCGCGTTCATCGCATCGTTGTGCTGCGTGAAGACACTCCTTCGACACCAGTCTCGCTCGTCAGGCCTGGTCAGGTGGACCATATTCATCGTGGTTCTGCCGAAGTGGTGGACCTGCCGGCTTACGAAAACGACCTGCTCCACGCCCTTGCGGTGACAGGCGGACTTCCAGGAACTGATGCGGCTCGCGAGATCTGGGTTTTCAAACGCTGTGGCCTGAAGAGTCCTCATGCGATTTGCCCGGAAGAACTTCAGGTCCGGACTGCCAACTATCACAAAGGTGGTGAGAGTGACAATCAGGTGGTTCGCATTCCTTTGACCGGATGTCCGGGTGAAGAACTGCCGTTCCGGGAAAAGGACATCCTGCTTGAAAGCGGCGACGTGGTGTACGTGCCGCGCCGTGAAGAATACTTCTACGTCGGTGGCATGATCGCAGGTGCCAGAATCCCATTGCCACGAGATGAAGACATTGATGTCATCGAAGCGATTGCTCTGGCCAACGGTTCTGTGGGTGGTCCACTGGGGCAGTCCGGATTCGCTCTGGCCGGTGGTACACCAGGGCATATGGTCAAGCCGACGCGAGTGATCATTCTTCGTGAAATGCCGGACGGTCGTCAGTTACCAATTCGAGTCGATCTGGCCCGCGCAATGACTGACCAGAAGGAACGAATTCTGATTCAGCACAATGACGTTGTCATGCTGCAATTCAAGCCAGGTCAGGCGATCTTCAACGGGACACTCAACTTCTTCAACGTCACTGCTCTGACAAACTGATCAAATCAATAAGCTGACAGGCAGGCGACATGCCTGCCGAACAGCTTTCAGAAGCCCGGCTCGTTTCGAGCCGGGTTTCTTCGTTTTCAGTCTTCCGAATGGCCGTTATCCCTCAACCCGACATCGTCCGATGGAATTGTCAGCCGGGACAATCGTTCGCTTGCGTTGTTAAGTCGGTCGGAGTTGTAATATCCATAGTACCCTTTCCGCTCGAAGCCTTCTCCGCTGCCGTACGTGTTCACGACACAGCCCAGCAATTTGGCGTTTGCTGCTCGCAGTGTTTCCACAGCTTCCATGACCTGTTGCTTCGAATCGTTGGCCGACCTGACGATCAGCAATATGCCGTCAGATTTCTGAGCCACGATAATCGGATCGGAAACAGCCAACACAGGGCCAACGTCAATGATCACCAACTGAAAACGTTCTTTCAGCTTGCCAAGGATTCGATCGAACGACTGGCCTTGAAGAAGCTCGGAAGGGTTACCGACTCCCGAACCAGCCGTGATCAACGTCAGATTCGGGACTCCCGAAGGGACGAGTGCCTGATCAATGGTGGCGGTGTCTCGCAACAATTCCGAAAGCCCGATTTCATCTGGAACGCGGAATCGCGTGTGGAACGTTGGACGCCGCATATCGGCTTCGATCAGCACGACGCTCATGTCCAGTTTGGCAAAGGATGCTGCGATGTTCGCAAGGATCGTCGATTTTCCATCCTTCGGCAAAGGACTGGTCGCCATCAGGATTTTCAGACGCCCGGATCGAACATCCGACAGCAACAATGTACGCAGCACTCGGAACGATTCGCCTTCGGGCGAGTTGTCTGGAACAATCGGCAGATTTCCATCCGTTTTCATGCGTCCTACGCGGGTGAGAATCGGGATTCCAATCGCGTTGTCAATTTCTGCGGACGTATGGAATCTTTGATCACGCTGATCGTTCACAACCCCCAGAAACAAACCCGCCACAAGTCCTGTCAACAGTCCGCCAATGCCGCACAGACTCAGCTTTGGCCAGACCCGCGCGCCAGTTCGAGGAATCTCCAGGAGTTCGTGGATGTAGCCCTGCATTCCGGCCACCATGTCAAGGTCTCGTAATTGTTCGATCACGCCATCGAACAGCAATTGTGTTCGATCCACGCGCGCTCGAAGAATCCCTTCCTGCAATTCAAATTCCACCAGCGTCCGCGCCTGTTTTTCTGCATCTTTCAGAAGGACTTGCATTTCAGTCCGACGCTCATTCGCAGAAATCAGGTCGTTCTCCAGAAATCCGACATACGTCCTGATCAACAACCCAGGCGTAAGTGGAGTATCTGAAGCAATAAAGATTCCTTCCTTCTGCTTTTCAGAGACGAAACTTTTCACAAGTGCAATTTCATCTTTTAGCTTGCGGACATCGGGATGACCTTCGCCGAAATCTGCTTTGAGACGCTGCTCCTGAGCCATCAAGGTCAACAGTTGTGAATACTGGGTCTTGGCTTCTTCCAGTCGTTGTGGTTGTTCGGCAAGGAATTCCGCCGAACGGCCGGCATCCGCCTGCAATCCTGCAAACACACCCAGGCGCTCGAGACTCTCGGGGTCAATAATGCCCATCGCGTCCATGTCGATTGCTTTTCCGTCCACTTCCTGTTGCAGAAGAGTTCTTGCTTTTTCAAGCCGTGTTTTCACAGTCGATTGCTGAATGTCGAGCGTCAGAAGTTCTTCATGAAGCTTTCGATATTTTTCCAGAAACACATTCCCACTGCCAGCACCCTGAAACAGGACCGGTGCTTTCTGACGAGCGCTGACGTAATCATTCTGGGCATCTTCAAGGGCAGTCTCCAGATTGTTCTGCGCATCTTCCACCAAACGCCCGGCTTCCGACATGGCCTGTGTCAATTGGGCACCCAGAAACGACTGATATTCCACCAGCACCGCCTCCAGGATCTGTTGCGCATCCTTCGGATCGGTGTGCTGAAACTGGATCGTCAACACTCTTGCGTCCTTTGCAGTCCCTTCACCACCGCGCTTTAACGCGATGTGATCAATCACATACTCGGCGGCGTCCACATCAGTCGACAATTGTTGGTTGATCGACGGAATCTCCATAAGGCCATGACGCTGGAGCGCGGCTTCGACAATTCTGCGACTGCGGACAATCTCCATATGATTCGCCAGTACATCCTCATCCACAATTGTCTGATCCTGCGAAGTCGACGGGTCGCTGGACGACATCTGTGGACTTCGCTGACTTACCATAATCCTGGCCTGGGATTCATACCAAATCTGCGCATTGATCCAGTAGAGCACAGCGAGTGCGACTCCCAGAACCGTACTCGCAAGAATCAGCCAAAGTTGACGCCTGAATACAGAACCCAGATTCAGCGTCGAGCCGGGCTGCATGGAATCAGCCAGAACTAACGTGTTGACCGTGGCCTGCTTGTGACTGCCGTTCCGATATTCGCTGGATGCTTTCACCATTTTGTGTGCTCGCTGACTGTGCCAGCTCTCCTGATTCATCATGGATTTGATGAAGTATGATTCATGACGCAAAAGACGTACAACTCCCAATCTCCCCATCTAATTACACGCCATCATGCTGTTTATCAAGCACATTCTGTGCAGCATCCCCTGAATCGCATTCTCGGGCTTAAGCCAATCCGGCTGGTTCGGCAGGGTGAAAAGTCTCAACAAACCCGCCCAGGATTGCCTTCAGAGGTGTGCTTGGAGTTGGGGGCGCGTGCAGAGGGTCGGGAGTCTTTTTTGACGGAAAGGCCAGCTTTTTTCGCCAGGTAACTCTTCAAAAAAGACTCCCGACCCTTTCCTTCATCCAAGGCGCTGGCAAGCTGTAGATTTACCCGCCACCGGATTCATTCCGGTGGTTCTCGGGATTCTGCACTACTCGAAAACACTAATAGTTCCAGTAGTGCAGAATCCTGAAAACCACTGAGGTAAACTCCAATGGCGACTATCTCGACAGCCTCAACCCCTCGGTTTTCGAAGTAGGTAGAAATCTGCGGATCGCCCAATCACGCCACCAGAATACTGACCACATGACCAGTACCGTTGAACGATTGCTTCAGACCGCCAAGTTGGCCCCACATTGCACTGAGGGCATACGCCGCTCCGCCGCGCCGCTCGCCGCGGTCAACAGGAATTCGGCGCGGTCTTCGCCGCAACTAATGCTGGAACAGAAATTCTTTGCTGTTAATCACAGCCCAGGCAATGTCTTCAAGCGCGCGAGTCCGGTCTTCGTTGGATTGGATGTGCGATTGTGCGGTCTGTTGTTCTTCGGTAAGCGGCGGGCGGCTGAGTGCAGTCAGATAGAGTTGATCGATGATCTCCGCATCTGTTTTGCCATCAGCAATCCACTTGTGGACGTTACCAGTGTCCGATCTCAGTTTGTTGTGAACCGTAGGCCCGTTGATCAACTGCAGTGCCTGCGACAAATTGCTGTCTGTCGAACGTTCACACTCACAGGGCAGCTCTCGTTGCGGCTGGCCGAAGACCTGCAGGAATTTGTGACCTTCAGGCGGGTCTACCAATTCAATCGCCTTTGTGCCGCCCGGCAACCCGACGAATTCTTCCGATTGTCCCGTCACCGCACAAATCGAATCGAGCAGTTGCTCCGCAGTCAGCATCCGCGTTGTGGCGTGACTAAAATAAATCTCATCATCTGCGTTGTACTTGTTGCGTTGCGAACTCAACTGGTACACACGGCTGTTCATAATCGTACGAATCAACTGCTTCGACGAGAATCCACCCTTCAGCAGTTCCTCGGCCAGATAATTCAGCAGTTCCGGATTCGACGGAGGATTTGAATCGCGGAAATCATCAACGGGGTCCACAATCCCTTTTCCGACGATGTGTCCCCAGATACGGTTTGAAAGGGAACGAGCGAAGAACGGGTTGCTGTTGTTCGTCAACCAGTTTGCAAAGACCACCCGACGATCCTGATCCGCCGGAACATCGACGTCACCTTCCAGCAGCAGACGTACTTTCATTTGCCGTCCGGTTCGAGGCTGCGTGACATCACCGCCCGCGCTGACAAAAATCACCTCGTCATCCGGCAGTCCGGTCTCCTTGCGACCGACTCGCTTAAACGCGGCTGCTGTGCCGTAGTAATCATCCTGAGTCCACTTCTCAAACGGATGATTGTGGCACTTGGCACACTGAATACGGATGCCCAGAAATAGCTGTGCCGTCGTTTCCGTCGCGTCGATTTCATCGCGGCTGGCTTTCCAATATCCAGCAGCAGGGTTCTGCTGTGTACTTCCGGTTGCCGTTAGCAGTTCGCGAGCGAACTCATCCAGCGGGACATCATTCTTCACGACATCATAGAGCCAGCGACGAAATTTGTAGACTCCTGATTTTGTCAGTCTCTTACTGTTGCAGCGAAGTAAGTCGGACCACTTCAGCGACCAGAACTGAGCGTAATCATCACTTGCCAGCAGCCATTCGATAACGGCAGCGCGTTTCACGGCGGACTGGTCCTCGAAAAATGCCTGCGATTCTTCCATCGTGGGCAGGCGGCCTGTCAGATCAAGCGTCGCGCGTCGCAGAAAATCGGTGTCACTGCACAGTTCTGATGGCTGAATCTGAAGCTGCTTCAGTTTTCCAAAAACCAACTGGTCGATCTTCGTATCTTCTGGCGGATTCGGCCACTGAAAGTCCGGGCGTTCTGTCAGAAAGGTCAGTTGCGTTGTTGAGACTTTGTCCAGATACCGCGCCAGGACCGTCACTTCTCCACGTCCTTCATTGGAAACGACACCTTCCGCTGAGACAATGCCGATGCTTTCATCTGACGAATCAAAAGACGTCAGCGCCGTGATGTCACGAACCATGCCGTCACTGAAATAACCGTGGACCATCAACTGCTGACGTTCAGCACCATCTCGAAGCACGCGCGGCGCAGGCAGCAGCTCGATTCGCGAGAGCGTCGGGGCACCTTCCGGCTCAATCTTCATTCCTTCAGCGATCCATTCCCGCAAAACCTGGTGCGTCGGATCTCGATGCTGCAGGCGGCGACCGCCACCGTGAGCGACTTCCATCAACGGCTTTCTTAACAACAGACTTTCGTCAGGATTCAGCACGTTTGACCGACGATTGAAATACTCTCCACGAAGTGTCACCAAATCCACATTTGGGTCGTAACCACGCAGAGACAACCGAAATCCGCCTTTGCCGGACGGTGATCCATGACACGCGCCCATGTTGCATCCGGACTTCGTGAGTGACGCCAGTATCTCATTCTGAAACGAAATCGGTGCTGGCGTTTCAAAGTTTGAAACCGTAACTTCAGCCGTCGTCGAATGACCGCCTTGTGAAATGTGAATCGTCGTTTTGCCATTGCCTTTTGCGAGCACTCGACCGTGTTCAACCACCGCGACCGCGACATCGTCGGAGTGATATTCCGCGATATTCGTGGCATCGTGAATTGTGGTGGCTTCGGCATTTGCCGTGACAATCAACTGCTGAACGCCGCGCGGACCGCTCAGAGTGATCTCAGCAGGTTGCACGGCCAGCGATGTTGTCAGCAATTCCGCAGCGCCCGCAGGATTCGTCGTACCGGAAAAGCCAGTGATTGCGACCAGCAGCAAACATACGATTCGATGAAACATGGCATAACCTCTCAAATACTTTTTTCCATTGTAGCCATCACGCTCTGCGTGATGAACATTCCGATCTGGCACGACAATTACCACACCCACGGACATTCTGTATTCCAGTCGTCCTCTCAACAGCTCGTCTCGACGGAGCGAGACGGCTACATTTTCTGAGCCGTCCTATCATGGAGCCTTCACTTCAATAACGATTCCAGGAACAGGATACACGGGTTCGACTTTGTCTTTTTTGGCTTTCCCCTGCAGGAACACAGTCAACGGACCGACAACTGCATCTGCCGCTGCCGTAATCGTGACGGCCAGTTCGCCTGCCGCCATTGAACCGCCAGTCACAGTGATGCCGGGCGGCAACTGATCGGCGGGTATCGCCAAAGCAATCTCAATTGGCATTGTCCAGTCCGCAGAGCGAGTCGATCGAATCGTCACGGTCGCAGCAGATCCCGGAGCCAACGTGACCACAGCAGGATCAGCCGTCAGCGAAAACTCAGCGATCGGCCGCACGGTGGCGAACAAATCCGTTCGCAGACGTCCGCTGCGAAAAATGTCGGTATCCAGCTTCTTGGGTGCAGGGGGTACCAGTTGCAGTTCTGCATCTGAAATTGTCGAACCTTCCGGCGACGAAATCCTGAAAGTCATCGGTGCCCAGTCGGCATCGGAACTTGTCGCCGCCGGGTCCGCCGCAGTCAGGACCACAGGAGCCGTGCTCTGTTTTGCGCCCAGCCAGAATGGTGCCATCTGCATCGCCGTCGGCAGACCGACAGCCTCAACCCTGAGTGGGCCGTCATAGTGAATTCGCCTTACGGTCAAGGCCATCGCCGCACTTCCGCCACGCGGCACGCTGATATGATCCACCGGTGCGGTCACGCGGATCGCCTTGCGCCCCAGGTACGTATCAAGCGCATACGACCATGCCGGCCCGCCGCGCCCGGCGATTTCTGTCACCTTTAGAAAGTAGTCACCGGCCCCAGGCAACTGTGCGGCAAGTTCTGCATCGCGTGATCCCGCGTCGTCGTTCTCAATAATTTTTCCACCATCCGCGTTGTGCAGTTCCAGCATCACATCAGCCGGACTGCCGACTTCTCGCGTGCGGGTCGTAACCAGTAGCGGCGTCGCTGCCGTCGTTGTCAGCTTAAACCAGTCTGCGTCACCTTTTTCCTGCAATGTGCCTGTCAACACCTGCGTCTCCGCATTGACGACGGTTGCTTCTTTCAGAGCATTGTTTGGTTCCGTCTCCGCCTGTGTAACCTGATGCGTCAGTACAACAGAGTTCAATGCACTCCCGTCGGATTCGGCAGGCCGATAATTTACTGGCGTCAGTGAACCAGGCGCTGCTGCATCCAATGGTGTCGTCTCGCCGAGTACTTCGCCTGAAGTACCGATCAGCGACACTTTGTGCCCGATCTGTGCAATTCGCGGCGAAACGGCGGTCACCATTGGCAGCTTGCCGAGTCGCAGGTGAAAGAAATGACGGGCTCCGCCGGAATATCGCACATCGCGAACTTCAATCCGATACTCGCCGTCCATGGCAGCCGTGAACTGTAACTGAGTATCTCCTTCAGCGCCGGGCATATCGTCGCGGTAAATGACTTCCTGTCCATCCGGACCCGTGACGCGGAGCACAGGATCCAGATCCGACCCCAGCCGCCGTGCGAACGTTTCGATATTCACGAACTGGCCGGCAGTCATTGCAACGCGGAAGGATTTGGACTTCACCGGCTGAAGCTGGCCATCGATACAGCAGGGCAGTGTCAGCAACTGACCTGCTTTTGGATCGTCACTTTCTGCGGTCGTCGCAACGGATGCCAGATCATCGATCACGACAAAAGAGGCTTCAGAGCAGCCATGATTCGTCACCATTCGCACGGGGTAAATCCCCGGAACCGCATCCGCCGCAATCGCTCCTTCCATCGTCACAGGCTGATCTTTTGTCAGATCCTGTCCGTCCTTTGGACGCAGGACACCTGCGCGTGTCCATAGACACATCGCTCCTGTCAACTGTTTTCCGATTACGACAACGGACGCTGTTTGCCCCGGTCGAAGGCTGGTGGCGTCAATGCGATCAATCACAGGATCCTGGGCGTAAGCATTTCCGGCAGCAGACAACCCGGACACGACAACAGCCAGTGAAACAACAGCAACACGGCAGGAACGAAGAGTTTGCGGACGAGTAACAGCCATCAGGGTTAGTTTTCTGAAGAACATACGGCAGGGACGCCGCTCAGGAGGGACCACCAGTCTAAACCGACAATTGTGCGACGTCAAAGCGAAACACCTTTGTTTTACCGAACCTTGCCTGCCCGGCTGAAAAGTGGCTACTAATCGGCGAAGCCGGAATCGAGCGTACTATCAGGAACTGTCCGCAGTTCAGTCGGTGTC
>Ga0335397_10001023_pt1 | contig 37677 bp, 31 predicted proteins | sample MAT04_FD_205740 | JGI IMG/M metagenome (GOLD analysis project Ga0335397, IMG submission 205740) | Freshwater microbial communities from Lake Fryxell liftoff mats and glacier meltwater in Antarctica - MAT-04 (spades assembly) (version 2) ... | reverse complement strand
CATCTAAGTCTCAAACTAACTTTTCATCAAGACAGGAATCCTCTCCATCGCCCCTCATAATGTAAACAGATGCTTTACATTCTTCGGCTATGACAAGAGACTTACAGGGATTCCTTAAACAAATAGAACAGCGCGGGCAACTTCGGCGGATTTCGGCATTGGTCGATTCTGAACTAGAAATTGCTGAGATTGCCGATCGCATGTTGCAGCAAGCAGGACCCGCACTGTTATTTGAGAACGTTAAAGGCTCTCCCTATCCTGTTGCTATTAATGTAATGGGGACGGTTGAGCGGATTTGCTGGGCGATGGGCATGGAACGCCCAGAAGAGTTGGAGGAGCTAGGCAAAAAGCTGGCAACGATTTATCAGCTTCGTCCCCCTAAAAACTTTTCTCAGACGGTGAATTTGGGTAAGGTGCTGCTGGATGTGGTTAAGGCTAAGCCTAGTCGAGATTTCTTTCCAGCTTGTCAACAGGTGGTGCTGAAAGGGGATGAAGTTGACTTAACCCAGATTCCGATGCTGCGCGTCTATCCTGGCGATGCGGGGCGAGTGCTGACTTTGGGGTTAATGATTACCAAAGACTGCGAAACCCAGATTCCTAACGTGGGGGTTTATCGGTTGCAGGTGCAGTCCAAAAATACGATGACGGTGCAATGGCTCTCAATTCGTGGAGCAACGCGGCACTTGCGAAAGGCGGCAGAGCGGGGTCAAAACCTGGAAGTAGCAGTGGCGATCGGGGTGCATCCTTTAGTGGTGCTGGCGGCTGCGACACCGCTGCCGATTGATATGTCGGAGTGGCTGTTTGCCGGACTTTACGGCGGGTCTGGGCTACCGCTGGCAAAATGTAAAACGGTGGATTTAGAGGTTCCGGCTGAGTCGGAGTTTGTGTTAGAAGGAACCATTACGCCTGGAGAAGTGGCGGTGGATGGCCCAGCGGGCGATCACATGGGCTTCTATGGTGGTGTTAATGAGAAAGCGCCGCTGATCCGTTTTAACTGCCTCACCCATCGCAAAAATCCGATTTACATGACGGCATTTAGCGGTCGTCCGCCCAAGGAAGACGCGATGATGGCGATCGCTCTCAATCGCATCTACACGCCTATCCTCCGCCAGCAAGTTCCCGAAATCATCGACTTCTTTTTACCAATGGAGGCACTCAGCTACAAAGCAGCGGTGATCTCCATCGATAAAACCTATCCTGGACAAGCTAAACGGGCTGCGCTCGCGTTCTGGAGCGCTCTACCGCAGTTCAGCTACACCAAGTTTGTGATTGTGGTTGATAAGTCCATTAACGTCCGCGATCCGCGTCAGGTCATTTGGTCGATCGCCTCAAAAGTTGATCCTCAGCGCGACGTGTTCATTCTGCCTAACAATCCCTTTGACTCATTAGACTTTGCCACCGAGCAGCGAGGACTAGGCGGACGGATGGGCATGGATGCCACGACGAAGGTTTATCCCGAAACCGATCGCCCCTTTCCCGGTATTCTCGAATCCGATCCGGCTGTGGCGGCAATGGTCGATCGCCGCTGGGCAGAATATGGGTTAGGAGACCTGCGAAGCGGAGAAGTTGATCCCAACTTATTTGGGTACGATATGCGCTAGAACCTTGACTATATATGAGAGCTTTCATGAGATAATAGTAAGCACGCTAAGTAATTAGGTCATGGACTCTGCACCCTCCCCTCACCTTTCTTTTCAAGTCCTCGAAAGCGATAAAGCGCCTGATAGTGTCGGATATCGAGTTAAATTGCTGTCGCAACTCCTGGGTCGCCATTTTCAGGAAATGCTAGATCCGCATGGCTTAACGCCCTTTCACTGGCTAGTGCTGTGTTGCTTATGGGAACAAGATGGGTTACCTACCTCTCATTTAGGCGATCGCTTATGCCAGGTGGGGGGCACGCTAACTGGAGTAATCGATCGCATGGAAGAGCGAGGCTTGGTTCGGAGAGAACGTGATCCGCAGGATCGACGAGTCTTGAGAATTTGGCTAACTGATTCAGGTAGGCAGTTTGAGAAGATTTTACCCTCACTTTCAGCAGAACTACGGGAACGAGCGCTGAAAGGGCTTTCTCAAGCCGAACGACAGCTTTTTTCTGAATGGATCGATCGGATGATTGCCAATCTTTCCTAAAGCCACTCAAAATCCCCTGAAAGGAGGATTCCTAATGACCAAAAGATACGTACACTTAATAATATCACCCGTAAGGTTTTAGCCACTTTTTACAGAGGCAACTATGGACAGCAGCAACCACAACAGCTACAGCAGCAACGGACATGGCGCGACTAAGCTAGATTCTTCAACAACAAAGGGTAAGAGTTCTCTGGTAGAAGTTTTAGATCCTCCTGCTCCTATTGCTCCTCCTTTAGAAACAGTAGAGCAAAGTCCTGTCCTTCCACCCGTCCCCACTCCTCCTAAGTCTTCAGCGAAGAAGTATTTGATTTTAGGAGCGCTAGGACTAGGGGCGATCGCTGCCTCTGTTTTTGGTTATCGCTGGTGGCAGTTCGCCTCAACCCACGAAGAAACCGATAATGCGACGGTTGCAGGGCATGTCTACCAAATCAGTAGCCGCGTTCCTGGAACTATCCAGGCGCTACCGATCGAAGACAACCAAACCGTAAAAAAAGGACAACCGCTGGTTAAGCTCGATCCCCAAGATTATCAGGTCAAAGTGTTGCAGGCGCGGGCAGCATTGGTAGCAGCTCAACGACAGGCAGAAGCGGCACAGGTGACGATTACGCAGTCGGGAGCCTCTGCACAGGCGCAGACCACGGAAGCACAAGGTAACGTCAGTGGCGCGATCGCCTCTATTGCTGCGGCACAAGCGGCAGTTAGTGAAGCTCAGTCAGGTGTGCCCGCTGCTGAGGCAGAACTCGCGCAAGCCAACGCTAACTTAGGGAAATTGCAGGCTGACTATAATCGATATCAATCTTTGTTTAGTTCAGGCGCGATCGCCAGACAGCAGCTCGATTCCGCTAAAGCCGCCTATGATGTCGCTTTAGCCCAGCGCAGTGCTGCCCAACAAGGGGTAAATCAGGCACGAGCAAAGCTCTCTCAGGTGCAGCAAGGAGTTACTAGCGCCCAAGCGCAACTAGAATCCAGTCAGGGTGGCTTGCAAAAAGCGCAGGCAAGCGGCGTGCAAACCGATGTTGATCGGAGTCAATATGCTGCGGCAGGGGCGGCGATCGCTCAAGCCCAAGCCAAGTTATCAGAAGCACAACTTCAGCTTTCTTACACTAATATCACGGCTCCCGCTGCTGGACGAATTGGGCGTAAAACGGCTGAGGTGGGTGAACAAATCCAGGCAGGTACACCGCTGATGGCAGTCGTCGGGAACGACTTATGGGTGACGGCGAACTTCAAAGAAACTCAACTCGGTCGGATACATCCAGGTTCAGTGGTAGAAGTAAAACTTGATGCCTTTCCTAATCACGTGTTCACGGGTAAAGTCAACAGTCTATCTCCTGCCTCTGGTGCCGAATTTGCGCTGTTGCCCCCTGATAATGCCACAGGCAACTTTACCAAAGTAGTTCAGCGCATTCCTGTTAAGGTCGTGTTGGATGCCGATAGCGTTAAAGGCTACGAGAATCAAATTACTCCAGGTATGTCAGCATCCGTCACAGTTGAAATCGAGTAGAGGTAAACGATGCCAAGTCCATCGGCTGCCAACTTATCGCCTCATTCCCCCGCGCCTCCCTCTGCCAGCGTCTCCTTCAAGACCTGGGTGGGCTTACTCGGCTCCATCCTGGGCGCATTCATGGCGGTCTTGGATATTCAGATCACCAATGCTTCTCTCAGAGACATTCAGGCGGCGCTAGGAGCCACCTTAGAAGAAGGCTCTTGGATCTCTACTGCCTACTTAGTGGCTGAAATTGTAGTGATTCCCATTACAGGCTGGCTATCTTTAGTATTTTCTCCACGGCGTTACGTACTCACTAACGCCGCGTTGTTTATTTTCTTTTCGGTGTGCTGTGCTTGGGCGTGGAGCTTAGGCGCAATGATTGTATTCCGGGCATTTCAGGGCTTTACGGGTGGCGTTCTCATTCCGATGGCGTTTACCTATATTTTGCGAAATTTGCCACCTGCAAAGCAACCGATCGGCTTGGCAATGTTTGCCATCACGGCAGTTTTTGCGCCTTCTATTGGCCCTACCATTGGCGGCTGGCTCACCGAAAACTATGGCTGGGAGTATATATTTTATCTCAATGTGATTCCTGGGTTGCTGCTGATTGCAGCGGTCTGGTATGCCTACAAGCCAGAACCGATGCAGTTAGGTTTGCTGAAACAGGGAGATTGGGGCGGTATTGCGGCAATGGCGATCGGGCTGGGTTCGCTTCAGGTGGTGCTGGAGGAAGGGAGCCGTAAGGATTGGTTTGGGTCGGATTTTATTGTCAAATTAACGGCGATCGCCACTATTTTCCTCGGCATATTCTTTTGGATTGAACTTACCCGCAAAAAGCCGTTTATCGAACTGCGGCTAATCGGAGAACGCAATTTTGGGCTTGCCTCCATCGTCAACGTTTCTCTAGGGATTGGGCTATATGGGTCGATCTACGTTCTGCCGCTTTACCTGGCGCAAGTGCAGCAATACAACGCCTTGCAGATTGGGGAAGTCATTATGTGGGCTGGGATTCCTCAGCTTTTTTTAGTGCCATTTGTGCCCAAGCTAATGAAGGCGATCGACATTCGGCTGCTGATTGCGATCGGGATGGGTCTATTTGCCGTTAGCTGCTTCATGAATACCTCGATGACCCACGACACCGGGATTGAGCATCTACGATCGTCGCAAATTGTCCGAGCAATGGGGCAGCCGTTGATCATGATTCCCCTTTCGTCGATCGCTACCGCAGGCATTGCCCCTGCCTTAGCCGGATCAGCCTCTGGCTTATTCAATATGATGCGGAACCTAGGCGGCTCTTTTGGAATTGCGGTTTTGGCAACGCTGTTAAAAAACCGTGAGCAGTTTCACTCCAACCGCATTGGCGAAGCCCTCTCCATCTACGACCCTGCGACTCGGCAGCGGCTCGACCAACTGACGCAAGCATTTATGGGAAAGGGAATTGATTTGGAAACCGCGAAACAACAGGCGATCGCCACCCTCGACCAAATCGTCCGACGAGAGGCGTTTGTCATGGCGTTCAACGACTGTTTTTACTTCATTGGGCTGGCTCTGCTGCTCAGCGGTTTGGCAGTTATCTTCTTCAAAAAAGTGAAACCCCAAGGTGGCGCAGCGGCGCACTGAGGTTATTTGGAATATGAAGGTATCTGAGGAGAAATATTACAAGATATTGCGACTTCTCTAACAAGAGGAACGCTATGTCGGAAAATTATTGCGTGAGCCTGAGAATGAACCTCTTAAGCATCCTTGAATCGCGTTAGCTTTATCAGTATGCTCAAACGAGGGTGACTAAAGGTTCGTAGAGATAAAGAAGGTTTCTTCTCTAAGTCTGCGTTCAGTCCTCCTTAGTTCATGGCTCAGCCGTTCATTCATGAACGCTGATTTAAACACACCCGGTTACATCTTGCTTTTTGGAGGAATTCCTTAATGAGTATTATCACGAAGTCCATCGTGAATGCCGATGCTGAGGCTCGCTACCTAAGCCCCGGTGAACTAGACCAAATCAAAAACTTTGTCACCTCTGGCGAACGCCGCGTGCGGATTGCGCAAGTTTTGACCGAATCCCGTGAGCGGATCGTTAAGCAAGCTGGCGACCAACTGTTCCAAAAGCGCCCTGACGTTGTTTCCCCTGGTGGCAACGCTTACGGCGAAGAAATGACCGCAACCTGCCTGCGTGACTTGGACTACTACTTGCGCCTCGTCACCTACGGCGTGGTCTCCGGTGATGTCACCTCCATCGAAGAAATCGGCATCGTCGGCGTTCGTGAGATGTACAAGTCTCTAGGCACCCCCATCGACGCAGTGGCTTCGGGTGTTGCGGCAATGAAAAACGTAGCCGTTGGAATGATGTCGGGTGAGGATGCTGCTGAAGCAGGTGCTTACTTCGATTACGTCATCGGTGCTATGCAGTAATAGAAGGGTTGAACTGGGTGGCTTGCTCCTATGACTAGCCTACTGTTCAAAGCTTTTACCATTTTTAGCCTGATCGACATTCATTTAATTTAAGGAAGCAAAATCATGCAAGACGCAATTACCTCTGTCATCAATTCCGCTGACGTTCAGGGCAAGTACCTGGATCTGTCTGCTCTAGAAAAGCTAAAAGGCTACTTCTCCAGCGGCGAACTTCGCGTTCGGGCTGCTACATCCATCAGCGCAAACGCTGCTGCGATCGTTAAAGAAGCTGTAGCTAAGTCGTTGTTGTACTCAGATGTCACCCGTCCCGGTGGCAACATGTACACAACCCGTCGCTATGCTGCCTGCATTCGTGACCTCGACTACTATCTCCGCTACTCCACCTACGCAATGTTGGCTGGCGACCCTTCCATCTTGGATGAGCGCGTTTTGAACGGCTTGAAAGAAACCTACAACTCCCTAGGCGTACCTGTTTCTTCTACCGTCCAAGCAATCCAAGCGATGAAAGAAGTCACTGCTAGCTTAGTCGGTGCTGATGCTGGCAAAGAAATGGGCGTGTACTTCGACTACATCTGCTCTGGCTTGAGCTAAATGTGAGTAAGTTGTCGAATTGACAATTTTAAACTCAATATTTTTGGAGGTCTGGGAAGTTTGGGGTGAGTGTTAGGGTGTCAACGGCGGTTCATGGGAACTGGCTGTGACGGTCTAAGATTGATCTCAAACTCCCAGCCTTGTTGTATTAGGCAGAAGAAATTTTAGCTGACACAGGAGCTATAGACAAGATGCGGATGTTCAAAATTACAGCCTGTGTTCCCAGCCAGACACGGATTCGCACTCAGCGGGAACTACAAAATACCTATTTTACCAAGTTGGTTCCTTACGACAACTGGTTCAAAGAGCAGCAGCGCATCATGAAGATGGGCGGCAGAATTGTCAAGGTAGAATTGGCAACGGGCAAACCTGGAGCGAATGCAGGTTTAAGCTAGTTAGCTTTGGCGAACGCTTTGCTGGGCATAGAATGTGGGGTTGGTGGGCGATCGCCTTTGCCGTTACTGCAAGGGTCGCTCTCGATTTAACATTCCGTGCCCAGCATTTTGTTGATTAGAATCTGCATTAAGCGGCAACCCTAAAACTCAATCCCCGCCTGCGCCTTGACTCCCTGCTCACGGAAGGGATGCTTCACTAAAGTCATTTCTGTAACCAAATCAGCCCGTTCAATCAACGCTGCCGGCGCGCCTCGTCCGGTCAGAATCACATGGGACTCAGCGGGCTTCTGCTCTAGCCCTGCCAGAATTTCTTCAATCTGTAAATACCCCAGCTTCAGGGCAATATTCACTTCATCCAGCAGCACTAAGTTAAATTCAGGATTCACAATAAAGCTCAGTGCCTTTTGCCAAGCTTCCTGCGCCTTTTGGATATCACGATCGCGATCTTGGGTTTCCCAGGTAAAGCCTTCGCCCATCGCGTGAAATTCCAAAAGGGGCGTATCGCCTGTAGTCCACGGCTCGAACACCGTTTTTTCGGCAGGCTCCCAGGCTCCTTTAATAAATTGAACGATCGCCACTCGATAGCCATGACCCAGCGATCGCAATACCATGCCCAGTGCGGCAGTGGTTTTGCCCTTGCCCGTGCCCGTATTGACAATAATTAAGCCTTTTTGGTGCGATCGCTCTGCTAGTCGCTGCTCTTGCACCTCTTTCCGCCGCTGCATCTTCCGTTGATATTGCTCAGTTGAAAGCCCTGTCACTGTGGCTTCTTCGTTTAAGGCGATTGCTTCTTGATCGGTTGAAAGATTGGGTTCCATAGGGAGCTGCTGAAAAGATCTATAGGGGCATAACCCAGCATATCAGGGGCTAGACGCTCTGAACGAGGGGTAAAGTTTTCTCCTAGAGACATTTACATACTGCAATTCTTTAACAAGTTTATGAAAATGCTGAGAAATTCTGACCCTAAACTTTTTCAAGAAAAAGACTTACAGAGGCGTAAGGGAGTAGCAATGAAATAACGTCCCGAGCCTTTCAAAATCCCCCAATTTTGGGGGATTTTGAAAGGCTCGGAAGTCCCCCAAAATTGGGGGATTTAGGGGGCTAGCAAGCTAGCGCGTCCCACGGGGACTTTATTTCAATGCAGATCCCTGATCAGGTTTTCTTTGAATTTTGTTGTGGTGAGGGAGCATCAATGTGTTCAGAGAAATTACTGAACTTAGTCACTTGATTCATTAAGTTTTGTTAAGCTGAAGTGAGCTAGATAGGTTCTATCTACTATTGTCAAGAGATAAAGTACTGGTTTGTTTGGGTGTAAAAGTCTTCTCCGTACAGCGAGGAGCTTTTCTTTTACTGTTTAATTCTGTGCATCAATCGGTGACTAGCATGAATATTATCTTTGGGCTGATTAGTTTTACGCTTACTGTCGTTGGGATGCAATTTATGCTTGCCGGTCAACTGTTGGCGTACTCGACACCGCTAACGATGCCTTCATCAAGTGGGATGTGGGTTAGCAGCGCCGGGCTACTCGACTCTGTGTTTCAAGAACAAGGTGACAGCCCAGATATGAGCGGTCGAGAAGGCGTACCCCCTAGCGCTGGCTCTGGAAGCCGTTAATTTACGGGCAGATAAATGGTGAAGGTAGTCCAGTTGTGGTTACTAAGTACTTGAATATCCCCATTGATGTGGGTTGCCATGCGTTTGACAAGCGCCAATCCTAGACCCGTTCCTCCCTGTTTCCAAGGATCGGCATTGGGAATGCGATAAAACTTATCGAAAATTCGAGTTTGTTCACTAGGAAGAATCTCTACGCCTGAGTTGCTAACCCGAATTGCGAAAAAGGTTAGGGTGGGCTGAAAGTTTTCAGGATTACGCTTGGGGAAAGGTACTTTTAGTCTTTGACCAACGCCTCCTGAAAGGCGAGAAACTTCTCTAGAGTCAATGCAAGCAGAGACTTTAATGGTTTCATGGGCGGGAGTGTACTTAAACGCATTGTTAAAGAGTTCCGTCAATATACGCCCTAGGCTCGCTAAATCTGAAACGACGGGAACCAGATTAGCCGGAATATCGATGACAAGCTGCTGCTGCTGCTTTTGCCTTCGGGCTGCAAAAGGTTCGAGGAGATGGGGAATCCAATCTTGGAGTTTGATCGGGGTTTGATGAATAGGCTCCATTTGGGTATCAAGGCGAGAGAGATCAAGCATATTGTTGATGAGGCTGACTTCTCGATCGCATTCACTTTGCAAAATTTGAAGGTATCGTCCAGTTTGTTCGCCATCGGTTTCTAGTAATCCTAATCCGTTTAGCCGAATTTCGAGGAGTTGACTCGCCATTTTAATACTGGAAATAGGAGTGCGGAGTTCGTGGGAAATGGTCTTGAGAAAATCGTCTTTGAGCTGGTTAAGACGATCGAATTCGGTCACTTGCTGTTGGGCAGCGGCGTAGAGACGAGCTTGACGAATGGCGATCGCACATTGGTCGGCAACTTGTTGCACTAAGCGAACTTCAGCAGCTCCAAAGCCACTTTCGCCAACGCGATAAAGCCAAATGTCGCCAATCACACCAAGGTCGTTAATGAGGGGACAAGCCAGGGTTGTAGAACCTTCTGACCAGGGTCGTAAGGTGTTTTCGCATGAGCCTATCCAACAGAACTGAACCGCTTTTCTTGCTAAAAGTTGAGAGTAAATCGCCTCCTCATCTTCCATATAGACGACTCTGCCCTGAGCGGATGGTATGCCTGTTTGAATAGATTCGTAGGCGATCGTTGAGGTCGCAAGATTAAGGTCATATAGCCCTGTATCGCAGGAACTCGTGTTTAACTCGGTGGTCAGTTCTTGAACAGCGGTTTGTATAATTTGGCTTTCTTCAAGACTATCTCGAACTTTCTCGGTAATGCGTTTTAGAAGTGCTTCAAAATCAAGTGCCTGCTGGAGTTGAGCAGTCCGTTCTTGAACCTGTTGTTCGAGCTGTGCTTCGACCAGTCTCAGATCACGGATGTTCGGAAACATCATGATGCTGCTGGCTGCTGCGCTGATCTCTTGAAGGGGCGCAGCGTTATTTCCAATGAATTGACCTTCCCTCTCTCGAGTTCGTGACAGGTATTGTTCTAGCAGTGTCACCCGTTGCGACTTCAGAATAGTCTGCATGACTGGTACTTCTGACCTTTCACAGTTTTCCGCATTGCTTAAATCGAAACCATGATCTAAAGCAGAATCAGGATAATGTTCTAATGTTTCCAACTGTTGCCAGTCTGTTAGGTCTTCAGCGATCGGATTCATTAACTCGACAGGGCTGTGGCGATCGCCAGTTCGGGTCGATAATTGATGTTCGATCGCTTCTAGGCGCTTGTCAAACTGGCTCCGCAGTAGCGCAATTTCAATGGTGGTATGTAAGTCGGCTTGATTGAAGGGCTTAACCAAATATCTTGTGTGGGGGGCAGCGCCTTGCGGGTATTTTGAGGAGATCGCTCTTTTTAAGGTACGGCTGTTGGCATGGGCTGTGAGGTAAATAATTGGAATTTTTAACAGGCTGCGAATTTGCTCGGCAGCAGAAATACCATCGATCTTGCCCTTGATTTGGATATCCATCAAAACCAAATCTGGCTGAGTTTCTCCGGCAGTCCGAATTGCTTCAGATCCTGAAGTGACGTGGGCAACCAGGATGTGTCCGAACCCTTCTAAAGATTCTTGAATACTCCAAGCGGCAACGCGCTCGTCTTCGACCACCAAGATTTTAGCCATTTAGACCTTGCACTGCCTCTTAGAACTACTCTATTCAAAACTTGTTAAAGATGACCAATCAAGCGTACCGTTACAAGCCCCGCCCACTAGATTTCGCCAGAATTCATACTCTGTTGATGCAATAAATGAGCTAAAAAATCGATTGATAGCAGAGATGCTTGACCTCACACAGCATCAACACTAGCGATTACCGATCGCGTTTCAGAATGTAGCTTATTTAACCTAGCGCCTGATTATCCTGACTTTTACCCCAACCAGTAGGATTTGCAAATGCTACAAATACTGCCCTAACTGTACCGCTCTCACCCTGACTTGAAAAGAGAAGATCGCAGGAATCATCACTAATTTAGAGGGATTTTTAAAATCTTCACAATTTTTTCTAACTGTATTTGGAATTGAGAAAGAATTACATAGGTATCAGTACTGCTGCGTTATTCTACACCTTCGATTTCTTCCACGTATTCCCTTTGACGAGGGTATGGACTTGCCAGGCAAGATTGTCTGTGTCAGGGTAATCGGTGCGGTAATGCCCGCCTCGGCTTTCGGTGCGAAATAGGGCGCTTTTAAGGATTAAGTAGGACAAATCGAGCAAATTGCGGGTTTCGCTCCAGGCTCGGAGGTCAAAGACTTGAGCGGCGCTAAGTGAAAGGGCTTGTCCGGATGGATTGTCTATGTATGCGATCGCCACTTCACTAATTGCGGTAAACTCCTCTCGCCAAGTTTCGACTTGGGCGATCGCCTGTTCTAAAGACTGCTGATCTCGACAAATACCAGCGCTCTGCCACATCAGACGAGGGAGAGCTTGTCGCCATTCTTGAATTTGGGGCGTTAGGGATAGATCTAAGGAAGGGAGAGCTTGGAAGTTGAAGGTAGGATTGGCGATCGCGCCTTCTGGCAAAGTAATGTTAGCAAGCTGTGCCCCGAAGACGAGGCATTCAAGTAATGAATTACTAGCAAGGCGGTTGGCGCCATGAACTCCGGTACTGGCAGACTCACCAACGGTATACAGACCCGGTATTGATGTCCGGCTTTGGGTGTCGGTGATGATGCCACCCATCCAGTAGTGGGCGGCTGGGGCAACCGGAATAGATTGCTTGAAGAGATCAATGCCCCACCGTTGGCAGACCTGAATAATATTAGGAAAACGATGCCGAATAACGTCTTCGGGAAGTGGTTTGAGGTCGAGCCAAACATGGGCAGAGCCGCCCACATTTTTTTGGAGATGGCTGAAGATGGCACGACTAACGACATCTCTGGGAGCAAGTTCTCCAGCAGGATGGTAGTCGAAAGTGAATCGATGCCCTTGGTCATCGACCAAATGTGCGCCTTCACCCCGAACGGCTTCGCTAATTAGAAATCGGGGCGCGCCAGGATACGTTAACGCGGTGGGATGAAACTGGACAAATTCTAAATCGCAGAGTTCTGCACCCACGCGCCATGCCATTGCTACGCCGTCGCCAGTACTGATGGAGGGATTAGTAGTTTGGGCGAACACTTGACCCCCGCCGCCAGAGGCTAGCACGATCGCCTTTGCCTGGAGCCAGCACAGTTGGTTTTCGTAGAGCAAACACACTCCCCGACAGATAGATTCATCCATCCATAAATTCAATACGAACGCTTGGGAAAGTACCTGAATGTTCTGGCGGCTTAGCACCTGAGCCGCCAGGGTAGAAACCATTGCCCGTCCGGTTGCATCAGCAGCATGGAGAACCCGACGGCGAGAATGAGCGGCTTCCAGGGTTAGTGCCAAGTCTTCTCCTTGGCGATCGAATGCCACTCCCATTTCTACTAGCGATCGCACACATTCAGGCGCTTTTTCTACTAAAAGCTGGACGGCTTCAGGGTTGCATAGTCCGGCTCCGGCTTTCAAGGTATCTTCGACGTGCAGCTTGGGCGAATCTTCTGGAGCGATCGCGGCTGCAATGCCTCCCTGTGCCCAATCGCTTGCCGATACGGAGAGAGAATCTTTGGTAATTAGCCCAATTCGCAGGGTTTTGGGCAAGCAGAGTGCCGTATACAGTCCTGCGGCTCCGCCTCCCACAATCAGGACATCGAAGGCATCGGGCAAAGTTAGGTTGGGCACAGGAGGGAGAAAAGTAAAGGTTATTTAAAACACGATAACGAAAAAAAGACTGAAGGCTGAGTTTTATGCCTCAGTCTTCAGTCTTTTCTTTAAAGTATGAAAATCCGGTTCCCCTGCCCTCTTAGGGAAGGGGCTAGGGGTTAGGTCAAGCCGACAATGCAGCTAGATAGACCTCTCCCCAACCCCTCTCCTAAAGGAAAGGGGCTTTGAGCAAATTCATTCTTTCATTTGGCAACGCCTTGAGCTTTAACGATAGATGCCGTTATTAAAGCGATCGCCCCCTTCTACCAAAGCAGAATCGGGAGAAGAGATAGTAAATTTATCGAGGTTTGTCCTCAAAATTTCTGCTTGGCGCTCTGTTAAATCGGGCATATCGAAGATGTCATCAATGTTTTCAAAGGGCGCATTGCTCAAAATCATCCGAGCCAGCGTCGGGTACAGCCCAGGGAACTGCGCAAACGCCCGCACGTTGGTATTATTCAAATCAATTTTTTTGCCGAAATCGGTTGCCAGCTTATCGTCCATGCTGTTGCGAAATTCTGCAACCAGTGGCGATGCCGCTTCAGCCTGTTGCGGGAAGCTGAAGATGCCCAAGCAACTGATCAGCAGTAACCCCAAAACCATCACCATACCTACCAAGCGTTTCATTCTTGAAATCCCTCCCAGTTTCAATGCGTCGGAAATCATATTAAATCCAAAATAAACACAGCTTATAAGGTAGAGATTATCACTTTTTAGGACAGATTTTAGGACAGACTGCAACAGGCAAGGGTTATTCTGCCTCTTCGACGACATAATTTTCGCCCATTGTGGTGATGCGATCGCCCATCACCAGTTTTCGCCCCCGCCGCACCTCAACCGACCCGTTAACCCTCACATCGCCATTTTGAATCAGCATTTTTGCCTCGCCTCCTGTCTGCACCACACACATCAGTTTCAAAAACTGATCTAACTTAATTGTTTCCTCGTTGTCCATCTTCGCCATCCCCGCTATAAAATCCAGAAGAGTGTTCTCCCAGTCATTTCCATAGTAATATCTCACCCTCCTCTATGACCTATTGCCTCGGCATTCTCACCTGTTACGGGCTAGTCCTTGCTGCCGACTCGCGGACTAATGCAGGTGTAGACCACATTTCAACCTACCAAAAGCTATTTGACTTCTCTAACCCCGGAGAACGAGTCATTATGCTCTGCACATCGGGTAATCTCTCGATTACCCAAGCCGTGATGAATGCGATTCAGCAAGACCTAAACTCATCTACAGACGAAACGATCCACACCCTGCCCACGCTTTATGACGTTGCCCGCTACATTGGCGGCAAAGTGCGTCAACTTCAAGAGCAAGAGCGCTCCTGGTTAGCCAAAGATGGCATTGATTTTAAATGTACACTGTTGCTAGGCGGACAAATTCGGGGGGATGATCCGGGGCTGTTTATGATTTACAGCCAGGGAAATTTTATTCAAGCCATGCGCGAAACGCCGTTCTTGCAAATTGGCGAAACCAAATACGGGAAACCTATTTTAGATCGCGCCCTCACCTACGAAACTTCCTTAGAGGAAGCGGCAAAATGTGCCTTGCTGTCGATTGACTCAACCATGAAATCCAATATTTCGGTAGGTCCGCCGATCAATCTTGCCATGTATGAAACCGACAGCTTTTTTATTCGCCATCAGTTGCGATTGCCATTGGGTGATCCATATTTAGCAAAAATTCGTCACTTGTGGGAATGTTCTTTGAGGCAGGCGTTTGAGCAAATGCCAAACGTTGAGTGGGATGATTATGACCATGAGGCGGAGAACAGCTTGGAGGATGTGTTGATGGATTAAGCTTGTCATGGTCGGGAAGATTCCTATCTTGCCATTTGAGAGAAAAGTTATAATTTTGACACGCACAAGGGTAAATCGTTTCTCGATCGCCGGGTAACAGGAGTAAAAATGGTTACAACTCTCAACAAGCCGTCCTCACTAATTCATGAGATTCAGCTTGAAAAAGTTGATAGTTGGAATTTATTCAAGTTTAGTGAATCTCTTCAACTTCGGATGGAAAACCTTCTAGAGAAAAAAAAGGCTGACCAGATCACTCCAGATGAAATGACTGAACTAGATGCGATCGGAGAGTTAGATCGCATTTTTACTCAGGTCAATGCGATGCTTGCTGCTCAAAATGCCAATAAGTCATGAAATTAAGCAGACTATCCGAGGACGAGCCGAATACCTGTGTGAGTATTATCATTCTCCAGAACGTTTAAGCGCCAATCGTTTTACCGTCGATCATGTTATTCCAAAGTCTCTAGGCGGTTCCGACGAAATTGATAATCTTGCGCTTGCTTGTCGCCGTTGCAATGAGAGACGTTATAACTTTGTCGCCGGTATCGATCCAGACACTCAGGAAATTGTTCCTCTCTTTAGTCCGCGTCGGCAACAGTGGGAGGAGCATTTTGTTTGGACAGACCAAGGCGTTGTTATTGAAGGAATTACACCGATTGGTCGAGCAACCTGTATTCGTCTTGATTTAAATGATGTACGCTATCCAGAAAATGATCCATTCGAGAAACGAGACGCTTTTTGATTAAAACTGGATTACATCCTTCATCAAATGATCCCCGTCAGTTTTAAAGTTGCATTGATGACGGATAGCTAACATTGCATTGTGCAGACGGAGCGGAGTTGGTCTGTAAAAGTTCGATTTGATCTACCGTCGCTCAACTTGATCGTTAGGCAGCTTGATCAAGAGTTGTATGAGAATAGGCATAGTTGATCAGGTATAAAACGATTTGGAGTGATGGGAAAGTGTGGAAATGCGACTAAATGTATACTTTGGTAAACTCAGATCTTGCACCTTTCTCAATAGCCCACCCTCGAATGAATTCGGGGCTAATAGACAAAACCCATTAAAATGGGTTGAAAGCCTGTCTGCCAATTTCTTGAGTCCGTTTCAACGGACTTCGTTGCGTTAGCCCGGAATTTCAATTCCGGGTGGGTGTTGCGAGTGGTGCAAGATCTCAGTAAACTCACCTTGTTCCGATACCTTCGTAAACTTGTTCAAAAACTCTAAATGCTGTTCTCTTCTGATGCCCCAGCCGCTGCTATTCTCAACCGCTTTACTCAGTTTGGGGTAGAGCTAGGTTTAGAGCGAATTAAACGCTTGTTAAATACTTTAGGCAATCCCCATCAGCAAGTGCCAATTATTCACGTTGCGGGCAGCAACGGTAAGGGTTCTACTTGTGCATTTCTCTCGTCGGTTCTGACTGCGGCGGGCTATCGGGTCGGGCGCTATACGTCTCCCCATTTGGTGAGCTGGTGTGAGCGCATTAGCCTGAATGGTCAAGATATTTCACCCGCTGAACTGCATCATCTTTTATTGAATGTGATTGATGCGATCGACCCTAATTACTCGTCTCCGACGCAGTTTGAAGTGATTACAGCGGTGGCTTGGCTATATTTTGCCCAGCAGCAGGTAGACCTAGCAGTGGTTGAGGTGGGGCTGGGAGGAAGGCTGGATGCAACGAATGTGTGCGATCGCCCTCTCGTTAGCATCATTACGTCTCTCAGCCGCGAGCATTGGCAACGGCTAGGTTCTACTCTGGCAGAAATTAGCTATGAGAAAGCAGGCGTTCTCAAACCTCATTGTCCTGCCGTTATTGCTCCGCAACCTGCTGAAGCCGAAGCCGTTCTTAAAACAAGGTTAGTTGAATTAGATTGTCCGGTTATTTGGGTTGATCCAAAAGTATCCCGCAGCTATTCACTAGCGTTACCCGGTGAGCATCAACTGATTAATGCGGCTTTGGCGATCGCCACATTCCACATTCTGCAAAAACAGGGGTGGAAAATCAGCGAAGATCACATCATTCAAGGGCTAGCAACTACTGAATGGAAAGGTCGATTGCAGTGGACACAGTGGCGAAATCACAATCTACTAATTGATGGGGCGCATAACCCAGCCGGGGCAAAGATGCTGCGCCGTTACGTTGACAATCAGGATGTTGATGATCAGGCGACGCGATCGATTAATTGGGTGATGGGTATGCTTACCAACAAAGATCATGAGGATGTGTTTCGAGAATTGTTGAGAACGGGCGATCGCCTCTACCTAGTACCAGTGCCGGAACATTTACCTACCGACATGGATGAACTGGCTCAGATCGCTCAAACAGCCTGTCCTGGCTTGGCACATTGCGCAGTTTATCCAGATGTGATTAAGGGTTTAGAAGCGGCATTTGAGATAAATTCGGCTGGACAGAATTCAACAACAGTTTTGTGTGGATCGCTTTACCTGATTGGACATTTCTTATCTATTAGCCCATGAAAAGTCCTAAGATCGATCGCCAGCGAGAACATCAAGCCAACGAGCGAACTTTTTTAGCATGGCTTCGCACCTCAATTGCTTTAATTGGCTTTGGGTTTGCGATCGCTCGCTTTGGGTTATTTTTTCAGCAACTTCAAGCCGAGCTAATGCAACAGCAGGTGTTAGTTCATCCACTGTTTAATTCTAAAAACTTGGGTGTGACTCTGGTTGTTTTTGGTATTTTGGTCATTGCGTTAGCCGCGTGGCAATATAACCGTGTCTTTTGGCAAATTGAACGAAGCGACTATCGCCCCAGTCGATGGCTAGTTGGAATGATGACGGCGGTTGTTATTATCATCGGATTATTCAGTTTGCCCTTACTGCTATGGCGCAATGATCAGGGGCGATCGCCTGACCTCACGCCACGTTCCAAGCCTATTCGCTAGACTAAACCTTCTGCAACACCAAACTCGTCCGCTTTGTCACTACTAAAGACTCACCTTTTTTATATCGATAGCCCTGTTCTACAAACTGTGGCAGGGTGGTGTCTATCAGCGTTACCCATTCCCATTGTTGAAGCATCTTGGGCAGCGTAAACTCGATCGCCTCGTAGTGCGCATTAAAAATAATTAAAAAATTATCATCCACAATCCGTTCACCTCTGGAACCCGGAGTCGAAATTTCTTCACCATTAAGGAAAATAGCGATCGCTTTTGCCAATCCGTCATTCCATTGCTTATCGGTCATCTCGCCGCCATCGGGGTTAAACCAAACAATATCTCTTACCTCAGAGCCATGAATTGCTCGCCCTTGAAACCATTTACGCCGCCGGAAGATAGGGTGTTGAAGCCGGAAGTTAATGAGCTGTTGGGAGAACTCTAGCAGGGCATGATCTTGCAAATCCCAATTGACCCAAGAAATTTCGTTATCTTGGCAGTAGGGGTTGTTGTTGCCCTGCTGCGATCGCCCCATTTCATCACCCGCCAACAGCATCGGTACACCCTGAGACAGCATGAGGGTAACTAAGAAATTTCGCTGTTGCTGCTGTCGTAATTGCAGAATCTCAGACTTGTCCGTTTTACCTTCCGCACCACAGTTCCACGATCGGTTATGATTATCTCCATCTCGACTATTTTCGCCGTTCGCCTGATTATGTTTTTCGTTGTAACTCACCAAGTCACGCAGCGTAAATCCATCGTGAGCAGTAACGAAATTAATACTGGCATGAGGTCGTCTGCCATTGCTTTGATATAGGTCAGAACTACCTGTAAATCGGTAGGCAAACTCTGCTAAAGTGCGGTTCTCACCGCGCCAGAAGTCACGCACTGTATCTCTATATTTACCGTTCCATTCTGACCACAGTAACGGAAATTCACCCACCTGATAACCGCCTTCGCCCACGTCCCACGGTTCTGCAATCAGCTTGACGTTGGCGAGTACGGGGTCTTGGTGGATGATGTCGAAGAATGCAGCGAGGCGATCGACGGCGTAAAGCTCCCGTGCCAGAGCCGAAGCCAGGTCAAACCGGAAGCCATCTACGTGCATTTCTAAAACCCAATAACGCAGGCTATCCATTATTAGCTTAAGCACTTGAGGATGGCGAACGTTGAGAGAATTGCCACAGCCTGTAAAGTCCATATAATACTGGGGTTCATCTTCCATCAGGCGGTAGTAAGAAGCATTATCAATGCCGCGTAAAGACAGGGTGGGCCCCATATGATTACCTTCACCCGTGTGGTTATAGACCACATCTAAAATGACTTCAATGCCTTCCCGGTGAAAGGTCTTCACCATTTCCTTAAACTCTACAACTTGTTCCCCATTCACGTTACCTGCGCTGTACCCAGAGTGAGGTGCAAAGTAGTTAATTGAATCGTACCCCCAATAGTTCTCTAATCCTTTCCCTTCTAAATGTCCTGGATGAGACAAAAACTGGTGAATGGGCATTAATTCGATCGCCGTAATCCCTAATGAATGCAGGTGCCGAATCACTGCAGGGTGGGCGAGTCCGGCATAGGTTCCTTGGAGATGGGGCGGAATTTCTGGATGAAGCTTAGTCAGTCCTCGCACATGAGCTTCATAGATAATGGTTTCGTGCCAAGGGGTTTGCAGCAACTTGTCGCCTTGCCAATCAAAAGACTCGTCAATCACTACGCCCTTAGGGACTAGATGAGCGCTGTCTGAGTCGGAGTAGGAAAGATCCTCTTTTTTATCGCCCCAACAATAGCCAAAAATTTCTTCGCCAAAACTAATTTCGCCATCGATCGCCTTAGCATAGGGATCAATCAGGAGCTTATTAGGGTTAAAGCGATGTCCATCTTCAGGAGCATTGGGACCATTGACCCGAAAGCCATAGCGTTGCCCCGGTGAGATGCCTGGTATGTAGCCATGCCAAACAAAGTTGGTAACTTCGGTCAGGGGCAAGCGGGTTTCGTGGTTTTCTGCGTCAAAGAGGCACAGATCTACACCTGTCGCGTTTTCTGAGAACAGGGCAAAGTTTGTCCCTTGACCGTCCCAGACTGCGCCTAAAGAGTAAGGTGTGCCAGACCAGATTGAGTACATATGCTTAGCTTTGGGGGTGAGTGAGGGCAGTTTCTGGAGAAAAAAGCTGCGCACTTCATTTTACTTAACAAGGTCAAACTCTTGACAAGTTTTTCAGATCTATGCTCATTAGCAGTTTCTAATAGTCATGATCAGACACACAAATTCCCTTACATTTAATTCCATTTGTTGCTGTGCGCTGACAATGGGGACACAGAATTTTTTCGTTTTCTAGAATGCTCTGACTGGTTTGGATGTTGGGAATTGTTTGTAACTTGTCTCGCTCAGTCTGAAGTTTTTCGGGGTGGCGATCGCCAGTCATAGGGAACCTATTTGAAATCTATCTAACGAGTTGCTTCCAAGAGCTGTGAAAAATAAAACGGCGCTTTGTTCAATGCTCGGCGCTCGATTTTCCAGCCCGCATCTTCCAGAATTTTCACAATATCGACTTCTCGGTGAAGATAGGCTCGGGTTGCTTTGCTGGCTCCAGGGAAAAAGCTGCCAATCTTTTTAAGAACGCTGTAGGCTGCGGTTTTGGGCGCAAAGCTGAGGAGCAGGCGCGATTCTGCCATGCTGCTCAGGTGGTTAACCATGCGCGTCGCTTCAGCTTGGGGATAGTGAATGAACACGTCCAGGCAAACTACGGTGTGATAGCGACCGCTGAGGGCTTCTAGGTCGCTGACTGCGAAGGAGAGGCGATCGCCTATTTCTAGGGCGATCGCCCGTTCTTTGGCTTCTTCTACCATTTTTTCGGAGATATCACTGGCGTAAACCTTGGCGCCAGCTTGTGCCAGCGGAATGCTGAGGCTTCCAACACCGCAGCCCGCATCGCAGAAGGTTAAATCTGCCAGGTTGCCATCGGCTTCGAGCCAGCTAAGGACGGTATCGACTGTGATCTGGTGTCCTTTACGAATGTTGCGTTGGACAATGTTGACTTCGCCATCGCCATAAATTCGTCGCCAGCGATCGAAGCCAGTGGCGTTGAAATAGTCTTTGACAATTGTTTTATCGTCGGTGGTCGCAGTCATGGAGAAGGAGGGGCTATGTTTGGTCAATGTGTTTCATCCTATTACGATTTCCCGCCCGTTGCTGTAATTTTGTAGTTTCAGTTTTACAAGCGCTGCCAAATTAGCTGATTAGAGTGATTGCATGACCAACGGAGGAGATGAGCGGGTTGCCCAATGGGAGAGGATGGTAAACCGATCGCCAGCCGAGGCGCAACAGTTGCTAGGGCGATCGCTGCCCCCGTATCCACAATGCCCCACCGCACCAGGTTCTGGACTCCCACCAACAGCGGCAAGGTTGTCCCTGCTAATGTCCCCTCTAACAGCCCTCCATCCGCCAAGCGCGCCGTCCCCTGCTTCACCTGAATCTGCCGACTGTCCCACGGATAAATTCCATCAGGCAAACCCAAAGGCGAGAGAGCATCACTCACCAAAAAATTGCCCTGACTCGCCTTCAACAAAATATCCAGCATGATCGGCGCAACGTGTTCGCCATCGGCAATGAATCCACACCTGACCTGAGGATGGGCGATCGCTGCTCCCAACAATCCTGGCTCTCGATGATGCAGCCCCGGCATCGCGTTGAAGGCATGAGTCACCATTGTCGCACCCTGATCAAAAGCCTGTTGTGCCTGAGCCGCAGTCGCCTGAGAATGTCCCAAGCTCACCGTTATTTCTAACGATTTGAGATAGGGGATCACGGTGCCCGTCTCATCTAATTCAGGAGCTAGCGTGATAATTTTAACGGTTTCGGCATGATCCCCAAGAACTCGGTTTACTTCTGAAAGCATCAAGGGCAAAAGATATTCTGCCGGATGCGCACCTCGTTTTTGGGGATTGAGGAAAGGCCCTTCTAAATGAACGCCCAGAATCTTTGCACCCGTTTTTTGCTGAGTCATAAAGTCGGTGATGGTCGAGAGCGATCGCTCCACATTTTCTACCGCAGTCGTCACTAGCGTCGGCAAAAACCCGTCTACTCCTTGATCCCACAAAAAATCACAAATCTCTTGCAGTTTCTCCTGATCCTTCTCTGTTAAATCAGGAAACGCTAAGCCCAAACCACCGTTAATCTGCAAATCAACCCCACCCCCTGAAACCCAATCTCCCGCCAAATCCCAAACTTGTAGATCGGTTTGAGGCGGACGCTTTGATACATCTGCAAGCGATCGCTTCACATCGTCCATCGAAACAATCTGTTGCACCGTTCCTGCCCGATCGACCGAAATTTGTTGCAGTCCGTTGTGACCATAGACCCGCCCGTTGATAAGATCAACCGGAACCCCTAATCTTGCTAATCCAGATCTCTCTTTCATCATTCCAAAATACTATGTCTTCTCCTATCATCGGCATCATTATGGGCAGCGATTCCGACCTGCCTACGATGCAAGGCGCGATCGCCATTTGTGAATTGTTTGAAATTGCCCATGAAGTGGCGATCGTATCTGCCCATCGCACCCCAGAACGCATGGTCGAGTACGCTCAGCAGGCGCATCTTCGGGGACTCAAAGTCATTATTGCTGGAGCGGGTGGCGCGGCGCATTTGCCCGGAATGGTGGCGGCTTTAACCCCGCTGCCCGTCATTGGGGTGCCTGTTGCCAGCCGCCATCTTCAGGGCATTGATTCGCTCTATTCTATTGTGCAAATGCCTGCCGGAATTCCTGTAGCGACGGTGGCGATCGGCAATGCCCAAAATGCGGGGTTATTAGCGGTGCAAATGCTGGCTAGTCATCAGCCTGAGCTATTGGAACGGGTGCTGCAATATCGCCAAAGTCTGAAGGATGCAGTGATGAAAAAACAGACCCAGCTAGATGGGGTCGGCTATCGAGTTTATTTAGAAGGCATGGGCTAGATGCGTTTGCGGGGTTTGCGGGCGAAGGGATTGGGAATCTTACCTTCTTCTGGAGACAAACCTGAGGGCAAACGAAAGCGGCTAAAAACGCTAGGAGTAGGTTCGGCGGCGGGTTCTTTGCCTTCTTCTAAAGGAATCGGCTCGAAGTTCCAGTAGGAAACAATCAGCCAAGTGGCTGCACCTGCGATCGCGCCAAAGATGACGCTGGGTATGGGTTGAATGCCCAAACATAATAGGATGCCGATGCACAGCAGCCACATCCTGAGTCCTGCTGTAAATCCGTTTTCAGAGTCGTATTTGTACATGGTTTGAGAGGTCGAACTGATGAGCCATTGTAGCTTTGCTGACGGTCAACAGGGTAATTTATTCAAACCATCGTAATCGTAGATACCGTCACCTCACAGTAGCCAAACTCTCAGCGCGATCGCCACTTTTCTGAGGCTGAACTTTGACCAACTGCACCGCGCAAGCTTTCAATTCTGGTTGCTTAGAAATAGGGCAGCACTCGGGATGGGTCATAGCATTCGCTTCAGCGTGGTCTGCCCATAGCTCGCCCCAATGCATCGGCACAAAAACAGTCCCCGGACTGATAGCTTTGGTAATCTTCACCGGGAAGCGAGCTTTTCCCCGCCGCGATTTCACCTCTACCCAATCTTTGTCTTTAATCCCCAGCGCTCTCGCATCTTTGGGATGAACTTCGATAAAGGGGCTGGGATGCATTTTCCGAATTTTTTCAATCCGTCCGGTGCGGGTCAGGGTGTGCCAATGCCCGTATAAACGGCCATTTGTTAGCACTAGCGGATAGGCGTCATCAGGGGGTTCTGCTAATCCGCGTGAATGGAATGCAACAAACCGCGCCTTTTGATCGGGGGTATGAAACTTGAGATCGGTGTACAAACGGCTAGAGTCATCGCCAACGGGTGCAGCATCCCATTTTTCCTGGGGATCTTCGAGTGGACAGGGCCATTGAATCGAACCTTGTACCCGCAGGCGATCGTGGCTGATCCCAGTCATGTCACACGGGCGACCTGCGGTAATTTGCACAAACTCTCGATAAACTTCAGCAGAGCGCCAGAAGCTAAATTGTTTTTCAAACCCTAAGCGTCGCCCGACTTCGGCAAAAATTTCCCAGTCGGCTTTGGCTTCTCTGGGCACCGGACGGAATGCCGGACAGAGGGTGACACGGCGTTCGGAGTTGGTCATGGCACCCGTTTTTTCGCTCCACTGAGTCGCGGGCAGCAGAATGTGGGCGTAGGCAGCGGTTTCAGCAGGGTAGTAAGCATCTTGGTAAACGGTGAGGGGCGATCGCCTCAATGCCGCTTTGGTGCGATCGATATCGGGCATACTAACAGCGGGATTCGTCGCAGCTACCCACAGGAACTGTACCGCTCCTGTCTCTAGCCCTGTAATCATTTCCCAAGCAGTTAGCCCCGGTTCGGGCGAAATGTCTCCGGCTTGCAGTCCCCAAAATTGTTCGACTTCAGCACGGTGGGCTGGATTTTTGACCAAGCGATAGCCCGGAAGCAAATGGGATAAGCCGCCCGTTTCTCGTCCGCCCATCGCATTGGGTTGCCCAGTGAGGGAGAATGGCCCTGCGCCGGGTCTGCCAATTTGTCCGGTCATTAAATGGAGGTTGATCAAAGAGCAAACTTTGGCAGTGCCTTCTGAAGATTGGTTAACGCCCATCGACCACATTGACAGAACATTCTTTGCGTTTGCCCAATATTCTGCCGCCGTCTCCAACATGCGCGTAGAAATGCCGCAGCGTTTTGCCACCAGCTCTGGCGGATAAAAGTTAGCAATTTTCTCAAATTCGCGGAAGCCCGTGGTGTGAGCCGTAATGAAATCCTGGTCAAAGCATCCCCAGCGTAGGAGCAAGTTGCCGATGCCATTGAGTAGATCGACGTCAGTGCCGGGACGAATTGCCAGGTGCAGATCAGCGGCTTCGGCGGTTGCTGTTCTGCGAGGGTCAACCACAATTAATTTAACGTTGCGATTCTTCTTGTGGTATTTCTCGAAGCGATTAAAAACAATAGGGTGACAGTCGGCGGTATTAGTGCCGATTAAAAAGGCGCAGTCGGTTTTTTCTAAGTCGTCATAACAGCAAGGGGGCCCATCGGCACCAAAGCTTTGAATGTAACCTGATACGGCAGAAGACATGCACAAGCGAGAGTTTGCGTCAAAATTATTGGTGCCTAAACAGCCCTTCATCAACTTTTGGGCAATATAGTAATCTTCTGTTTGAAATTGCCCAGAGCCGTACATGCAGAGCGCGTCTGAACTGTGGGTGTGCTGTACAGATTGAATGTGATTAACAATGCGATCGAGGGCTGCATCCCAGCTAACGCGGCGAAAGGGTTGATCTAATGACTCGCGCATCATGGGGTAGTGGAGGCGATCTTTGTTGAGCGATTCGGTGATGGTGGCACCCTTAACGCAGATCATGCCTTCACTAGATGGATGGGAGCGATCGCCTCGCACTTGCCACATGGGATTACCTTCACTGTCTCGGCTCACAGGTTTACCAGGCTGAGCCGGGGGCAACACTTCTAAACCGCAGCCTACTCCACAGTAAGGACATAATGTTTTAACTGAATCTGTTGCCATCGGAGTTGCCTCCAACCCTAGGAATATATTCTGCAATCACCACTGCACCTTAGCGATAAAAATGGGTAACGTCCGCTACTTTCACTACACAATCTCTCCTATTCACCGGAATTTGACTGGAATCCATGCAATAACTGCATAAAGCATCATTCATTACTCGCTGTGGGCATATCGGCTGAACAAGAAATCTAACGCTTGGTTACGCAGTGTGTAGTAGCGAGGATCTTCTGTAATTTGGCTGCGATTACGGGGGCGATCGAAGGGAACTGTCATAATTTCACCAATTTTGGCACTGGGGCCATTGGTCATCATGACCACGCGATCGGCAAGGAATAATGCCTCATCAATGTCGTGGGTAATCATCAGCACGGTCACGCGATGAGCAGTCCAAATCTGCAAAAGTTCTTCTTGCAGTTCTTCTTTCGTGATTGCATCAAGTGCCCCAAACGGTTCATCGAGGATCAGGACTTGAGGATAGGTAGATAGAGCACGGGCGATCGCCACCCGCTGCTTCATGCCACCCGAAATTTGACCGGGCTTTTTATCTGCGGCTTCTTCCAGCCCGACCATTGCCAAATGTTTGTGAACCAGCTCGGTTTTCTCTGCCTTCGACTTATCAGAATGAACTGCTTTGACTGCCAGATACACATTCTCAAACACCGTTTTCCAGGGCAGCAAACAGTAGTTTTGAAACACCACCATGCGATCGGGCCCTGGGCGCTCAATCACTTGACCCTTGAGCCTGACTTCACCGCTAGAGGGCTGACGAAAGCCAGAAACCATATCAAGCAACGTTGATTTACCGCAGCCAGAGTGACCAATGACGCAGACAAATTCACCTTCATCTACCGTGAGATCGACGCCATCTAATACCGTGTAAGGGCCTTTGGGCGTGTCGTAAACTTTGGAGACGTTATCAATGTGCAGGAAGGGTTGGATTGTTTGCACCGGAGAATGAACCACAGTTTCTGAGTATGTTTGCATAAGGATTCAAGGGATTCGAGAGAGACGTTTGGGTGGGTCGTTAGGGAGTAGCAATGAAATAACGTCCCGATCCGCCCCCTAAATCCCCCAATTTTGGGGAACTTTGAAAGGCTCGGAAGTCCCCCAAAATTGGGGGATTTAGGGGGCTAGCAAGCTAGCGCGTCCCACGGGGACTTTATTTCAATGCAGATCCCTTAGTGCATTAAACTGCGGTTTTGACAGCAGTTTTAACAGCGATAGGAGCGGGTTCGTCGATTAGGATTTCTTCAATTTGAATCTTTCCGTGAATATCGAGGCTATTGAGATAATCGATCGGCGCATCAGGATTAAAGACCTTGCCGTCAAATAGCTCAATAGAATGGCGATCGGGTTCTTGATCAGGTAAGCCTAATTCTCTAGCCGCTTGACTATAGAGATCAACTCGGCGCACCCGCTCTAAGATTTCGACCCAGTTTTTGGGGAAGGAAGTAATGCCCCAACGCGCTAGTTGGGTCAAAATCCACAGTCCTTCAAATCGGCTGGGACAGGCGCTCTTTTCGATATAGAACTGATGGTATCGAGGCAACATTTGCGGGGTTTCACCTGTGCCGCGATCGTAAGAATCGACTAAACCGGGGCGGATGTATTCCAGGTTGGTGCCAATGTAATCGGGCTTGCTCAAAAGTTTGGCAATCTCTTCGCGGTTACGAGGATCGTCGCAATACATACAGGCTTCTAACAGCGCCTTGACTAGAGCTAAATGAGTTTTGGGGTATTGCTGATCCCAGTCTTCCCGCACACTCAGCATTTTTTCGGGGTGTCCGGGCCAGATCTCTAAATCTGTGGCAATCACAAAGCCATGTCCTTCACTTACGGCACGGGAACTCCAGGGTGCGCCAGCGCAGAAGCCGTCAATGTTGCCCGACAGCAAGTTAGAAACCATTTGGGCAGGAGGAATGACGACCAAGTTGACATCTTTATCGGGATCGATGCCTGCGGATGCCAGCCAATAGCGCAGCATGAGGTTGTGCATTGAGGCAGGGTGAACCACGCCTAAGGTATGGATTTTGTCAGAATCTTTTGCGATCGCCGCTTTAAAGTCTGCCAGCGATCGCACTCCCTGGTCATAAAACCGTTTGTCGAGCGTAATTGCATTACCGTTCCGGCTCAAAATTAAGCCACTGACCATTGGCATGGGTGGATTGCCGTCGCTGCCTAGCGTCATCGCCAGGGGCATTCCCGCCACCATTTGTGCTGCATCTAACCGCTTGCTTTGGATGCCATCGGCGATCGCTGTCCAACTCGGTTCACGGCTCAGGGTCACTTGAGTTAATCCATGCTGCTCAAAAAATCCTTTTTCTTTCGCCACTACCAACGGCGCGCAATCGTTAAGGGGTAAGAATCCAATCTCTAGATTCACCTTCTCCAGCCCATTGCCAGCAACCACGCCCACAGGTTGACTCTTGCGTTTTTTGGCGCGCTTTTGCTGGTTGAGGAAGTAGATCATTTCACTGCGCAGAGCATAGTAACTGGGATGATTAACCACCGCCATGCGCGTACGCGGACGAGGAATTTTTACCTCCAAAATTTGTCCAATATGTGCTTCCGGCCCATTCGTCATCATGACCACGCGATCCGACAGGATTAGCGCTTCGTCGATGTCATGGGTCACCATTAAGCAGGTGATGCCCGCCTGTTCAGCAATATGCATGAGCTGTTCCTGCAAGCCGCCCCGCGTTAGGGCATCCAGTGCGCCAAAGGGTTCATCTAGCAGCAGCATTTTGGGGCGAATGGCTAGGGCACGGGCGATCGCCACTCGTTGCTTCATGCCACCCGACAATTCGTGCGGACGTTTATCGGCTGCGTGTTCCAATCCAACCAATTTAATATTCTGCTCAATGATCGCGTGCCGTTCACCCGCCGGAAGGTTCTTCATTGCCGCATTGACGCTTAACGCAATGTTCTGGCGCACTGTTTTCCAGGGCAACAGGGAATAGTTTTGAAATACCACCATGCGATCGGGTCCCGGTCTGGTAATTACCGAGCCTTCCAAAACGACACCGCCCGTCGTGGCATTGTCTAACCCAGCCACAATATTAAGTAAGGTCGATTTACCGCAGCCAGAGTGACCAATTAGCGTGACGAATTCACCTTCTTTAATGGTCAAATTAATGTTTGCAAGAGCGATATAGCGATCGCCCCCCGGCAGAGGAAAAACTTTATCAACGTGGTCGATGTCTACAAATGCTGTCATGGCAAATAGGGGATAAAAGGACGATGAAATTAGCTCTGCTCACCAGGAGAAATCAAATGACCAACCCAACCCACTAATTTATCCAACACCAAGCCGACTAGACCCATATAAATGATCGCCAAAATAATTTGGCTGTTGCCGTCGCTGCCGCTGCTATTGTACGCATCCCAGATAAAGAAACCAATGCCGCCGTTGGCTTTGAGCATTTCGGCGGCAACGATCGCTAACCAAGCCAAACCCACCCCAATTCTTAGCCCCGTGAACACATAGGGAACGGTAGCGGGAATCAGGACGCTCAAAATATATTCTTGAGGGGATAAACGTAAAACTTTCGCCACGTTTTTATAATCTTGGGGAATCTGTTGAACGCCCATCGCCGTGTTGATTACAATCGGCCATACCGCCGTAATGAAGATGACAAAAATGGCTGCCGGATCACTGTTTTGGAACACGCCCAGGGCGATCGGTAACCACGCCAGAGGAGGTACTGTTCGTAAAACCTGAATGACAGGATCAGAACCGCGACGAATCAGTACATTGCTGCCAATAATTGCGCCGACAACGATTCCGACTACAGCCGCGATCGAATAGCCGAGTGCGACCCGCTGCAAACTAATCAAAATTTGCCAGCCTAAGCCTTTGTCTGTGCCGCCATTGTCAAAAAATGGATCGATAATGTAATTCCAAGTATCGCTAACCATGCGAATTGGGCCTGGAATCAGGGATGTTGGACTCATGCACAGCAGTTGCCACAGTGCCAGAAGCGCCAGCGTGAAAACAATGGGCGGCAAAATATGTCCTGCCTGTTTACTGATCTGAGCTGACCATTGAGAAGAAGCTTGAGGACGAAGAGAGGTGTTGGTTGTCATAATTCGATTTTTGCTGAACCTTTTCTAGGGTATGAGGTTTGATGTTTCAGTTCTGAGTCTTTTGTTACGCCGTTACTCAGTCGGTGATAGCAAAACCAGTGAGAGCAAAACCAGTGAGAGCAAAAAATATGGGGTAAAAATTAGCGATCGCCTCATCTCGCTCCTAGTCTTTGTGGGAACGAGAGGCGATCGCCAGAAGTTCTTAAACCTTCTTAAACTTGAGTCCTTTCAGGTAAGCAGCCGGATCAGCGGGATCAAACTTGGTGCCATCAAAGAAGGTTTCTACGCCACGTGACGTGCTTTTGGGAATAGCCGCTTCTTGCCCGATCGCCTTTGCAGCTTCCTTCCAAATATCTTCTCGGTTGACCTGATCCACCAGCTTATTCACATCCGTATCAGCGGGCAGCTGACCCCAGCGAATATTCTCAGTAATAAACCAGGTATCGTGGCTCTTAAAGGGATAGGAAGAATCTTCTTTAAAGAACTTCATCAGCAAATCGCTGTTCTCAAGCTTACGACCATTCCCGAAATCGAAGTTGCCTTGTGCCCGCGCCAAAATGTCCTTTGCAGGTGCCTTAATGTACTTGTCAGCAGAAATAATCTTGCACATTTCTTCTTTGTTACCAGGCTCATCACACCAAAGTTGTGCCTCTTGAACTGCCATCGTCAGCGCTTTAGCAGCTTTCGGATTTTTTTCAACCCAGTCTGCTCGCATCGTGAATGCTTTTTCGGGATGGTTTTTCCAAAGTTCGCCAGTAGTAACTGCCGAAAAACCTAGGCTTTTGCTGACCAACCGACCGTTCCAGGGTTCACCCACGCAAAAAGCGTCCATAGATTTGGTCTCCATGTTGGCAACCATCTGCGGCGGCGGAATCACCACAATGTCTACATCTTTTTCAGGATCAATGCCGCCTGCCGCTAACCAGTAGCGCATCCATAAATCGTGGGTGCCGCCGGGGAAAGTCACTGCACATTTAAATTGCTTACCTGCTGCTTTGGCTGCATCAACTCTAGATTTGAGGACAGAGCTATCATCGGCAACCTTCAGATCTTTGTAGTCGTTGGAAAGGGAAATGCCTTGACCATTGGTATTTAACCGCGCCAAGATGTTCATCGGAACGGGATTATTACCCTTGGTAATTTTGCCAGTGGTCATCAGGTAAGGCATGGGGGTAAGAATGTGTGCCCCATCAATACCGCCGCCACTAGCACCTAGTTCTAAGTTGTCGCGCGTGACCGCCCAAGAGGTTTGTTTCTCAACCGTCACATCCGTCATGCCGTACTTGGCAAACAGCCCTTTTTCTTTGGCAATCACTAGGGGAGCACAGTCGGTTAGGGCAATAAAACCTAACTTAGCAGTGGTAACTTCTGGAGCATCAGCCGCGTTTACGGGAGACGGCGATGCAGTCGAATCACCGCTTGCAGATGCAGCAGGTTTTTCGGCAGTGGAAGTACAGCCATGAATCAATAAAGTGGCAGCAGTAGTGGCTCCTGCCGCGATCATAAATTTCCGTCTGGACAAGTTAGACATAGTTACCTAATGCAGTTTCAGTTTTAGTTCGAGAGAGCGATTTAACAGAGTAGTTTGAGTAATGAGGAACGATTAGCAGGCTATGCCTATTTTGCTGCGGGCACCGAAATGCTCGATTAGCAAATTCTGCAAGACGGGCTTCAAATCGTCGCAGGGAATTCCCTTGGTGACGCAGGCACCTAGATGGGCATCTTTGCCCACCTTGCCGCCCATGTAGATGTCTACTCCTTCGACCGTCTTGCCCTCCTTACGGACTTTAGTACCCATTAAACCAATGTCGGCAACCTGAGGCTGAGCGCAAGAATTGGGGCAGCCCGTCCAGTGAATTCTCACAGGTTGAGGAACCTCTATTTCTGCTTCCAATTCTTTGATCAACGCCAGTGCCCGATTTTTGGTTTCAATTAGGGCAAAATTGCAGAACTGTGATCCAGTGCATGATACGAGCGATCGCATCAATGGACTGGGGTTAACTGCAAACTTTTCCAACACTGGCTCTTGCAAAAATGCTTCTAGCCGAGTGTCAGGAATGTTGGGAATAATCACATTCTGTTCAATGGTCAGCCGAAGTTCGCTGCTGCCATAAACGTCAGCGATCCGCGCCAGCTCAAACAGGTCAGAAGCGTATAAACGCCCTACGGGAATTAATATTCCCACATAGTTCAGACCTGCTTGTTTCTGAGGATACACGCCAATGTGATCTCTTTTCTCCCAATCAATTTCATCTTTTGCAGCAGCAGGGTGAAGAGCGTGTCCTATCTGTTGTTCAATCGCTGCTCGGAACCGTTCTATGCCCCATTCATCAATCAGCCACATTAACCGTGACTTTTGCCGATTCGCGCGCAGTCCGTTGTCGCGGTATACCTCTAGAATGGCGCGACAGATACCGACCACTTCAGCAGGCGACACCCAGGCGTTAAGCGGAATCGCCGCTTCACAACGCTTTGCAGAAAAGAAACCGCCTACAACAACATTAAAGCCTAATTGAGACTCGCCATTGATACTTTGGAACGCAGGAATGAATGCAATATCATTTATTTCTGCGTGAATTGAATTATCGCGTCCGCCTTCGATGGCAATGTTAAACTTTCGCGGCAGATTAGTAAATTCGGGATTACCTTGTCCGCTATTCGTAATCATGTCTTGGACTTGTTGCACCAAGTCTCTGACATCCATTAACTCATCGCCATCTAGTCCAGCGATCGGAGATGCTGTGATGTTCCGCACGTTGTCCATGCCCGATTGCACGCTGGTCATTTCAACGCTGGCAAGGCGCTGAAAAATATCGGGTAAGTCTTCGATGCGAATGCCTCGGAGCTGCAAATTTTGTCTGGTAGTGATATCGGCATTACCATCTTCACCGTAGCGCTGGACAATTTCTGCAAGTACGCGCATTTGTACACTGCTAATAATGCCGCTGGGCAATCGCAGCCGCATCATAAATTTACCAGGAGTCACGGGGCGAAAAAAGATACCCCACCACTTGAGGCGGTGATCCCGATCGATTTCATCCATCGCTTCCCAGCCAACTTGGGCAAATTGTTCTAAATCTGCCTTGACTGCCAAACCGTCTTTTTCGACCTTGAGTTTTTCAAACTTATTTAAGCTAGGCGTTTGCTCAGTCATCATACTAACCATGGGTTGATTGATTTGGGATGAACCCAACCGATTTGGAACCACTGAAAGCTAAGGTATGGTGAATTAATCCTTGATTTCGTGACTTTTGTTACAAAATCTTGCAAATTATGAAAAATCTGCAAGATTTCTATGCGACTTTTGCATTGGGCAGAGTTTTTAGGAGGAGCGATCGCCATTGATCACGAGCGATTTGTAAACGGGCATAGTAATCTAATTGCCCCATTGCATTGGTATAGAGCGACTCTTTCTAGGACTCGCTCGAAAAGTCAGTCAGTGTTGATTAAGGCATGATCGATAGGCTTCATAGACTGGAAACGAGACATGGAGCTTATAGAAGCCATTTGAGATCTAATTCAAATTCAGCTTAAGGTAGATTTCTGACAACGATCAATCGGTAGGGACGCAGCATTTGCACCAGGATCTAGGCTGGGTTTTCAAAATATTGCTGCAAATGCCGCGCCCTTACAGCATTTCGCAATGACCGGAAAGATGTCAAATAGGTTCTATAGATTTACCTCAGTTGGCGTACTATAGAAAAATTTCTACCGATACCACCTGATTTAGGATGATATACAGAAATCGTCTGCCTATTCACCTATTTTGGGATGGATATGCGGAAACTTTCTCTCTAAAAACAAGTTGCGCGGCAGTACCCCAATGGTTGTAGAAAAAAGATCCTGAGGAAGCACTTATGGAAGGGAATAGCTAAAATGTTGGGCAACAGGTCTATTTACGGGAAACCTTAACATGCGGCACCCAGATTCAGACTCTCAGCGGAACCTTGCTCAAAAAATTACAAAATGGAAAGCTGGACTGGCAGATCTGGGGCGACGGAATCCTCTCATCAAGTTTCGGCAAGACAGTCCTCGATCACTAGAAATCCTGACAGCGCAACCAGATATTCTCTTCAAGCGCTTAATTGAAGAGAGAAAACCGCTGTACTTTCAGGCGGACAGTGAGGCTCAAGCAGTTGTTCAGCCTAGTCAGATTAGTACAACAGCAAGAAACCTTGTTGAATTGAGAACCCGTCAAACAGGTGATGAGCAGCTAAAAAGGCTCAAGAAATTGCGTAGTGAGGCGCGGCTATCGCTGGAGGAAAGAGGCGTAAATAGCCTATTTTTAGCATTTGGAACGCTGACTTGGTATGACAAGGATAAACCAGACGAAGCTTTGCTGTCACCACTAATCTTGGTTCCTGTAGAGATGATTAAGGAGCCAAGACGAGATGTGTATAAAATTTCCATTTTGGAAGAAGATGTTGTACTCAATCCAACACTTTCATTAAAATTAAAGCAAACTTTTGGGATTGACTTTCCAGAGGGAGAGGCAATTCAGGAAATAACCTATAGTGAATTGATTATTCAGATTCGCCAGCTGTTATCAGAGCAAAAGACGTGGCAAATCCAAGAAAACGTTTTTATCTCGCTGTTTTCTTATGCCAAGGCTGCAATGGTTAGGGACATCATTGAAAATGAAGCTAGGATTTGTGCTCACCCAATTTTGCAAGCAATTAGTGGTGATCTCAGTGCTTATCAAGCAAACTACAAAGAGCCTCTACCTGCATCAGCTTTAGATTCACGAGTTAAGCCTGAACAGGTATTTCAAATTCTTGATGCTGATTCTAGTCAACAGGTTGTAATTGAAGCGGCAAAAGCTGGCTCTAGTTTCTTTGTTCAAGGACCACCAGGAACGGGTAAGAGTCAAACGATCGTTAATATGATTGCTGAACTGATTGGCAACGGAAAATCAGTTTTATTAGTTGCAGAAAAGGACACCGCGCTGCGGGTAGTCTATCAGCGCATGGTGGAATGTGGCTTAAATCATATGTGTCTTAACCTGCACCATAGTGGCACGACAGATAAACGGAAACTCGTAGAAGATTTATCAAAAACTATTAAATATATTGAATATCTTATACAAACATCTAATGGGAAACGCCACGATAACTTTTTTACTCAGCTAGCATCTGCTCGTCAATCTGTCGGCTCGTATCTTGCGAGTTTGCACACTCAAGAAAAACCTCTAGATAAATCACCCTTTGAGCTATTTGGTGAAATCTTGCGAAAGAAAAGAGAAAGAGTTCCGGATCTTAATGTTATATTTCCTAATTTCAATCAATGGTCTCTAAATCGGCTACAAGAGGCAAAGAATTTACTGAATCAGTTAGCTCAATTTCTATCCTTTTTTAATGGAGAGAAGGCAACGATTTGGGCAAAAAGTTCTCTTAGTTCTTATTCATATGAGCTTGAACTAGAATTGAGAGAACAAATGGAAGAGTCTCAACAGGCGATTGCTTTAATCCAAAATATTAGCCAACAACTTCAAGCGACTTTTCAAGTTGAATCCTTATCGAATTTGGGGGATTCAGAGACTTACTACGCTGCTTTGTCCCATGTATTAAAAGCTCCGCAAGATTTGCCGGAGAACTGGACTGAGGCAGATGTTCCAACCGCTCAAACTGCTCTTACTCAATTAAAAAAGAATGTTCAGCTAATTGAAGATTCTGAGCCGCTTCTGAGACAAAGATATTCTTCCGAATTATTTTCGCCAGATTTACCTCAGTTATCTGAAAGATATCGGAAATATAGCCGTTTTTGGTTGATTCGGATCTTCAAACCTAGCTACTGGCGCGATCGCAAACGCTTACAGAAGTTACGCATCACAACGAAACAAGTTTCTCACAATGAATTGAAACGCGACCTGGCACAAGCTATACAAGTTCAGTCTATACGAAATCAGTTAAGCCATAGCACTTACCCTGCTCGTCAAGTTTTCGGTTCTCTGTTCGATCCACAAATCTCTAAGGAATCGGAGTTGAAACCCATTGAACAAGCTCTAAGCTGGTTGATTGGCTTACAACGATATTCTCTTCCTGCTGATTCTGTCCAGCAAGTTGTAAGTTCTCCTTCTCAGCGGCGTGACCTAGCTAAACTAATTCAACAGCTTGAATCTAGCAACAATGAGATTAGTAAGGGCTTAGATTTTCTACTATCGCATTTTACTGAAAATGACATTACCGACCACGACTTACCCCGTCATCAAATTTCCTTTGCCGATTTGAGAAATTTCTTGAATATAGCTCAGTCTGACCTACCTTACTTCCAAGAATGGCTGACTTACAGAGAAACTTGTGAAAAGCTGGAAAATCTGGGAGCCAAGAAATTTTTAGATGCTTTGCGTAGCAACAAGCTTGACTCCCAGCATTGGTTCCCAGTTCTGGAAAAACTGATTTACCAAACCTGCCTTGATTCGATTCTCACTCGAAAACCCGAGTTGAAGAACTTTAACCTTGAGGTACATGAACGGCAAATCGGGGAGTTTGCTAGACTTGACTATAGCCAGTTGGATGTTGCTAGAGAACGATTGAAACAACTTCATGCAGAACGCTGGCAAGATTGGGAGAGAACCTCAGTTGCTCAATCTGAGTTGCCGAGGTTGAAAAAAGAGGAAACTAAGAAAAGACAACATTTGCCGATCCGTAAACTTCTCAATGACAAACAAAAGGGAATTCAAAATCTGGCTAAAATCCTAAAACCTTGCTGGATGATGAGTCCATTATCAGTCAGTCAATATATCGATCCGAATGTGATTCATTTTGACGTTCTTATTTTTGATGAAGCCTCTCAGCTTCGGACTGAAGATGTTGTTTCTTCGATTATCCGTTCCGATCAAGTGATTGTGATTGGTGATAGAAAGCAACTTCCACCCACGTCATTCTTCTCAACTGGAGATAGTGAGGAAGACACAGATGATGAAAATGATGCAAGCTATGAAAGCATCTTAGATGAATGTTCAAATTTTATGTTTGGGCGCACACTAAAATGGCATTATCGTAGCCAAGATGAGCGCCTGATAGCTTTCTCCAATCTTCACTTTTATGACTCTCAATTAGTCACATTTCCCAACCCTATACAAAATCCAGATTTGGGAGTGTGGTTTAAGCACATTCCTGATGGTATTTACGATCGTGGTGGACGCAGAGACAACCAACGTGAAGCAGCGATCGTTGCTGAGTTGGTATTGCGACATATCCAACAGGCTCCTGCCCAGTCTCTTGGAATCATTGCGTTCAGTGAAGCTCAAACTGATGCTATTCAGGAGCAGATAGAGATTTTGGGAAGAGACTATCCTACATTGGAAGCTTTCTGCCGTGATAATTCACCTCAGTTCTTTCTTAAGGCATTGGAGAATGTGCAAGGCGATGAACGAGACGTAATTTTGCTCAGCGTCGGTTATGCCCGTGATTCTCAAGGTAAGCTTTCTCTCAACTTTGGTCCACTCAACAAGAAAGGCGGAGAACGGCGACTTAACGTAGCTGTCACACGAGCAAAGAGCAAAATTACTCTCGTTTCTTCTACACGTGCTGGTGATATTGATTTAGCGCGCACCCAAAGTGAGGGTGTAAGGTTGCTGCGCGATTATCTGTCATATGCAGAGAGTGGTGGTGAGCGGCTGCAAGTTAACTCTTATACAGATGAGCTTCACTTTGATTCACCGTTTGAAGAAGACGTATATCACACCATAAAGCAGCATTCCTTGCTGCAAGAATATACGATCCGCACTCAAGTTGGATGTTCAGGCTATCGAATTGATTTAGCAATCGCCAGCAAAGATTGCCCAGGAGAATTTTTGTTGGGAATTGAGTGCGATGGTGCGTCTTATCATAGCTCGCCTACTGCAAGAGATCGCGATCGCCTCAGACAACAGGTTCTCGAAAGATTAGGTTGGAGCATTCATCGGATTTGGTCAACAGAGTGGTTTCGTAATAAACCCGATCAAGTTCGTCTATTGATAGAAAAGATCAAGCAACTTTAACCAATGCATAGCTGACTCTGTAGTGCATATTGACACCAACGATGCCGTCTCCCCATAAATCGCGTTGCAGCGGATGGAAGGGACATCTTGGTGCTGCGTTTGAGTTTATCTGCCAATACTGAACGCAACCGTTAGCCCTCTAGCTCTCGGTTGGAACAATTATTGAGAAATTGTAACTACTCAGTCTTCGGGATAGGAGACATGGGAACGCCCATGAATACTTGAACGAGGGCATCCCAGATATTAACCCCTTGTTTTCTCAAGGTCGATAAATAACTCCGAATGCGGCAGAACATCGAGGCTCCTTCTGGGGAACGAAAACAACCCGATATCTTTTGCTTGAGTTTCATCATGCGAACATCCCGTTCCGCCTGATTATTATCGAACGGCACCTGAAAATCATGGATAAACCTTAAGACCGCATCTTGGTGAGTCGCCAGTCGGTCTAATAAATTCTTGGCCGGACTTTGTTTGGGACGACCTCGGGGTT
>Ga0335397_10001021_pt1 | contig 37692 bp, 31 predicted proteins | sample MAT04_FD_205740 | JGI IMG/M metagenome (GOLD analysis project Ga0335397, IMG submission 205740) | Freshwater microbial communities from Lake Fryxell liftoff mats and glacier meltwater in Antarctica - MAT-04 (spades assembly) (version 2) ... | reverse complement strand
ACCACTCCAAAATCCCCGTAACTCATCGCCCCGCAATGCCCAACGTCAATCCGTCCGACATGACATAGCATCCGCACATTGTAAAAATGTGGGTAATGGTAAGGCCCTGAGGCTTTGCGAAGGGCGTGGTCTTCAAACAATCGCCACGCCCATTAAAGACTCAGGGGCGTGTCACCCAAACATTTTGGCAATCATCGTCAAGTCTGTTTGTTCACAAAAAAGCGTGCTCCCGTAACATCTCACCGACTTGGCTGGGACAGATCACAATCGCTGGTTACAATCCCATCTCGCAGATCATGCACACCAGCTCCTCACCGAATTCCCTATGCCCGATTCCCACCCAATTCTCTCCGAGGCCGATGTCCGGCAGTGGATCACGCAGCAGGTTCCCACGGCGGATTTCGCGGACCAGCGCGTCCTGCTGATCGTGCCGGATGCCACTCGCACCGCGCCGTTGCCGCTCCTGTTCGACGCGTTATTTCAGCACCTCAAGCCGGCAGTGGCACAGCTCGATGTCCTCGTCGCCTTGGGCACGCATCCGCCCATGTCCGAAACGCAGATCTGCAAGCTGCTCGGCATTTCCCACGAAGAACGGCAACGGCTTTTCTATCAGGTCCAGTTGTTCAATCATGAATGGGATCGCCCCGATCGCCTGACCACGCTCGGCACATTGACCAAACAGCAGACCGCGGAAATCTCCAACGGACTTTTATCACTCGATGTCCCCGTCGAGATCAATTCCCGCATCACCGATTACGATGTGCTGCTCGTCCTCGGCCCGGTCTTTCCCCATGAAGTTGTCGGTTTTTCCGGTGGTAACAAGTATTTCTTTCCGGGTATCGCCGGGCCGGAGATTCTCAACTTCTTTCACTGGCTCGGAGCCTTGATCAGCAATGCGTCGATCATCGGTGTGAAAGAAACGCCGGTGCGGAAAGTTGTCGACGCCGCCGCGGCGCTGATTCCCGTCGAGCGCAAAGCCATCACGTTTGTGGTCGCCTCGAACGGACAGTTACACGGTTTAGCATACGGCTCGCCGGAAGCGGCTTGGTCGCAGTCGGCCGATTTGTCCAATCAGATTCACATTCGCCGTTTCGCGAAACCGTTCCGGCAGATCCTCTCGTGCTGCCCGCCGATGTACGACGAACTGTGGACCGCCGGGAAGTGCATGTACAAACTCGAACCCGTCATCGCCGACGGTGGCGAACTGATTATCTACGCCCCGCACCTGAGTGAGATTTCCATCACGCATGGCAAGCTGATCGAAGAAATCGGCTACCACGTCCGCGATTACTTCACGCAGCAGTGGGACAAATTCCAACACTATCCCTGGGGCGTGCTGGCTCATTCCACGCACGTCCGCGGTGGAGGCACGTTCGAGCACGGCATCGAGAAGCCGCGCGTCCAAGTCACGCTCGCCTCGCAGATTCCGCCCGAAGTCTGTGCCGCGATCAACCTCGGCTATCGCGATCCCCTCAGCATCGACATCGAATCGTTCGTCAATCGTGAAGACGAAGGCGTGTTGCTCGTCCGCAAGGCCGGCGAATATTTGTATCGGCTGGAAGAATAAGACTGCTTCCGAGCGGGGGGCGTCAGGCCCCTGGTTATGCTTTCAATTTCAAATGGCGATCAATCAGGGGGCTAACGCCCCCCGCTCAGTTTAATGATAACAGGATCGATTTCATGACTGATTCCGAACTCGATACCCGTTTGAACTTCGCACTCGCCGTCGCACTTGAGGCGAGCGAGTTCATCCTGCGCTACTACCAGCGGACCGATCTGGTCGTCGAAAATAAACGCGATGCCTCCCCCGTGACGGAAGCCGACCGCGGGGCCGAGCAACTCATCCGTCAACGGCTCGCCGTCGCGTTTCCCGACGACGGTATCCTCGGTGAAGAGTTCGGCGAGCAACCGGGGAACAGCGGATATCGCTGGATTCTCGATCCCATCGACGGCACCAAAGCCTTCATCCACGGCGTGCCTTTGTTCGGCACACTCATCGGCGTCGAACACACCGGCCAATGCGTGGTCGGCGTGTGCCGGTTGCCGGCATTGGATGAAGTGGTCTATGCCGCGGTCGGCCAGGGGGCCTGGTGGCAAGTCGGTTCCGAATCGCCACGACCGGCCCAGGTCTCGAAAATCAGCGACATCAGCCTCTCCACGTTTTGCACGACCGACTTGAATGGCTACAAAATTGTCGGCCAGCAACCAGCATACAACCGCCTGCTGGACGCCGTGAATCTCGCGCGCGGCTGGAGCGATTGCTATGGATATGTACTCGTCGCAACCGGCCGAGCCGACATCATGGTCGACCCCCGGATGAACCCGTGGGATGCCGCCGCTCTGGTCCCCATTCTCCAGGAAGCCGGCGGACATTTCGTCGACTGGACTGGCCAACCGACAATCTACGGCGGCAACGGCATCGGTGTGAATGCGGCACTTAAGGACGATGTGTTGCAGTTGATTCGCGGCTGATTTCCGAGCGGGGGGCGTGAGCCCCCTGATTGCGGCATCAATGACCTGGAAACCACATTCAAGGGGCTGACGCCCCCCGCTCAGAAGGCAGCAAGCATGAAAATCGCCGGCGTGCAAATGGATATCCAACTCGGCGATGTCGAGCACAACCTCAACCGCATGATCGCCTTTCATCGCGAGGCACGGGCGAACGGGGCTGAACTCACCGTCTTCCCGGAATGCGCGCTCCCCGGCTACTGCTTCGAGAGCCGAGCCGAGGCGCTGCCGTTCGCCCAGACGATTCCCGGTCCCGCCACTCAAAAGTTTCAGGCCGCCTGCCAGGAACTCGGCGGTGCGGTCATCTTCGGGATGCTCGAACAAGCTGGCGAGAAACTCTACAACGCGCTGGCCTTCGTCGGCGGCGAAGGGTTGATCGGCTCATATCGCAAGATTCATCTCCCCTATCTCGGCATCGACATGCACACCGATTACGGCGACCGGCCCTTCGCCGTGCAGGATTTTCAGGGCACGAAGATCGGCATGAATATCTGTTACGACGGCGGCTTCCCGGAATCGGCCCGCTGTTTAACGGTGCAGGGGGCCGATGTCATCGTCCTGCCGACGAACTGGCCACCGGGGGCCGAGTGTGCCGCCGAGTTCACCAGCAACGCCCGCGCGCTCGAGAACACCGTCTATTATGTGGCCGTCAACCGCGTCGGGACCGAGCGTGGCGTGACGTTCATCGGCCACAGCCGCATCTGCGACCCGCTCGGCCGCACCATCGCCGACGCCGACAGTTCCAGCGAAACAATTCTGTACGCCGACATCGACTTGCATCGCTCCCGCACAAAACGCCTGGTGCGCGTCGCCGGCAAAAACGAAGTCAACCGCATCGCCGACCGCCGCCCGGAAATGTACGGCCCGATTGTGCAGCCGCACGACATCAAACGAATTCGGGATTTGTGACTTTTTTTCGTTGGAGTTCAGGCTTTAGCCTGGTTCAAATCAGGCTAAAGCCTGAACTCCAACACGAGACATTTCATGGACGAACCAAACGCCCTGATGCGGTGGGTGATGTTCCACTTCGCCGGGGGCGATGCCCTGTTCGCGGCGGCGATTGGTCTGCTGATCATCACGTTTGTGCCGGAAGATGCGAAATCGGCGTGGCGGTGGACGCTCCTCACAGGATTGGTGTTGATCTGGGGCGGTTTCTCGTCCCCCGCCTGGCCACTGGCGCTCTTGATCATGCTGCTGGTATTCGTGCTGTTATGGCGGGTCGTGGTCCATGTGCAGTCGCGCAAATCGCCGGCTGTAAACGTGATGACATGGTGCCTGCGGCTCGTGATCGTGTCTCTGCTGTTGCTGGAACGATCCGGCTCGGGACAGGTAATGCACGGCCCGCCGCCGACCTCGGTTTGCGTGATCGCTGATTCGATTACCGCCGGGTTGAACGATGGCGAAGTCACTTGGCCGCGGTTGTTCTCCGAACGGACCGGCGTTGAAGTTTTCGATGCCTCGCAACCCGGCGCGACTTACCGCTCAGCGATTCAACAGGCCGAATCGCTGGACGATGATCGCACTCCACTGGTCCTCGAAGTTGGCGGCAACGATCTGCTATCGGGCCGGTCACTTGCCGATTTCTCCCGCGATTGCGAGGAATTGTGCCAGCGAGTCTGCACACCGGGGCGGATGGTGTGGATGTGCGAGTTGCCGTTGCCGCCGGGGAAATCGCAGTACGGTGCCGCGCAACGGCGGATTTGCCGACAGCAGCGTGTGCGCCTGATTCCGAAGCGGGAAATGATGCGCGTGCTGACCACCGCCGGTGCCACGGTGGACGGCATTCATCTTTCGCTCGCCGGCCAGCAGCGATTCTGCGACCTGATGCAAGAGACCACGGGATGCATAACCGACATGAAACTCTCGACGGATCGGTATTATAAGATCGAACACCCGAGAAGAACCGACTGACGTCTGCCGCGCGATTGCGCAAGCGCCACGATCTCCGATTAGTTTCTCCTCCGGAATAACGCACGTCGAAATGAAGACCTCGAGCGGGGTTGGCCGTCAGTCGTGATCAATGAACCAGCCAGCAGGGAAGCAAGGGATTGCGGCTCACGATCTCCGAAGCTACGCTGAATTCGTCATAGACAGCTTTTGGAATAGTCGTGTTGAAGACGAAATGAAAATGCAATATCTCGTGGTCGTTGAGGAAGGCGCATCCAGTTTTGGCGCTTATGTCCCGGACCTTCCCGGTTGTATTGCCGTAGGCGAGAACCGCGCCGAGGTCACTCGGTTGATTCATGAAGCCATCGCCTTTCATGTGGAAGGCCTGAAAGAGGATGGTCTTTCCATTCCTGAACCCCATTCCACCGCCGAGCTGGTTGAAGTGCGCGATTAGCGTTTTTCTGGGTGCCACTAACGAGATATCTGTCTCGCCAGTGATCTCCGGTCCCAAGACCACTGGCACTATAAAGCGACCGTAAGCGACACCCGGTCTGGTTCAATGACAAACCAAACAGTCACACGTTGCGCGACAAGTTGTCGATAATTTCGCGCTAACAAACGCAGTTCGCGCAAAATGCGTGAACTGCGCAGACGCCCTCAACAAAATGTTTTGAGGTCGACTCGAATGGATTTTCGGCCACGCGGCGAGGCACGCAGCACGGTCCGAGGCCCATCCCGCAACGGTCTGCGGCACAAAACCGGCGTGTCTAATGGATTTTCGACTCGCGGTTTTTCGGCCGTGTTTAGGAATCAATCGCCCCCTTACGATTCCCAAACAGTTTGTCGCGCAACCAAGTCGCGTGGGGTGAAGGAACGCGCACGAAAAAACCCGCCGATGCCATCGGCGGGCTTTGAGTTTTGACTATCAACTCTGAACCCTCAACCCTCAACCAGGCTCGCCGCGGTCGGAATGCGGTCGTCGACATCATAAGCCAGGCCCACGGCACGTAAGCCGCGAATCACCCACCACGTGGGATCGAGTTCCCACCACTGATGACCGGCACGAGCCGTATGAGGATGTGCATGATGATTGTTATGCCAGCCTTCGCCCCACGAAACAGCGGCGACCCACCACAAATTGCGGGACAGATCGCGGGTTTCGTAAGTGCGATAGCCCCAAATGTGTGTCGCCGAGTTCACGAACCACGTTGCGTGGTAACACCACACCATGCGGACACACATGCCCCACAACAGCATCGGCAGACCGCCGAGGAAATACAGCGCCACGCCGCCGGCGACCAGCCAGAGGCCGTAGGTTTTCTCGAAGAACTGCATCATCGGATCTTTGACCAAGTCCGGAGCATAACGATTCAAAAGCATGTCCTTCTCGGCCGCAGACCGCCAGCCGAAGAGCCACAGCATGTGCGACCAGAAGGGGCCGTCGCTCGGAGAATGGGGGTCGCCCGGTTGATCGGACCGCTGGTGATGGAGCCGATGCGTTGCCGCCCAGAACAACGGCGAGCCTTCGCCCGACATGGTGCCGCAGAGCATGGCGAAGAATCGCGCCGGCCAGGCGAGCTTCATCGACTTGTGAGCGAGAAACCGGTGATAGCCGAGGGTCACGCCGATGCAACCGGTGAGCCACCAGGTCAGCAGTGCAACGCCGAAGGCTTGCCAGGTGAAGAAGAACGGTGCGGCGATGCAGCCAATGTGCATGGCGACCATCCAGACGAAGACGGTCACATCGAGGTTGCTCAAACGCACACGGTCGGGGGCGAACGAAGCATAAATTTGATCCTGCTGGCTCACGGCCGGTTGTTCGCCGGTGATCGTCGCTGGGACCGGCTTATGCCCTGGGCGGTGTTTCTTGCCAAGGGAACGGGATGGTTCTAGTGTGGTGGACATATTGATCTCAAGGGTAGAAAAAGTCGCGATAACCAATGCGCCGGCGAATCCATCCGTCCGCGGGCCGACGAGTTAAAACTCCTCGGCACGAGAGAAGATTATCCGAAGCGCGAAAGTGAAGTGTCAGGTGCCCGTCATGTCTATGTCAAAATTCTGTCACGACATAAAGTGTTGATCAACTATGGGTTACGAACACAAATCTTTGAAATCTCCGTTGAGAATTGCACACCAGAGCAAGTCGCAATCGGCGCGACAGTCGGACTGTGGTTCATTGAGGGACGTTGCACGGCCGCAACTCTTGGTCAGTGTTCGAGATGCGGATGAAGCCCGCGCTGCGCTCGCTGGCGGGGCGGACATCATCGATATTAAGGAACCGCGGCAAGGTCCGCTCGGCCGGGCTGAAGTGGAAACAATCCACGCGATCAGCCAAGTGACACTAGAGTTCCGCGCCGCGGGCGGATGGCTGACCGCCGCGCTCGGCGAGTTGCCGGAACTTCCTTCACGGTCAGACTTAACGGAAATCGCCTCGCTGGTGGATGCCGTCAAAATTGGCTTGAGTCAGTCTGCGGAATCGAATTGGGAGCAGCGCTGGCGGAGTCTGTGCGAGCAAATTTCCATCCCGGTGATCGCCGTCGTCTATGCCGATTGGCAGACGTGCGGCGCACCGTCGCCTTCGGCGATTATCGACGCGGCATTGCAGTCCGCCTCCCCCGGCGTGTTGTTCGATACGTTCCACAAAATCAGCCGGACGTTGTTCGATGTTCTACCGCCCGAACAGTTGCGAGAACATCTTCTGCAAATCCAATCCGAGGAACGCTTTACAGCACTGGCCGGCAGTCTGACAGCCGCACAATTGGAGACCGCTTGTCAGCTGCATCCCGACATCATCGCAGTCCGTTCCGCCGTCTGCCTCGGTGGTCGAACGGGGCAGGTCGATCGCGATTTGGTCGCGCAATTTCGTATGGAAATGCAAATTCACCGCGGAGACGCGGAGACGCGGAGATGACGTTGAACAGCCGCAGTTTTGGGGAGAGAATTCGCATTTCTTTCTCTGCGTCTCCGCGCCTCTGCGGTGAAGTTCCGCTCTCAAAAATTGCTCTCGTCGCATCCCGCGGCGTTTGTTACAAGTCCGTTGTTCCAATCCCGTTCTTGGGCCGAATTTTTGACTTCGCAGAAGGATCTGCCGCGATGAGTTCTGTGACCTTCAACGCCGGTCGACTGATGGGCCTGACCAGTGTGGTTCTCGCGGTTATCGGCGCGCCGGTTCGCGCGGACGATGCGACTTACCTGCTGAAGTACAAATTTCAACCGGGGCAATTTCTGTATTACGAAGTCGAAAACGCGATGACGATTGTCACGCAGTTCGATACAGCGAAGGAAGAAGTTTCGAACACGTCGCAGGCGTGGAAACAGTTGCGGGTCGTCGCGGTCGATGAAGCCGGGAATGCGGTGCTGGAACCGATGGTCGAACGGGTGAAGATGGCGGCCATCAAAGACGAGGAAGATCCGGTCCGTTACGACAGCCTGACCGATGCCGATCCGCCGTTTCAATTTCGCGATATCAAGAAAACCGTGGGCACCGTGATCGCCCGCGTGAACGTCGCGCCCAATGGCGACCTCAATCAGGTGACGCCGCTGATTCACGATAACGAGTCGCTGAACGAAGCGGCGAAGAAGAACGATTCGCGTTTGAATTTCCTGATCGTGATGCCGAAGACGCCGATCAAGATTGGCGACTCGTGGAAGGATCGCTTTCAAGCCGATGTGACCGTCGACAAAGGTTTGAAGCGCGAGATCACGATGCAGCGGACGTATCAGCTCACCGAAGTAAAGGGTTCGATTGCGGTCATCAAGTTGAAGACCTCGGTCGTCACCCCGGCCAACGATCCGCAGATTGAAGTGCAGCTCATCCAGCGCACGCCGGCGGGAATCATCGAATTCGACCTGGAAAAAGGGATGATTCTGTCGATGAAGACCGAAGTGAATCAATCGGTACTCGGCGCGTTTGGCCCGAAGAGTTCGATGTCGGCCGTCACCAAGTCGACGGAAAAGCTGCTGCCCGCCCGGCCGGAATTCAAGACGGCGAGCGGCGCGGTGCCGACGAGCAAATGAAGGAAGCCGACGGGCTGCGTCCCGTCGGAACCGCGGGGTTGCAACCCCGCGGCTTCATGCCCCCTTGCGGTACTCCACCGTCACATTGGTGCGGATGCCGCCACGAGGTGTGAACGCGCCGACGAGTTTCATCCAGCGCGGCTGCGTGACGGCGACCAGATCATCGAGAATGGTATTGGTCACATGCTCGTAGAACGCGCCGTGATTGCGATACTGCTGCAAGTACATCTTCAGCGACTTCAACTCGTAACAGAGTTGGTCCGGGATGTAGGTCAGCGTCAGCGTGCCGAAATCGGGCTGGCCGGTCTTCGGGCAGAGTGACGTGAATTCCGGGCAAATCGTTTCGATCTCATAATCCCGTTGAGGGAAGGGATTGGGAAACGTTTCGAGTTGATCGCGAAAAGCAGCCGTCATCGTCGCGGAAATCCTTGCGGTCGGTGAATAGTGAGCCTGTGATCAACGCCTGAGGATTATAGCAGACCGAGCAAGAATGTGGTCCCTTGGCGACGCTTCGCAGAAGCGTAGTTAGGTGTTGAACGGATTTTCGTGGGACTCAGATCATCTCCGCAATGAAGAGCATGCCATCGAACAATAGAATTTCCATTCAGACCGTGCCACGACTTGTCCGTAAGTCGTGGCACGGTACTCTCTCCGTCGTGAGATCCTCATCAACAGCGCGAAGGTGAGAACGGGTCCTGCTCATCAGCCCCAATGATTTCCACGGGCTGCATCTCAAGTCGATCACTGCCACAGATCGGCGGGCACGTCGTGGGCGATGGTCGCCACGCTGTCGCCTTGAACCACCATCGAGGGGCCGCGGCACGTCACGAGCACTCCTGCCGAGGGGGCGATGATCGGCACCGGTTCCCGATCCGGGCGCTCGACGAAATGAATCTGCCCCACCGCTTGCCCGGCGGCGACATCGGCCCCGAGATCGACCAAACTTTCATACATGCCCGATTCCGGCGCGAAGCGGTAATCTTCGCTGTCGACCGATTGCACCCAGCGGACCGGTTGCTTGCGCGGCACGACATCGCCTCTCAGCACGCGGAAATGCCGCAGGACATTATTCAAGCCCGACTGCGTGAGCCGATGAACGGCCGCCGTGACGACTTCGCCGCCTCCGAGTTCCGTCGTGATCACAATCTTTCCCTGCCGCTCGGCTTCCGCCGGCAACAAGCCGGTCCCGGCGACATCGGCGTAGATGAAGGCGAGATCGCAGTTCCACGCCTCGGTCCCGGCCCGCATCTGCCGGCGCTGTTCGCGATCATCAACCAAGTGCATGTGCGCGCAGGGAATGAAGTCGACGCTGCGACCGCCGGTGTGCATGTCGACGACGATATCGGCGAGGGGAAAGAGGACAGTCGTGAGATAATCGGCCAGCATCTCTGAAACAGTGCCCGCTGGATTGCCGGGAAAGCAGCGGTTGAAGTTCTTGCCGTCGAGCGGCGACAACCGCGTCATGGCTCGCGACGCCGGCATGTTGAGGCACGGGATGAGAATCAATCGCCCGGCAACATCTTCCAACTTCGTTTCGCGGCACATTTTCAGCAAGGCGACCTGTCCCGGATACTCGTCCCCATGATTGCCGGCCATCACGAGCGCCGTCGGCCCGTCGCCGTTGGCGATGACGGTGATCGGGACCATCAGCTTCGCCCACCCGCCGAGGTTGTAGGAATAAGGAATCAAGAGGTGCCCGTGCTGAACGCCGGGCTTGGTGAAATCGACGGTGGCGGTGAGGAGGGTCATGGCGAGTTTCTCAAGTGGGGGATGCGGAATGATCTGTGAGGTTGCTCGATGGTCCGCGAAGCGGCAAGCGAACGGCGGGGGTTATAAGTCGATGCCGAGGTCTTCGATTTTGCGATATAAACTCGAGAGTCCAAGTTTTAAGCGTTTCGCAGCTTCCCGTTTGTCGGGCCATTGGCGCAAAACGCGGCTGATGTGCAGGCGTTCGTAATGGCGAAGGGCGGAACGCAGGTCGTCGGTATCGGGCAGTGGTTGGCCGAGGCTCAGCAGTTCGGCGGGGAGGTCTTTCGGTTCGATGTGCGTGCTGTTGCACATCATGACGGCCCGCTCGATGGCATTATCGAGTTGCCGCACATTGCCTTTCCATTGGGCCGACATGAGCAACCGAATGGTTTCGCTGGTCGCGCCGGTGACACGTTGGCCCATCGCCCGGCCGTGCTTCGAGATGAAGAACTCCACGAGTTCCGGCAGATCGTCCAATCGCTCGCGCAGCGGCGGCAGCAGGATCTTCACGCCATCGAGTCGATAGAACAAATCTTCCTGCACGCGGCCTTCGCTGACCTCGCGGGTCAAATCCTTGGTGGTCGCGGCGATCAAGCGGGCCGCATGCCGGACATGCTCGGTGCCCCCGACGGGCAAATACTCCTGGTGCTCCATCGCGCGGAGCAATTTGGCTTGCGTGGCGAGCGGAAGTTGCGAAAGCTCATCGAGAAATACCGTCCCCTGGCCAGCCTGCTTGAGCGCGCCGGGTTGCGATGTTTCGTTGCGGCCGGAACCGGTCGTGCTGCCGAAGAGTTGGACATCCAGCGTTTCGGACGGGCGGGTCGCGCAGTGCACGGTGATGAAGCGGTCATTCTTGCCGGGACCGGAGTTGTGAATCATGCGGGCCAACAGTTCCTTGCCGGTGCCTGATTCGCCGACGAGCAACACATTGGAGTTGGTGACGGCGACTTTCCGCGCGGCTTCCACCACCGACTGCATCGCGCGGCTGGAGCCGATCAGTTCATCGCCGGGGTCGCGGGCGAGTTCACGCCGCAGCGCCTGGTTCTCTAAGTAGAGTTCGCGATATTGAAACAGTCGGCGGAGTTTGTTGGAGACATCATCGAAGATGACCGGCTTGACGAGATAGTCGAATGCACCGGATTGAAATGCCTCAATGGCGTTTTCGACGGTGGCATACGCCGTGATGATCAGGCCCGACAGACCGGGATTGAGCTGCTGGAGCTTACGCAATAAGGCGACCCCATCGCCATCGGGCAGGCGGACATCGCAGATCGCGATGGGAAAATCGCGATCCTTGGCAATTCGCAGCGCGGCGGCGGCGGTCCCGGCTTGAGCCGTTTCGTAGCCCTCATCCTCCAGAAATTCGCACAACGAACTCCGGATGATCTCTTCATCTTCGACAACCAGCACGGCACGATTGAGTTTCACAGTGGTGCCACCTCCCACGTGGACAAGTCGCCCGCCGGCTCTGGCGGTGCCGGGCAGACATCGGGATGCCCGCGGAATTGATCTTCCGCGAGCAAAATAGAAAATTGCGTCCCGGAAGAATTCGAGCGGGTCAGCTCGATCCGGCCATGCAACTGATGTTCGACGATATTGCGACAGACGAACAGCCCCAGCCCGGTGCCAGTCTCTTTAGTTGTGAAATAGGGCTGGAAGATGCGTGCCTGAACCGCGGCGGGGATGCCATGCCCTTCATCGCTGACTTCGATCCGCAAAACGCCGTCGCGGATCATGGTCCGTAACCCAATGGTGCTCCCCTCATCCGTGGCATCCAGCGCGTTGAGGATCAGATTCAGAATCACCTGCACGAGCTGGTCTCGCACTAATCGGATCGGCGGGATGCCCGGCGCATACGCCGTGACGATCCGTTTCCCTTTCATCCGCTTGTAGTATTTGGCGATGTTGAGCGCGGCATCAATCGCGGACTGCACATCGCACAGTGTCGGTTCGTTGTTCGCCGGGCGACTGAAATCGACCAGTTCGCGCAAGGTGCGCTGAATTCGTCGGAGTTGATCGTCGACCATCAGCAACCGCTCGCGCGTCCGTTCGTCGACTTCGCGGCGGTTGAGCAATTGCACCAGCGAACTGATCGCCGCGAGCGGATTGCCCACTTCATGTGCAATCCCCGCGGCGAGCAACCCGAACGCGGCCTGCTTCTCCTGCTGGATGAGCATCGCCTGCGATTGCTGCAACTGGCTCGTTCGTTCCGAGATGCGCTGTTCGAGAAAGGTCTGCTGATCCTGCAACTTGAGATTCAAGTCATTCAAGCGTTGGCCGGCGGTTTTCAACAGCCCCGATAACGCCGTGCTGGCCCACGTCATCCAGCCGAGCATTACGGTGGTCAGCAAGACGGTGGGCCAGAGATCGTCGGTGGCGTTGGTCTGCGTGAATGCCACCGCGAAATAACTGGCGACATGCAGGCCCAACGTCGTCCAGGCGACCGCCGGCCGATAGCGAATCGCACAGACCAGCAGTGACAGAAAATAATAGAACCGGAATGGACTGAGTGCCCCGGTATCGAAGTAACACAATAAGCCGATGAAGACGGCTTCCATCAGTGAGGTGAACAACGGCCAGTCGCTGAGGAACACCTCGCGGCGGAGGCTGCTGTAATAGGTGTCGAGCAGGGCGTACATCGCCCCGAGCGCCAGAATGGAATTGAGAAACGCCTGGTTGCCGTCGCCGGGCGAAAAATTGACGACGGCGTAACCGACGCAGATGCCGAACCAGCGCATCCGCACCGTGATGGCCTGCGCGGCAAGATCCCAATCAAAGGGATCAACCGTGACTTCGCGTGCGCTGGGGGGCTGATCCGTGGTCGACATCGTCCGATTTTCCTCGATTTTCACCGATTATAGGCAGAATCGTCAGGCGTTCCAACTCTCGATGCATGGGCGAGTTGCGCTGACAGCCGCTGGGAAAGTCGAGGCAGCAAGAGTCGTGTGGTGAAGCCCGCAGTCCGATTACGCCGATAATCCCGATTACGACGACTTGGCAGGACGCCTCGGCGTTAGTAGGTTTGAGTGAAGACGAGGGCAGCAGGGACGAACTTAAACCGGCCAGTTATGCGCATTGTGATCGCGAGTTCCGAAGCGGTGCCGTTTTCCAAAACGGGGGGGTTGGCCGATGTCGCATCGGCTTTGCCGAAGGCGCTCGCACAGGCCGGCCACGACGTCACCCTGATCACTCCCTGGTATCCGCAAGCGGCCGGTCACAATACCGACCGGTTGCCCCCACAGACGCTGCTCGAAACCGAATTGCATGTCAGCCTGGGCACGCGGGAAGTCAGCGGGCGCATCTGGGAATCGTCGCTGCCGGGGTCCGCGGTGACGGTGTATCTACTGGAACATGACGGCTACTTCGACCGGCCGGGCTTGTATCAAGATGCGCATGGCGACTATGCGGATAACGCGGAACGGTACATTTTCTTCAGTCGTGCTGTATTGGAGACGATCCGGGTACTGGACTTGCGACCGGAGATTCTGCATGCGAACGACTGGCAGACCGGGTTGATCCCCGCGTTGCTGTCTTTGGAATACGCCTGGCTGCCCGGCTTCGAGGAGACGGCGAGCGTCTTCACCGTGCACAACATGGCGTTTCAGGGGCAGTTCTGGCACTGGGACATGCTGCTGACGGGGCTCGACTGGAAGTATTTCAACTGGAAACAGATGGAATACTTCGGCCAGTTGAACCTGATGAAAACCGCGCTCGTATTCTCCGATAAACTCACCACCGTCAGCCCGACATACGCCCGGGAAATCCAATCCAGCGAAGCCGGCTGCGGCTTGCAAGGCGTTTTGTCCCAGCGAAGGAACGATCTCGTTGGCATCCTCAACGGGGTCGATACCGAAGTCTGGAACCCGGCGACCGATCCGCACTTGGCGCACAACTACACCGTCGACACCACCGCCATTGGCAAGGCGGCCTGCAAAGTCGATCTGCAACAACGACTCGGATTACCGGTGCGCGGCGATGTCCCGCTCCTCGGCAGCGTCTCGCGGATCACCGGCCAAAAGGGGTTCGATCTCATTGGTCAATGTGCCAAGGAACTGATGTCGCTCGATGTCCAGTTCGCCTTCGTTGGTAGTGGCGATCCCCATCTCGAACGGATGCTGGTCGATCTCGCGGCTCGGCATGCGGATAAGGTCGCGGTGCGCATCGGCTTTGATGAACCCCTCTCGCATCAGGTGGAAGCCGGGGCGGACATTTACTTGATGCCCAGCCTGTTCGAGCCATGCGGCCTCAATCAGATGTACAGCCTGATTTACGGGACCGTGCCGATTGTGCGTGCGGTGGGCGGCCTGGCGGATTCCGTGGTCGATGCGTCGCCGGAAAATCTCGCGAACGGCACCGCAAATGGGTTTTCATTTCACGATTACCGTGGCGAAGTCCTCTATCGGCAAGTGCTGCGTGCGACGGAAATGTTTCGCGACCGCGCGGTCTGGAATCAATTGATGCGCACCGGTATGAACCGCGACTGGTCGTGGCAGAGCAGCGCCGCGGATTATGTCGCCGTGTATGAGCAGGCGATTCGCAAACGCAAGCCGCAGTTCAGTACAGCTTCCACTTGAGCGGTGCTTACACACACTCAATCAGGATGAATGCAATGCAAAATGCGAAGTGCAAAATGCAAAATGCAAAATCGGGAGGAGACTTCGCCATTCGTATCCGCGTTGTGCAAACGTGTTCGATTTTGCATTTCTAATTTTGCATTTTGCATTCTCTTCATCCCTTCTATTCACTCTCTGTCAAACTCCACCACCCATGCCGCCTGTTCATCTCGCGATTGTCTGGCATCAGCATCAACCGTACTATCCGGACCGGATTGGCGGCGAGAACCCGATGCCGTGGGTTCGGCTGCATGGGACGAAGGACTACTGGGGCATGGCGATGCACCTCAAAGAGGTGCCCGAGTTCCACTGCACGATCAATCTCGTTCCCAGCCTGCTGATGCAACTGCATGGCTATACGCACGAGAACGCCTCGGACCGGCATCTCGATGTCTCACGCCGCCCGGCCGACAGCCTGAGCGAAAGCGACGCCCAGTTTCTGCTCGAACAATTCTTCATGGCGAATCACGACAATATGATTCGCCCGTATCCGCGCTATTGGGAGTTGCTCCAGAAACGGGGCGGGAATGAACCGGCGGAGCGCGCCGTGCGGCGCTTCTCCGAGCGCGATTTCCGCGATCTGCAAGTCTGGCACAACCTGACGTGGATGCACCCGCTGCTCTTCGACATCGACAGCGACTTGCGCGCGTTTCTGCAAAAAGGCCAGAACTGGTCCGAAGCCGAAAAGTCGTGGCTGCTCAACAAACAACTTGACGTATTGCGACAGATTGTGCCCCTGCATCGCGATCTGATGCAGACCGGCCAAGTCGAGCTGACGACGACCCCCCTCTATCATCCGATTCTGCCGCTGCTGTGGGACAAACGCTCGGCCCGACAGGCGATGCCCGGCTGCACGCTGCCGAAACATCTGGAATCGTATAAGGAAGATGCGGTCCTGCAGTTGCAGCGCGGCGTTGAGTATTTTGAACGGGTCTTCGAGCAGAAACCAACCGGCATGTGGCCCTCGGAAGGCTCGGTCTCGCAGGACATCATTCCAGCGATCGCCGACTGCGGCATCGAATGGATCGCCACCGACGAGGAGATTCTCGCCGCGTCGACCAATGGCTGGGTCTCGCGCGATGCCAACGGACATCTGCGACATCCCGAGTTACTTTACCGGCCGTGGCGCGTGGAAGAGCAAGGCAAATCGTTGCAGATCGTCTTCCGCGATCACGCGCTGAGCGATCTGATCGGCTTTCAATATCAGCGCAGCGATCCGCAACATGCCGCGCATGATCTGCTGGGTAAGGTCGAGGCGATTGGCCGGGCGGTGGAACCACACAACGGCGGCCGACCGGCTTTGGTGCCAATTATTCTCGACGGCGAAAACTGTTGGGAATACTACGCCGACGGCGGCGTGCAGTTTCTGCGCGCCCTGTATCGCACGGCCGTGCAACGCCCCGGCATTCGCCCGGTGCGTGTGCGGGATTCAGTACGTGAAGCGCCCGCGATCGACCGCATCGGCCAGTTGTTCGCCGGCAGTTGGATCTCGCACAACTTCTGGATCTGGATCGGCGCGACCGAAGACCATACCGCCTGGGACTTGCTGCATCAGACACGCGAATTCCTCAAGCAGGCGCAACTTTCCGGGCGTTTCTCCGCTGAGCTGCTTGCCCAGGCGTGGGAAGAAATCTACATCGCGGAGGGGAGCGACTGGTTCTGGTGGTTCGGCGACGATCACTCGTCGGCCCAGGACTCACTGTTTGATCAACTGTTCCGCAAGCATTTGAAAAACGTCTACATCATATTGAAGACGCCGTATCCCACCGTGCTGGATCGCCCCATCGGCCGCGGGGCTGCCCGACCGATCCACACCGAGCCGACCGGTTTTCTCCGCGTGAAAGTTGACGGCCTGCGGACCTACTTCGAGTGGATCAACGCCGGGCGGTACATCAGCAGCAGCGAGCGTGGCGGGGCGATGACGCAGGTGACGCAAGGAGTGCTGCGTGAAGTCTTTTTCGGATTCGACGCTCACCGCCTCTTGATCCGAGTCGATACGGCCGAGCGTGCCATTGACGATCTGAAAGAGATCGACGAACTCCGCATCCTCTTTTCGGAACCTCAGCAGACCGAGGTCCGCATCACGGGATTTCGACAGGGCACGCTGACGGGCGAACTGCTGAAGAATAGCCAGGTCATCTCGCAACCTGGCAGTGTGGAAGCTGTCGCCCGGCGGATTCTGGAGATCAGCATCCCGCTGGCCGATCTGCAACCGGCTGCCGACCGCCGGCTGGAATTTCATCTGGAAGCGTTGTCCAATCCACAAAGCATCGACCGTGCCCCGCGCGAAGGCCTGCTGTCGATGGCTCCGCCGACAAAAGACTTTGAACTGCTGATGTGGCAAGCGTGAGCAATCCGACGGTCCCGCCGTCGCTGACGGCGGGCTTTGTTTTCAAACCTCAACCATCCACCCTTAACTCTCTACCACTCCATGCCCGAACTACGCAAAGATCCGATCGTTGGCCGCTGGGTGGTGATGGCCCCCGATCGCGCGAAGCGGCCGGGCGATGTGAAGGACGAACCCCTCACCGTCGAGAGTGCGTTCGATCCGTTCGCTGAGGGGAACGAATCCGCCACGCCGCCGGAGATTCTCGCGTACCGCACCGCCGGTACTCAGCCCAACAAACCGGGCTGGCGGGTTCGCGTTGTGCCGAACAAGTTCCCGGCGCTGCAGGTCGAAGGGAATCTCGACAAACGCGGCGACGGCATCTACGACATGATGAACGGCATCGGCGCACATGAAGTCGTCATAGAATGTCCGCACGGCGAGACCAACATGTCCCGCCTATCCCCCGACAACATCCGCGAAGTCCTCTGGGTCTACCGCGATCGGTTGGTCGACCTGAAGAAAGACCGCCGGCTGGTTCACGCCCTCATCTTCAAGAACAAAGGGGCACTGGCGGGTGCCTCGCTGCAACACAGCCACTCGCAACTGATCGCCACCCCTGTCATCCCGATTTCGATCTGGGACGAGCTGACAGGGGCGCTTGAGTTCTACAACTACCGGGGTCGTTGCATCTTTGACGACATGATTCAGCAGGAGTTATCAAACGGCGCGCGGATTGTGCTCGATACGCCCCATTTCGTCGTCTTTTGCCCCTTCGCCAGCCGGTTCCCGTTCGAGACCTGGATTCTGCCCAAGCAGCATTCCAGCCATTTCGAGAACATCCCGCGGCAAGGGGTTGAGGAACTTGGCACCGTACTCAAAACCGTGCTGCGGAAGCTTGAACTTGCACTCGACGATCCGCCGTACAATTTCGTGCTGCACACCGCCCCGTTCGACATGGGCGAGTTACCGCATTACTTGTGGCACATCGAAATCTTCCCGCGCCTGACCCGCGTCGCCGGCTTCGAGTGGGGCAGCGGGTTCTATATCAACCCCGTGATGCCCGAACAAGCCGCGGTGTTCCTACGGGACATTGAGCTGGATGTGGAGTAGGCTCTGGTGCCGATCTGGGCATTTGTTTTGTTGAGGTAGGGTTTGCCGAGTCATTGAGGCGAACCAGTTGGGTTGAGTGTTGATGGTTGAGGGCCGGAAAAAGGCCGGCGATCTGTTTCGTCCGACCATCAATCCTAAACTCGCAACCAAAAATTGGTTCGCCTCGTCAAAGCCCTCGGCAAACCCTACATTCAGGAAGGCCTTTCCTCTCGGGGTCGAGTCTCCCTCTTTTCAAATACGGAACCTCCTCCATGTCCGCCCAATCTGATGTCGAGCGGCAGCCGTGTCCGATGTGTGGCGAGCAGATTCCGGTGGCGGCTCGAAAATGCCGGCATTGCGGCGAAGAATTGAAGCCCGCACTTAAAAAGGGGGACGAGGCCATCGCCGGCGTCATCCCCTACAAAAATCCGGCCGCACTGTTCGCATACTACTGCGGTATCTTCTCGATACTGCCTTGCTTTCCGCTCGGCATCACGGCGTTCATCCTGGGTATCATAGGGCTGCGTGCCGTCAAACGCGACCCATCGCTGCGGGGCACCGCCCACGCCTGGATCGGCATCGTCACCGGCTTCCTCTTCGGCGGCTTCTGGACCCTGATCACCGCCTTCGCCGTCTTCGGAGCGATCATGTCGGCGATTTCGACGGGCTGATCAAAGTGGCGCGTACGGCCTTGGTTGCTGCCGAATGTCGTATGTGTCTAACGGTATTCAATAAGATGATCGTAAGTGCCATGTGGTCCGATCCAAAACCAGACGAGACCTTCCGTGCGTTCTTTCGCCAACGCGCGGAATCGTAAACCGATGCGTGCCGACCAGAATGGCCCGACCTTCTTCAACCGAAGTGATGGATGCCTTGGATCGGATTTGAGTCGAGAGAACGCTTGATCCGCTGCTTCGCGAATTTCTTTCGGCAACTGGCGATAATGGAGCCAGAATTCGGGGGTGGCAAAATGCGTCACAGCGGTGTGCAGCGCCCCGCGTCGAACTGTTCGTCGGCACGTTTTCCCGCATCGTCCAGAAGCCCAACGGCCACATCGGCTTCAATCTGACGATCCCAGCGATCGGCCATGTATTCTTCAAACCAGCGTGAGAACTGTTCGAGTTCCGATGGGGCCAGATGCGAAACCGCCGCTTCAAGTTCTTGAATGCTCATCGCGAATTCCCCATACCACCCTGCTATCTCGTATCACCATCGCGCTGAATTTTACCACGGACTATGCCTGGTGGACACCACAATGTTCACTGTCTCGCATCCCCAGTCCGTTCCCCCATCCTGATTGAAGTCCGTGCGAAGAAATGACGATTGTTCCGAATAGGACGAGTGTGTCGCCTTGCGGAAGCCAACCTGCGCCGACACATTTCGCCCAGTTTCACAAGTCAGTTGATTTCGGGATGAAGTCGATTCGCGATTTAGGGATGTCGTCCAATGTCGGGCCGTATTCGTTTGATTCTCACGCTGCACAATCATCAGCCCGTCGGCAATTTCGACGGCGTGTTTGAAGCGGCGTACCGCGACAGTTATGTGCCGTTCCTCGATGTCCTCGAAGACTTCCCCGAACTCCCCATTGTGCTGCACAACTCGGGCAGTTTGTTCGAGTGGCTGGTCGAACATCATCCTGAATACATCGACCGGCTGAAACTGCTGGTGGCCCGCGGGCGGGTGGAGATTCTCGGCGGACCGTTTTACGAACCGATTCTCGCCGCGTTGCCACGCCGCGACCGCATTGGCCAGATGCGGCTTTACAAACGCTATCTGGAACAGACGCTGGAGACCGAAGTCCGTGGGATGTGGATTCCCGAACGCGTGTGGGAACAATCGTTCGCGTCCGACATTGCCGAAGCCGGGCTGGAATACACGCTGCTCGACGATTCCCATTTTCGCTCGGCCGGTTTGAGTGAGGACCGGTTGCACGGTTATTACCTGACTGAAGACGGCGGGAAGTTGCTGAAGGTCTTCGCGGGCAGCGAGCGTTTGCGCTATCTCATTCCATATCGCGATCCCCACGAAACAATCCAGCATTGCCGGCATATCGCCGAGCATCATCCGAATTCCGTGCTGATCTTCGGCGACGACGGCGAGAAATTCGGCGTCTGGCCGGGGTCGAAAGATCACGTCTTCCGTGACGGCTGGTTGCGGCGCTTCTTCCAGGCGCTACGCGACAATCAGGACTGGCTGCAAGTCACGACGATGGCGGAAGCCGTCGACAACGTTTCGCCGCTGGGTCGCGCCTATCTGCCGGATGCCAGTTATCGCGAGATGACCGAATGGGCCTTGCACGCCGGCGATCAGACCAATTATCAGCAGATGCGGCACGGGTTGGAACATCATGGCGACTGGCCGCGCATCAAACAGTTTTTGCGCGCCGGCAACTGGCGAAACTTCCTTGTGAAGTATCCCGAAGTCAACGAGATGTACGCCCGCATGCTGGAAATCAGCCGCAAGCTCGAAGCCTGGGACCGCGATCCGACCGAGCGCGATCAAGGTGAAGCCGACGCTGCCCGCCGGGCGCTCTATCGCGCGCAGTGCAACTGCCCGTATTGGCACGGCGCGTTTGGTGGCCTGTACCTGCCGCATCTGCGCAACGCGATTTACAAAGAGCTGATCACCGCCGATTCTCTGCTCGAAGCCGCCGCGCATCGACCCCGCCAATGGGTTCACATTGAAGCCGACGATTTCAATCTCGATGCCCGCAAGGAAGTCCGCCTGTCGGGGCAGAAGCTCGCGGCGTACCTCGCGCCGGGTCGCGGCGGGCATCTGTACGAACTCGATCTGCGAACCATCGGCGTGAACGCGCTCGCCACGCTGAACCGCCGGCCCGAACCCTATCACGAACGGATTCGGGCCTGTGTCGCGGCAGGCATGCAGACCGACAGCGGCGGCGGTGTCGACCCCAACGGCGGTGTCCGTTTCAAGCAGCCCGATCTTGATCAGAAACTGAGTTACGACCATTGGCCGCGCAAAAGTCTCGTCGATCATTTCCTGCAACCGGGTTTGTCGCACGCAGCCTATCAACTGGGGCAAGGACGCGTCGGCGATTTCACGGAAGGCGTTTATCACGCTGTGCTGCGCCGGTCCGATGAACACGTCGAAGCCCGGTTGACTCGCGACGGTCGCATGGGGCCGTATGCGGTGCGGATCGTGAAGACGGTGGCCCTCGCCGCCGGCGCGGGCAGCACGCTGGTCATTCGCTACGATTTAGAAAATCTGCCGGCCGGCATGCCGATTCATTTCGGCAGCGAGTTCAACTTCGCCGCGATGCCCGCCGGCGCGCAAGACCGCTATTTCTACGACGAACACGGCAGCCGACTGGGCACGCTGGAGACACTGATCGACACGCCGTCGACGAACCGCATCGGGCTGGTCGACGAATGGCTCGGGTTGGATGTCGCCCTGGACTTCACGACGCCGGCCGCACTCTGGGCACAGCCGATTCAAACCGTCAGCCAATCGGAAAGCGGCTTTGAACTCGTGCATCAATCGACATCGATCACCCCCCATTGGGATTTCCTCGCCCCCGACGACGGCCGCTGGAGTACGCAGATCGTGTTGACGCTGGATACCTCCGCGGCTCAGGCAAGACAACTCGCGGAGTCGCCCCCGCGGCGGCAGCGGCAATCGGCTATCTCACACTGAAACACCAAAGCCCGCCGATGGCATCGGCGGGACCACGCTTCTGCGAAGCGTCGCTAAGGGGATTTCGTCGTTCCGGCCGGGACGTTGCCGTCCACGTATCGCCAGTTCTTGAGGAACGTGATCAGGTCGGCCATTTGTTCGACGGAGATGTTCTTCTCCAGGCCGACGGGCATCAGCGACAGGCCGCTCCCTTTCAGTTCGTCGATTTCGCTGCGTAAGACGACTTCGACTTTGCCCTCGGGCTGGCGGAGAGTGATGGAAGAGGCCGTCTCCGCGGTGATGATGCCGGTCAGCACACGGCCGTCTTGCGTCGACACGGTGTAGGCGAAGAAGTTGTTGTCGACGGCTCGGTTCGGATCGAGAATCGAGAGGAGCAGTGTTTCCGGCGTGCGGGCGTAATTGTCGCCGACATCCGGGCCGACGTTGATGCCGACATTGCTGACGCGATGACAGGTCGCGCAATTCTTCTCGAAGACTTGCCGGCCGAGCATCGCATCGGCATCCATGCGGGCTGCGGTTTTGTATTTGTCCAGCACGGCCACCCGATCGGCCGCCGCTGCGGCGAAGAGTTTGCCGGCGCGGGCTTTGATGTCCGCCTGGCGATGATTGGTCAACCGAGCCGCGCGGTTGGCATCGATCTCATTCACCGAGATGGTCTTCGCTTCCAGCGCATGGAGCAGTAGTTCCACGCGGGACTCGTAGGCCAGCAGCACATCGAGAATGCCGCGGCGAACGGCCGGCGTTTCGGCGGAGAATGTTTCCAGCAGCTTTGGGCCGATAGTGTCGGAGGCATACCCGATCAGGCTGTCGAGGGCCGCGAGGCGCAAGGCCGAATCGGTATCTTGTGTGGCGATTGTCAGCAGCGTATCCGTGGCGGTATCCGCGATCTGCAACTTGAGCAGCCGCAACCCCGCGATCCGCTCGGTGATGGACGCTTCCGAATTCGCGGACAGTTTCGCCGCGTCGCCGGCGAGTTCCGACAGTCGCGATTGAATCGCCGGCGATTGGGCGGCGACCAGTGCGAGCCACGCTTTGCCACGCCGCTGTTGGCCGGTCGCCAAACCGCGGATGACGGCCCAGAATTGTTCGCGCGGACGCTGGCCCTCGAAGACCGTCGTGAAAACCTGCTGCAACTCCGCCGGTTGATCGCGGACGGCAATCAACGTGCAGAGTTCCTCGATGAAATCGTTCAAGCCGGCTATTGACTCCGCAGGTACGGACAACGCGAGTGTCTGACTCAGCACGGCTGGCCCGTCGTCTTTCACGCTGAGCAGAATCGCCGTTCGCGTCCAGGGATCAGCCGCACTCTGTGCGATGAGCGACAATCGCAAGGCTGGCGAAGCGGTGGGCTGAGCAGCTAACGTCAACGCCTGCTGGAAACGAGCGCGGCCATCGGTATCGGCCAAGGCGGTCTCGGGCACGATCATCGCCGGCGAACGCCATTCGGCTTCCCGGACGCGCGGCGACGGATCGGCGAGTAGCCCAGCACGGCCGTAATCGCGGGCCGGTGCCCAGCGCTGACACAACTGCTGAGCCGCGACTTTGCCCTGCGGTGTCGCATTGCCTTGCAACACATCCAACACCGAACGGAGTGCGAAATCGGACCAGCGCTGGCTGAGCAGGCGAAACGCGGTGTCGCGCTGCCAGGCATTCGGATGCGACAGCAAAGTCGCCTGATCAGTCACAATCGCCTGATCGAGTTGCATCTCGCGCGGCGGGCGTTGGCGGTTATGGCCTTTCGCCACAATCCGATAAATCCGGCCGCGATCCTCGCCATAGCGTTCATCAGGCCGGTTCTTCAATTCCACCGGCACCCAATCGGGGTGTTCGATCACCGCACGGTACATATCGACGACATACAACGCCCCATCCGGGCCGTGCGACAAATTCACGGGCCGGCACCAAGTGTCGGGCGTGGCGAGGAATTCGCGATTCTCATAGGGCGATTTGCCGGCGAACGTCGCACCGCTTGGCGTCAACACTTCACGATGGACGAGGCTGCCCGTCGGGTCGCAGGTGAAGGCGTTGCCATAGTACGGCTCACCCAGACCATCACCGCGATAGATCATCACGCCGCAGGCGGCGGTGAATTGCCCGCCGTGCAATTGCGATGTCGTCCAGAATTTGCTGATGGGATAGATGCGGGAATTCTCGCCCGCCGCGGCGACATCGTGCATCACAGCTTTCGCGGCGACATGCGGATTGAGCTTGAGTATGGAATTCTCCAGCATGACCTGCGCGCACGGATTGCGATTGCTGCACACGAAGCGGTTGCCCCAGTCGTCGAACGTCAGCCCGAACTGCCCGTTGCCCGCGATGGCTTCGCAAACGCCGGTCTGGGGGTCAAAACGAAAATCGTATCCGGTGAGCGCGACCGGCTGATTCTTTTCTTTCCACTCCGCCTTGGCGGGGACCACCGTGCCGCCGCGCAGGCCGTTGGCGATGTAGATCCACCCATCGAGGCCGAGCGTGGGATGATTGTGCCGGAGCTGCGAGTTTTCCTGCGCGAACCCGGTGAACCAGGTTTCTTTGACCTCGGCTTTGCCGTCGCCATCACGATCCGCGAAGAACGCGATTTCCCCGGCGAGCGTGACAATAACGCCATCCTGCCACGGCAGCAGACCGGTCGGAAACAGAAGTTCCTCGGCGAACACTGTGGCGGTCTCGAAACGGCCGTCGCCATCCTTGTCGAAAAGGCGTTTGATTTTTGAAAACGGCTTCTCGCCGGACTGAGGGCCTTTGGGATAATCCCGCATCTCGACGACCCACAGCGAGCCATCCTCGGCGAACGCAATCGCCACGGGGTCAATCACTTCCGGCTCCGCCGCGACGAGTTCAATGGTCAACCCATCGTCCAACTGGAAATGCTTGAGCGATTCCTCCGCCGAGATCGGACTGGGAAAGTCCGCAGGGGGATCGGCGGCGAAGAGTGTCGCTGTGGTCGCGAGCCAAACTCCGCAGGTCGCACGTAGCATCTCAGAAAATCGCATCAGAAGAATCCTGCTCTGGCCATAAGTCACCGACCACGAATTTCCTAAAACTAACGAATTTTAGCGGCGATGACCACCGGGTGAACGGAACGCATGATCAAAAAATGACACTCCGCTGCGACTCTCACGGTGCCACGCCCACGCGTTTCGCGCGGGCGTGTTTCTCTCTCACGCGAAATCACACGCCCGCGCGAAGCGCGTGGGCGTGGCACATTCCGTGGCACGTCGGAAAATCAAATTTCCAATGATCCACCACCCATCAGGCCCGATTGAGTCGCAGGCTTGAACCATGGAGTGATCGCCGAATAATAGAACCTTGGAAGACCGCCGCACACTTGTCGCGAAACGTGTTCTTTATGCTTGCCAGCGAATCGTTGACCATCGAGCAGTTCCTGAGTTTGTTGCAGCAGGGCGAGCGGTGGATCGAACTCCATGCGGGGCGATTGATCCGGCACGAGCCGCCGGACGATGCGCATGGGAATGTGGTCCGGAACGTGGGTCGCGCACTGGCGAAGCATTTACGCAAACATCCGGAATTGGCACCCTGCTTCGAGCTGGGGCTGGTCGTGTCGCGATCGCCTGCTTCGGTGTGGTGCCCCGCGATCAGCGGGTTTCGCTTGGCGGAAAGCTTTGCGGAAACCGACCAGCTGATCACCGAGACCGTGCCCAGCTTGGTGATTGAAGTCGCCTCGACGAATGATCGCCGCCGGGGACTGGCCGAGCGGGTCCGGCAGTATCAGGCCTGGGGTGTCCCTGCGGTGTGGGTGTTCGATCCCTCCGCCCGCGAGGTGCATGTTTTCGGTGCAAGCGAGCCTCCACAGCGGTTTCGCGATCACGAGACGTTGGTTGACGCCGCGCAATTGCCGGGGTTCGCCTTGCGTGTCGCGGACGCGTTCGCCGATCCGAAATGGTTGCCGAAGTTGGCTTCAGACTCGTGACACTGTGGTCGCCGAGTTATACTGAGAATAGATCGTCGCCCGACGATGGAGACTGACAACAGATCACGAAGTCGAGTGACGTGTGTTTCCGTTTCGCGTATTTTGCCGCCGCCGGACAACGCTCGCCCCCCATGAGGTGGTCGAGTTCTATCCCTCTTACGGCTATCAGCCGGCGGCGGACGAAAACTGGCGGATTGTGGTGCAGGGGGGAGTCTTCAATCCCCGCTTACCGTGGCTGCGCCGTCGCCCGGTGATGAGCGTGCTCCGCCGGGCGATGAAAGTCGAAGTCGCCTCCCTCGAGCGATTTCGGCAACGCATGCACCGGTTTCTGCTCGATCCGGAACACGGCCGGCAGGTGTCGATTCGCATCGGTGATCTCACCTTCGCCGCCGGAACGTCAAATCCCGCCGGGCTGTTTCGGCAGGAGATTGACCTGACGGCCGAAATCACGGACCGGTTGAGCAAACGGGACGAAGCGCTGCGGCGATGGCTGTCGTACTCAGCGGAACTCCTCACAACAGATCCACGGTTATTCACCGGGTATGTGCAGTTGATCGAACCCGACGGGGTATCCATCGTGTCGGATGTTGATGATACGATTAAGCACAGCAATGTGCCGAATCGCCGGGACCTCGTGCAAAACACCTTCGCACGCGAATTCGCGCCGATCGACGGAATGGCCGCGTTGTATCAGGAATGTGCGAGCCGGGGCGCGGCGTTTCATTTCGTCTCCGGCAGTCCGTGGCAATTGTTTGATCCACTGGTCGAATTCCTGCGCGCCCATGCGTTTCCTCAAGGGTCTTTCCATCTCCGTTCCTTCCGCATCCGCGATACGGCACGCAAGATGCGCGGGCCGACTTCTCAATTGGCCCACAAGCGCACGGCGTTGGAACCAATTCTAAAAGCCTTCCCCCGCCGTAAATTTCTCCTTGTGGGAGATTCCGGCGAGCAAGATCCCCTGATCTATGGCGGGTTTTTGCGTGAGCGACCGGAACAAATCGTCGGGGTTTACATTCGCGCCCTGCATGGCGAAACGACCGACGACTTGCGCCTGCGCGCCGCCTTCGACGGCTGCCCCGCCGATCGCTGGCGCGTGTATCGCGCGCCGGGCGAAATTCGGGACGAAGTGCTGCAACACCTGGCGTAGTGACGTCATACCCGATATGACAGCGAAGTTGTGGCCCGTTTGGGGTGACACGACCCTAAGGTTTTGCGAAGGGCGTGGTCTTATGCCACACCCGCCACGCCCATCGATGACTCCGGGACGTGCCACCCAAAACAAGCTGGCCTGCTCCTCATATTCTGCTGTCAGTTAGAAAGAATCTCTCAAACAACATTTGACACTCGCCGCAGATGACCTAGATTTCCTGCGTGACCGCAACTCATCAACTGCTGACAAGCAGGATGTTCGCCGGCTCTTCGGAGTCGGTGACTAGAGCGCGGCAAGGAGGAGCTGGGAGCTTCGAGGGGACCTTGCCGCGCTTTTTCTCTTTTTCTCCGCACCGCGGACTCTGTAACTCTCTGACAAAAGATGAGTTTCATCGAGTCTGATTCGGTGACGGTAGACAGACGCCAACCACTGATCGTCACCGCGAACGGCGGTTTCAGCTGCTCCAAGAGTGATATCAGCCAAAGAAGGTGGTTGGCGCTGTTTGGGATGACATTGCCGAGAAATCCGAAGTTCACGATTGGGTGGATCGTTCCGGGTCGATAATTGCTAAGGATGTCGGGAGGGGTTCCCGATCCGGAATGCAGGATTTCTTCGAGCCGCCGCCATGCGACATATGCCTTCCTCTTTTCGCCGCGCGTTGGGAGCGTTGATCGTTGGGAGCGGGCTGCTGCTGATTTTGTTGGTGGCCGTTCAATTCTTCCCCTCTGTCGCATCGCCGTTTCGCCGCATTCCCCAAGGGCAGGCCCGGCAAACCTCGACAGCCGTGATGACTGAAGCCGACACGATTGATGACGATCCCTTTTCCGAGGCAGTTCCCGCTGCACACGCCGACGATCCCTTCTTCTCGGGGTCTGCGATCAGCAGTCGCGACGATGTGTTGCCCGACGCGCCGGCGGAATTGAACGCTGGACGTTCTCAAACGATTGAAGTGACGACAGCCAGCGAGCCGGAATTCGAAGCCGACGCCGTTCCGTTACCGCCGATGGATGACGACGCTGGGTATGCGTCGTCCGCGGAAACCATTGAGGAGTTGCAACGCCTGGAACGTCGCATCGGTGAGTTGGAACGCCGGGTCTCCCAGTCGCGTGCGGCCGGTTCCCCGCCCGATTCGCAGTTGGAAAGCCGAGTCACAAAACTGATTGAGCAGTTGCAGGCCCAGTCGCGTGAGCTGAAAGTCGCGGTCGGCCGGGTCGAGCAGGTCGAACATCAACTGGTGACCTCGTCTCCGGTGGTGAAAGCCACAGCTGCGGTCGATGCTCCCGCCGCGCCACGCTTGTCGATCCGTTCCGTGAACGTGGACGGAGAAGCGAAGTGGGTGCTGCAAGCGCGGGATGCGAGCTTGCCGGAACTCTTCGCCCGGTTGGGTGAGTCGACCGGCATGAATCTGCTGGTTTCTCCCGACGTAACCGGCACGGCGTCGCTGCATCTGATGGTGCCCAGCGGCGAAATCGCGCTGGAAGCATTATGCAAGATTTATCACTGCCGCTCGGAACAAACCGGCAACTTCCTCGTGATCTCGCGCGATGCGCAGCTCACCACTCAAACCACCATGAAGCCTGCCGGCCCGGAAACGATTACGAAACTCTACCGGTTGAAACATCTCTCCGGAGCCGAAATTCGCCCCTTCATTCAACCGCTGCTCACGCCGGGGTTGGGCACGGTGAGCTTCGCGACGATTCGCGAACGGGTAGCGCGGACAACCTACCGAGACCCGCCGCGGGCGATTCTGGTGAAGGATTTGCCCAGTGTCCTCGCCGACGTTGACCGGTTGATGATCGAACTGGATCAACCGCCGGCCTACGGGATGGCGCTGCCCAAGGCGGGCGAACCGCTGCGGGACAGTGCGCAGCTGCCGGACCGGGTTCAGACCACGCCCACGCTGCCGATCCGCTACGTGGAAAGCGTCCCAGTTGTCGCGCCATATTCGTCCCCGGTCTTGCTCCCGCCGCCCCCCGCACCACCGGCGGAACTGCCGACGTTGGACGAGGCTTCAAGTCCGGTGGAATTGCCCGAGATTGACTCGAACGCGGAAATCTTCGATCCGCCGACGACATCCAGCAACCCGGTCCGCAGCCGGCGTGATTGATTCGCTGCGTTGGTGAATTGATGCCCGCATCTCAGCACGCGCGGTCTGCTTCACACCACTTTTCCCGGCAGCGCTGTCGCCAACCAGGTGCGGACTTTGTGAACCACGAAGCGCGCGGTCCGCAGGCGGTGCAACACCGTCATGACCAGGATTCGCCGGCCCGCGAAGACCGCGGCGGCGCGGCTGAGACCGTCTGACGCCAGCGGTCGACCGTGCGGCCCCGTGATCCGTGGATTCCGTCCGCCACTCGGCATGTCGTTCGGATCACTGAGCCGGATGGCCGTGATGTCAGCGACGGCCATCTTCCATTTTTTCCCCAGCGGGCCGACATGGACCCGCACCGTCAACCAGTCGCGATCAATCCAGGTGGTGATGCGTCCGAACAAGGCCAGCAGCGCGACCGTCGCGGGCATTAAGCCCGCCAGCGAAAACAGGATCGTCATCACCAATCTGACCCCATCGAACACATCATTCGGCAGCTCAACCCGGCCCATTAACAATGTATCGCCGAACTCTTTTAACGTCACGAACCACCAGATCCCGGCGAAAAGTCCGGTGATGCCCGCGACGATCCAGCGAACCGCCGCGAATTCCGACAGACCCAAACGTAGCCCCATGCGTTCGGGTGAATCTTCCAGAATCGTCACCACGCCCGGCAACTCTTCGGGGATCGGCTCTTGTTCCAAGATGGCCAAAAGATCAACCGCCATCGGAACTGTTTGCTCATGGGAACACGCGGGGCAGATGATCGCCCCTTCGTCGTTCCGAAACGCATCAGCCGGCAAATCGGCCCCGCACGCATCGCACAGAGTCGGCGTGCCAACATCCGCAGCGGGAACGGCGAGCTCGGCTGGTCGCAGGATGACGTGAATGGCATCCACGCACCAGTCCTGCTCGGCGGGTTCGAGCGACGTGCCGAAGTGCAGTGACTGGCCCGCCACGCCGCTGATCGTGACCCGATAAATCGGATTGTCGTTCTCTTGATACGATTCCGTCAGGCTGGCACGCGAGAATTCATCGAGAGCGATTTCCGTTTGACGCTGCCGGCCGAACAGCATCTTCCGCAACACGGCCCGCTCGCGATCGACGAGTAAAAAACTGTGTTCAAATTTCAGCTTGATCCACCCGTAAATCAGACCGAAACCGACGAGCCAGAAGACGCTGATGAACAGCGCGGGATACAGGATGGACTCCGGCCCTTTGTTCTGGAAGAACGAGAAACACATGACCGTCGTGAAGATGATCATGAAGCCGTTCCAGATCACGACGAAGCAGCCGAGACCGCTGGTCCGCCCGCCGGGGGGCACATCCAGGACCAGTCGATCCGCCTCAGCGGCATGCACGCGCACCACCGCTCCGCTGGGCTGCGGAGGCAACAGATTCGAGATCGGCACTTCGGATTCCATCGCAGACGATCCGTTGAATCCCACATTCCGTTGAGCTGCTGGATCAGGCCCGTTGCCAGCATAGTGCCGCGATTCGTTCGTATCGAGTGCTGATCAGGATTTCGCACGCGTCTGATTCATAGCCGGACGTGTGCAGCCTGGAGACGATACTTCATGATGGTCAGATCTCCCTGCCCTGCCGCTGGCAATAATTGGGTGTGGTCGCTAAGCGGCGTGTGATGTTTGTTTACGGCGTTATGTCAGTTGTTATATCAGCCCGTTAGGGCGTCAGAACATAGCCCAGGACGTTAGTCCTGGGGTAAAAATCCAATCTGGTTTTGAGCCCGGAGGGCGGCAGAATTTCTGTCGCCCTCCGGGCTGCATTCCGCAAGCGGCCGGCGTCCCAGGACTTGCGTCCTGGGCTATGATCTTTCGCCCTCCGGGCTTACGGCGATTCTCATATCCCACTCAAGGACGACCCTAATTGCCGTGATCCGGAAACAACTGTTTGCAAATCAATTCGCCGACTGATACCTTTAAGAGTGAAGGTTGTCTGTGAAAAAAAGCAGCCTGCATCGGGGAGTTGTCCCCACCGACTCGGCCGTTGCGCCGGCGGCTATCCGGAACTGACCCAGGAGACTGTCATGACAGGTCGTGCGGGAAGTTGTCGCATCGAGACGCGCAGGTCCCCGGCTCGGGGTTTCACACTCATCGAACTGCTGGTCGTGATGGCGATCATCGCGCTTTTGGCGGCGATGCTGCTCCCCGCGGTCCAGCAGGTACGCGAAGCCGGTCGCCGAACACAGTGTTTGAATAATATCAAGCAGCTCGTGCTGGCGATGCACAATTATGAAAGTGCTTATAAAGTCTTTCCGCCGGGACTGGTGACCTGGACCGATACGGTTCCGGCCCGCGTCACGTTGCAACTGCCGGAAGCGGCGCAACTCAAACTCGTCAATCGGCAGTTGCTGCAATTGACAAGCTGGACGCTGACGCCCGACTGGAACTGGAATGCGGCGATCGTCAGTTATATGGACCAGGGGACGATCCAGATCGACTACCGAATCCCGAAGTATGCGGATGCCGGCGGCACCGCCCTTGCACCGGGCGGCACCACCAACCAGCAGTATCTCGCCAACAAAATTCCTTCGTTCGTCTGTCCGTCGGCCAGCTTGCCCACAGCGACGCCCTACGGCATGGGCTATGGCACCTATCGCGGTTGCATGGGGACCAATGTCTCGCTCGCCAACGGCGTCGCCACCGCCCTGCCCGCCGGCACATTCAACGGCATGCTCTATCCCAACAGCGCTGTCGGCATGCGCGATGTCTCCGATGGGACCACCTCGACGATCCTGCTCGGCGACAGTCTCTACGGCTTCTGGGCCGATGGATACAGCTGCTGCGTCCGCGTCCGCAACGATCTGAATTCGCAGACCAATGCCAACCGCAATCTGTTCGACGACTACTGGCTCGATACCGACTCCAGCGGCAACTGGACCGGACTGCAATTCTTCAGCTATGGCAGCTCCCACAACGACCTGGTCGGAATCGGCTTCGTCGACGGCGGGGCCAAGACCATCTCGAAAAAGATCGACTCCACCGTCTTCATGGCCCTCGCCACGAAAAACGGCGTCGAGAATATCACCGACACCAGCTTCTAAACACTCGTGGAGTCAGGCTGGACTAGCCAGTCTGAGTCAAAATTGGGGATTCGGGTGGCACGTCCCTGAGTCCTCGAATGGCGTGGCAATCGCTCGCAGACCACGCCCTTCCCAAAGCCTCAGGGACGTGCCACCCCACATTTTGGCTTAGACGATCAACGACAAGAATTTTCAGGCGGCGGACCCTCAGCGGATGACATCCTTCACACCGGGAACGGCGAATCCCCACGCGATCATTCTCAACGGCGAACCGCGAACCATCGCGGCCGATCTTTCCGTGGGCGATCTCATAGTGGAACTCAAGCTCCTGCCGAAGTATCTCGCCGTGGAACTAAACGAACGGGTGCTGCCGCGCGGCGAGTTTGGCACTGTGAAACTGCAAGCCGGCGACCGGGTGGAAATTGTGACCTTGGTGGGTGGAGGATGAGCGGCGTGCAGGGATCATTGGCCGGCGACAATTCTTTTCAACTCGGCAACCACCGCTTGACGGGTCGCCTGATTGTCGGGACCGGCAAGTACACGTCGTTCGAGCTGATGCAGCAGTGCCTCGCCGCGGCTGGCGCGGAAGTCGTCACCGTCGCCATCCGCCGGGAACGCCTGGTCGATGCCGGCGGCCGCAATCTGCTGGATTACATCGACCTCTCGAAATACACCATCCTGCCGAACACCGCCGGGTGTTTTACCGCCGACGATGCGGTGCGCGTCGCCCGGCTCGGTCGCGAAATTCTGCTCGGTCTGGAGAACCCCGGTGCGGACTGGATCAAACTCGAAGTTCTGGCCGACACGAAAACGCTGCTGCCCGATCCGCTCGCCACGTTGAAAGCGACGGAGCAACTGGTCGCCGACGGTTTTCAAGTGTTGTGTTATACGACCGACGATCCGGTGACGGCCCGGCGATTGAAGCAGGCCGGCGCGACCTCGGTGATGCCCGCCGGCAGCCCCATCGGCAGTGGGCAGGGTGTCCTCAACCCGAATAACATTCGCATCTGTCTCGAATACTTGAAGGAAGATGATCCGACCTACCCGGTGATCATCGATGCGGGAGTCGGCTCGGCCAGTGATGTCGCGTTCGCGATGGAACTCGGCTGCGACGGCGTGTTGCTCAACACGGCCATCGCCTCGGCCACCGATCCGCTGCGCATGGCCACGGCGATGCACCAGGCATGCCTGGCCGGCAGAAACTCTTACCTCGCCGGCCGCATCCCGCGCAAGCTCTACGCCACCGCCTCCAGCCCGGAAACCGGCGTCATCAGCCCGAGTCTGCGGTGATTTTTCGGACAGGCTTCACGTAGCGAAAGCCTCGTGCCCCGACTTGTCCTCAAGTCGTGTCGGACCAAGCACACGACTTGAGGACAAGTCGTGGCACGTTCGATGGGAATGATGTACCGCCCTGACAGTTCCCACGCACCGAAACGCGACCCATTTTTCCGTTGCATCGCCGCCGCGGTGATCTTACGATGCAGGCATCCACGTCATCGACGCCGGGGTTCCCCGGCGACGGGCCACTGACGATCCGCATCCCGTCACGCAGGAGCCGTCCATGAGCCGCACCTTTTGCCGTCACCGCGTCGTTGCCTGGAGTCTGGTCGGACTGGCGGTTTGTTCGCCAGTGGTTCGTGCGGGTGATAAGCCGATCCGCAAATTGACGTTCGATGAATCGGCCCCGGTGGTCGAACTCTTCGCCGGGGTTGAAGCCAAACAGTTGCGCGTCTCGATGTCACCGAAGAGCGCGCAGGAGTCGCTGGTCTTCATCAAGAATCTGACGGATGAGCCGCTCACCGTGTCGGTCCCGCAGGCGGTGGTTGGCGTCCATATTCTACCGCAGTTTCAAGGCAACGGTTTGGGAAACATCGGGCAGGGGAACAACCTTTTCAACAACACGGGCAACAATGCCAACGGTCAGCAAAACCAGGGCAATCAGTCGGGACAGTCTCAATCCGTCGGCGGGCAATTGCAGCCCATGGGCAATCAAGGCCAGGGATTTTTGAATCAGAACAACGGCAATGGAAATGGAAATGGAAATCCGTTGCCTGGGATGAATTTCTTTTCGATCCCGCCGGAGAAAACCGTGCAGTTAAAGCTGCGATCGGTCTGTCTCGATTACGGCAAGCCGGACCCGTATCCCGGTTTGAAGTACGAACTGCGCAGCGCCGAATCGGCAATCAGCAATCCCAATTTGCGGATGCTGCTCGAAGGCTATTCGCCGCGCGTCGACGGCAAGGCGATGCAAGCCGCAGCCTGGCATCTGTCGAACGGCTTAACCTGGCAACAACTGGCGACCGTCCCCGCGATTGATGCCGGGGTGATCGTTGGCGGTTCGATGTTCTCCACGGCGACCCTTCGCATGGCGGAAACCTTGGTCGACACCGCGGAAGACGCCATCCAACAAGCGGAGCAAGCCCCGCCGACGGCACCCGCCAAACTGATCACCACCAGCGCCCGCACAAAATAGCGAGCGGAGTGATTGGCGGGAATCCGCCCAGCATCTGCCCGAAAGAGGCTTGGGTGGCTGGGGCGCTCTGGCTCTGGCTACTGTCACCGGCACACATGGCCCCAGTTTTCGGCACATCAGCTGGGGCTATGTGCGTCGTTGCCGATCGCGAAGCGTGAGAGCGCCCCAGCCATCCTCTCGGCAGCTTTGAAAGTGTCACAAGACCAATTTTCAGCCGAGCACGCTTGCCGATCCCCCTCCACTACTGACACACTATCGCCGTCGTCGCACTCGTGATGATCACCATTTCTTTCCAAGCGCTCGTGGGAGGATTCCGCATGTCTCGACGATTGTGTTGTCTGGGTCTGATTCTCACGCTGATCGGCTGCACGCCGACGGCTCCGTCTACTCCGACGAATTCGTCCACACCCGCCAGCGGGACGACACCAGCCGCCACATCTTCCACCCCGGCGGCTGGGAAAATGTTTCGGTTGGCCGTCATTCCTAAGGGGACGACTCATGAATTCTGGAAGTCGGTTCATGCCGGCGCGGTCAAAGCCGCCCAGGAACTCGGCAATGTGGAGATCTTGTGGAAAGGCTCGGCTCTGGAATCGGATCAGGCCGGGCAGATTCAGGTCGTGCAGGATTTCATCGTCCAGCAGGTGGACGGCATCATCCTCGCCCCGCTCGATTCTCAAGGACTGGTGGAGTATGTCGCCGAGGCGGATGAGAAGAAAATCCCCGTGGTGATCTTCGATAGCGCGCTCGCCCAGGAAGACCACATCGTTTCGTATGTCGCCACCGACAATCGCAAAGGGGGCGAACTGGCGGCGATGGAACTGGCCCAGTCGCTGGGGAACGCCGGGGACGTGATCATGTTGCGCTACAAGCAGGGGAGTGAAAGCACTTATCAGCGCGAAGAGGGGTTTCTCGAATGCCTGAAACGGGATTATCCCAACATCACAATCTTGAGTTCCGAAGAATACGCCGGCACCACGCCGGTGGAATCGCTCGAAAAAGCGCAGCAGGTGTTGCAGAAATATCGGGATGAGGTCGACGGGATTTTCGCCGTCTGCGAGCCAAACGCCACCGGCGTGTTGCAGGCGCTGAACGAACTGGGTTTGGCCGGAAAAGTGAAATTCGTCGCCTTCGATCCGAACGTCCCTCTCATCGGCGGCTTGGAAGCCGGGACCGTGCATGGCATTGTGCTGCAAGACCCCGTCCACATGGGATACACCGCTGTCATGACCATGATGAGTCAACTGCGGGGCGAACCGGTGGAGAAGCGGGTTGGCACCGGTGAGTATGTCGCCACGCCGGCCAACCTCGCGGAAGAACGCATTCAGCAACTTCTCAAGCCGCAACAATTCGGCGAGTAAGTGGAAACAACGTTGAACTGCCGGCGCCCAGCGTTGGGCGAGCATGCTGCTAAGCCAACGTCCGCATGGGGTTAAGGACGACCGCGATCAGTCGAGCGCGTCGACGGAGAGTTGATTGATGATCGACCACCGCGTTCGTTCAAGGGCCAGAAAATCGTCGTAAGTCGATCAGAAAATGAGGTGATTTGCTAAAATAGAATTGTGGCATACTTGTTGCTTTGACTGTGTGATGCGAAACGGATTGATTCGCGGGCCAAATCCTCGAACCCGATCTTGATCACATTTTTGATGGGAGCCAAGCATGCTGACGGACATCGAAACCCAACACTCGGTCGCTCAACTCGATCAGTGGGCTGCGGAATTGATCGAAGAGTTGCATACGGTTATGGAAGATCAATCCACAGAACATACGCGTCTGCGGATGCTGGCCGTGGTCAATCAACTTTTCTCTCTGCTGCCGGTCCAGTTCGACGCCAAAACGTGCGATGAGTATCTGCACGAAGTGATCGTCGAATTCCCGAATTGGGACACTCAGGTTCAAGCCTTGTGGATCGAACAGGCATTTCTCTATGAGGATTTGCGGGAAATCCGCGATCAGCTGGAACAAGCGGACGATTCGTCAGACGAAGTCGAGGCGCTCATTCCGCCGATCAAGGAATGGATCGACCGCATGCAGACTCATGACCAGAATGAGCGGCGCTTGCGTCAATTCGCCGTCAATCTGGATGTCGGTGGCGGCGACTGAATCGCAGCTGAAGCTTAGCCTGGCACACGTTTTTTACGTGTGAGATTGTGCTGAATTTTCGGCACGTTGGAAACGTGCCGCCACAAGATGGCAGACGATAACGACGCCCGTGATTTTCACGGGCGTTTTTTTGTTTTCTAATTTTGAATCTGGCTTGGCGAATTTTTCATCATCGGTCAGGCGTGACGCGGCGGGCGGACATGGTACAGTGTTCCGGCGTTGTTGCCGTTTCCGGGCCATTCTCCTCGATTTCCAGCCGTCCATGAGCCAACTCCCTGACTTTGTCGCCGCTCCGGTCCCGCGCGGGAAGACCATTGCCGTGATGCCGGCGTATAACGCCGCGGCGACGTTGGAGCGCACGATCGCCGATATCCCCCCCGGCACGGTCGATCAGGTGATCGTGGTCGACGATTGCAGCCGCGATAACACGGTGGAAGTCGCCGAACGGCTGGGGCTGACCGTGATCCGCCACGAAAAGAATCTGGGGTACGGGGGGAATCAAAAGACGTGCTACCGCCATGCGCTGGATGCCGGGGCCGATTTCATCGTGATGATCCATCCCGATTATCAGTACGACAGCCGCGTGATCCCGCTCGCGGTAGACATCATTCGCCTGGGTATCTGCGACGTGGTGCTTGGCTCCCGCATTCGCACACGGGCCGAAGCCTTGGCCGGCGGGATGCCGAAGTACAAGTATCTCGCGAATCGAATCCTGACGCTGATCGAGAATGTGACGCTGGGCCAGAACCTTGGCGATTTCCATTCCGGGTTTCGGGCGTATCGTCGGAGTGTGCTGGAGACGATTCCTTACGAAAAGAACTCGAACGACTTTGTGTTCGACAGCCAGTTCCTCGCCCAGGCGGTCTATTTCGATTTCAAACTTGGCGACATTCCGGTCCCTGTGCGGTATTTCGATGAAGCGTCGAGCATCAATTTCCGCCGCAGCGTGACGTATGGTTTTGCGACGCTGGGCGCGCTGGGCAGCTATGGATTGAACCGGTTGAAACTGGCGAAATCGCCGTTGTTTCAGCGGAAACTTTCAGATTGAATGTGCCGCAGC
>Ga0335397_10001019_pt1 | contig 37720 bp, 33 predicted proteins | sample MAT04_FD_205740 | JGI IMG/M metagenome (GOLD analysis project Ga0335397, IMG submission 205740) | Freshwater microbial communities from Lake Fryxell liftoff mats and glacier meltwater in Antarctica - MAT-04 (spades assembly) (version 2) ... | reverse complement strand
TTTCCTGGTCATTTCCTCGCTGGTTTCGCTCAACGGCAATTGTAGTTTGGGGGCCATATTAGCTGGCGGCGCCTTTTTTATGGTATCTAACCGCATGGGGGTAGCTATAATTGTTTCCGTTACACCCTTTTTATTTAACGATACTGATTTTTCGGCTATCGAAGTTTCGTTTTTACTAGGCGCATCGGTCAATATTGCCGTAAAAGCGTTTGTTGTTGTTTTATTTTCTTCAGCTATGGTTTTAGTTACCGCAACTTTAATGGTCGCTGCACTTACTTGTTGGGTTGGCATGGTGGCTTTTTGTGCAATAGCCCCGGGCAGGTTATTGTTATCACTTACCACCTCATTTTGTGCTTTAGATTTTGTTGTTGGTAAAGTAGCGGTGTCTTTAACTTCCCTTTTTACCATGCTTTGTATTTGGCTGCTTGCCACCGGGTGCTCCTGCCCGGCTTTATTTGCTAACTTATTTTTTTTATTAACCGTTACCGATAAATTATTTAGCGAAGCTGCGGTATTGCCACTGTCGGCTATGTTACCGTTGCTTTTTTTGGCTGCTTCGCTTTCGGCAGCTTCCACGGCAAGGTATTGTTGCTCCTTCGCTTTTACTAACGCTTTGCGTTGTTGGGGCGTAAGTAGTTCCTTTGTAAGTTTTAAAAAAATATTTGGGCAGGTGTACCGGTATTGGCTGTTTGCTTCAAACTGCCCCTGTAATGTTGTCTCGATACGGGAAGTTTTTAATACAAAAAATCCCTTCATGAGACAGTCGGCCCCAAATTTATTGGTTGCACCGTAATGTAATAAAGGAACAATTTGCAGCACCACCAGCCGCTGTTTAGCATCGTAATAGCCGGTAATTTTTTGCGATAGATAGTCTGTTTTGAAGTAATAATTGTATTCGCCTGTTATTTTATTTCCTGTCTGTTTAAGTATAAGTTCGGAAAGGTATTGGCTGTAGTTGCCGTCTTTACTCACATTACCAACACCATAATATTCGCCGGTTACATTTTGCGCATGCAAACCAATGTTTCCTACAACGGAAATACAAATTACCAGCCAAAGCAAATAGTATTTTTCAAAACGTTTTTGTACCCTCATAAACTGCTACAGCCGTTGCGCCTTTTTTTAGTTACCCTGTTTAATAATGGTTCTCACCGTGCCATTATTATGCCACTTACCAGCAACACACATTAAGTATCAACTTTGTTTAAAATGGTTACTTTAAAAACCGCTTCATTTCGCGGTCGGTATCTTTTTTCCGTAGTGTTTCGCGTTTGTCGTACAGTTTTTTACCCTTGCCAATTCCAATTTCAATTTTGGCGAGGTTGCGGTCGTTAAAAAATATGCGCAGCGGGGTAATTGTATAGCCTACATCTTTCATTTTTAGTTGTAGTTTTTTCAATTCCCGTTTCGTAAGTAACAATTTTCGGTCGTGTACTGCAATGTGGTTATTGCTTGTGCCCAGCGAATACTCGGCAATATACATGCCGCGAAGCCATAGTTCATCTTTAAAAAACATGCAAAAGCTATCGTTGAAACTTACCTTTCCCTCACGAATACTTTTTACTTCGGTGCCCATCAACACCATGCCAGCGTCAAACTTATCTTCAATAAAAAATTCAAAATAAGCCTGGCGGTTCTTAATTTCCTTTGGTGCGTTTTTTTTCAAAATAAATAAACGGGGGCTGTTAGTTTTTAAAAGTCATCAACAGCGATGAGGTAGTTTTTTTTAATACTTTCCGGTCAACGATCATGTCTAAAAATCCATGCTCCAATAAAAATTCGCTTCGCTGAAAACCAGGCGGCAAATCTTTTTTAATCGTTTCTTTTATTACCCTCGGGCCTGCAAAGCCAATAAGGGCGCCTGGTTCGGCAATATTAAGATCGCCCAACATGCCAAAACTTGCCGAAATACCGCCAAAGGTGGGGTCGGTTAAATAGGAGATGTACGGAATTTGAGCATCGGTTAATTGCGATAATTTGCCACAGGTTTTGGCCAGTTGCATAAGGCTAAAAGCGCTTTCCATCATACGGGCACCGCCACTTTTACAAATAACCATGTAAGGCATTTTGTTGGCAATACAAAAATCTATCGCTCTGCTAAATTTTTCGCCCATTACACTGCCAAGGCTACCACCAATAAATTCAAAGTCCATACAGGCAATAACTACGTCGTGGTCAAACACTTTGCCTACGGCTACCCGCATACTATCAGTAAGGTCGCTTTTGGCCCAAATATCTTCAAGGCGTTTGCTGTAGGGTTTCAGGTCAACAAATTCTAAAAAGTCTTTGCTTCTTATATTGTCAAACAGCTCTTCGTATTCCTTGTTGTCAAAAAGTATTTCGTAGTATTCGCTACTGCCAATACGGTGGTGATAATTGCATTTGGGACACACAAAAAGCGCTTCTCTTAAATCGGCCGTAGTACATATATAATTACATTCGGGGCATTTGGTCCATAATCCTTCGGGTGTTTCTTTTTTTTCGGCAGTTGAGGTGGTAATTCCCTTCTTTATTCGTTTAAACCAACGTGCAGGCTTCACTCCACCTGTTTTTCCATCTTCGCCAGCCAGGTTTAAATAAAAGTCCTCTTCTTTTTTCATACTAATTTTTTGGGCCAACGAAGGTAAAGATATTTTTCTGTGTACGTAAAGTCATGGTTTTTTGCCAATGAACGCCACAGGCCAAACCTACTGTTGGGTAACGCATAGGGCAATAAAGTTGTAATTGATTTAAGGTTAAAGTACTACTCATAAACGGGCAACTAAAAATGGTTATATCCTGGCCTTTTTCCTTTCTTTTTGTATTTGCGAAAGGTTTTTAAGCAAGGTTTGTTTTAGGGTCATTTTTACAATATCGCCCATTGATTTGCAACGCATAAACTTGTTGCTTTCAAAATAGTCGCTTAATTCGGCTTTTAACTGGTTTACTTTTTCGGGCGGTGCTATGTTGTCACGACACATAATATTAAAAAGTTCCATTAACCGGTAGCGGCTGTCGGCCACTCTAAAAGCCATCATGGTGCGCTCTTCGGTTTGGTATTGCTTTATGGATTCTTTATCAATCAATTTTAAAGTCATTTCAACCAATTGCCTGTTTTCTTTAAAATATTGAGGCAGGTACATGTTTTTACGACCCTCGTACGACTGTTGGTCAAAATCTATTGCACGGATTCGATACTGAAAATCTTCTATATCGGGGGTAATGTCTATTACAAAATTATAGCTGCGCATATCGCCCAATAACCGCAAAAAACAGCGTTCATTAAATTTTACAAACTCCTTGGCAAACCTTATTTTGTTGGTCATAGGTTCGCCGAGATACTGGTTTATAAACATATCGCCGGGTATGCCGGGTATATGCTCCTCAACCAACGTATCAAAGTGCGTAAAATAGGTTATGCGGTTGGGCGATAGCAGGTGCTCCAACTCAAGGCCGTAAATGCGGCTGGCATCGGCTGCTTTAATATAAAAATGATCGTAATTGTCGTTGTACTTGTTTACAATGCGGATGCGAAAAGGGTTGGAGTTACCAAAGGCACAAAAGTCAATTCGGGCCACATCTAAATGTTTGGAGAAGCTAAGGTTGCCTTCAGTTTTCAGGATCGCATAAATTTCAACCAGGCCGTTTCTTATAAACTCCCATTCACGCATATCGTACACAACTTTTTCCCACATGGTGTCGTTGCCATGCTTATCTTTTAGTGGCACACTGTAGGTAATGCGGTAAAGATCGCTGTATTGAACGGGTAATTTTACTTCGCGGCCATGATGCTTTAGGTAGCCACGCAGCGAAGCATTGATGGAAAAGAATTGCTTTTTTTTTGAAGGAGCATCATTTTTATGGTTAGGGGCCGGCTCCGAAAACTTAGTAAAATTCATACTTGTATCTTGTAATTTTAAGGTAACAACCCCGGTGTTATTTACCGTGGCTTTTATGCAATTGTACTGTTTGTTTAAAAGCTGTTTAAAATTAACCTTTATGTGGCTGAAACATGTTGGGAAAAAATGGTTTGTATTAAACCTTCAAAATACTTTGCCGATAATAACAAACGGCTTCCATACCAGCTAAACATTTCGCCATCGGCCAACAATATAATTGTGTTGGGTAGCAATTGCTGCAACTCGTTTATATGCTTTTGTTGAAAAGGGTAGGGCTCGGTAGACAGCAGCAGCAACTGGCAACCGTTGTTGGCCAATTGATTAATAGTGACGGATGGATAACGGCTTTGATGTTGAAACACGTTAATAAAGCCGGCCCGCTGCATCATATCGCTTATGAATGTGTCGCCGCCCACCGTCATGTAGGGGTCCCTCCAAATGAGGTAAACAGTGCGTATAAGTTGTTGGTTGCTGATTGGTAGTTGGCCGGACAAAAGTTTTAGCTTATTAATGGATGGTTGATTAAAAGATGACTTTTGTTTAGTTGTTAAGGGTTGATTAGACCCCCCGTTATTCCGCCCATTTTTTGCCGTGTCCGTTAATGATTTATGATGGTTTAAAGGAGTGAGCTTTACAGTTTCAACTAAATTAATTGCAGGAAATTGCCCGCAATACAATTGATCAGGTACATCCGGCATCTCGTGTCTAAAACTTTCGCGGAAACATTGTAGTATTTCAAAAGCCTTAAAAATTTCTTTAGTCAAATCAATAGCTTTTGCTTGCCTGCCAACCAGTAATCCAATAATTTTAATCATGTTAAGTGCATCCGCTAAATTATTTACATCCGACACCCAAACCGGCGCAAACTGGCTAATGGCTTCAACCTGGTCTTTCACGTTTTCTTCTTTATTGGCTATTACCAGGTCGGGTTGTAACGACCTGACAATATCAATGCTTACATTTTTTGTACCGCCAACTCGTTGTTTATTTCTAAACCATTGGTTAGGATGAATACAGAATTTGGTGATGCCGACCACTTCTTCATCAAGTCCAAGGTGGTACAGCAACTCGGTTTGCGAAGGTACCAGCGATATGATGCGTTTAGGAGGGGATGGTAACTGGTTGATTTGCCGGGCTTTGTACGATAGAGAAAACATAAGTAAAACTAATTAAATTGAATTTGTTGGTTGGCGAACCTGTGATGGCAAATTACAGCCATTTTTTGGGCCGAATTATTACATAACAAGTAAACAAACAAATAATATTTATTGCTCAAATATTAGTGTAATTTTTACATCTAAAATTATCTCAATATGTATAAGCCATTGCTGATTATTTTACTATGGTGTTCTAATGCAGGGTTTTCGCAGGATTGGCCTGTTAAAAAACAGGTAGAGGAATTAAAAGCAAGGAAATTACCCCAAAAACTTTTTGAGCCTTTTACATTTGTTTCAAATCAACAACTTCAACAGCGGGGAACTTACCAGCAGCTTACCGTAAACAGCAGTTTCAACAAACAAATATTTGCCGAAAGGCCGCCAATTATACGGTTATCGGTGCCCGTTAGTAAAACCGAGGCAATTATTTGTGACCTTATAAAATTTGAACTTGGCAACATAAAATTTACGGCAAACGATAAAAATGTTTTACAGGACATAACTATGCCGGCAACCTATAGAGGCGTGGTAGTAGGCGAAGCTGAAAGAAATAATGTTGTTTTAACCGTTAACGAAAATTACCTTTCGCTCATAGCCACTTTTAGTACCTATGCCATACAGGTTATCAAAGCCGATTTGACCAATCCGCAGGGGTATAGATTGTACAACAGTAAAAGTGTACAGTTTCCGGTAGTGCCGTTTAATTGTGGTACAAAAAGCGAGTCGTCATCGGCTTTGGTAAAGGCCATTCAATCGCCCGGTTACCAAAACAAAAACAGCGCGCCATTGCAAAAGTGTGTGCAGGTGTTTATTGATTGTTTTGACAGTTTGTATCTATGGCAGGGAAGTAATATGCAGCAAACGGTAAATTATGTAACGGAATTGTTTAACGCGGTGGCCACTGGTTATTTAAACGAACAAATTAATATACAGATAACCACCATAAATATTTGGACAACGCCGGATCCATACAGGGGCGATAACAGGGAAAATGCATTGGCGGATCTTGCTGCAAAATACCAGGAAGAGTTTTATGGTAACATTTGTGTCGGGCTCGACTTTAGCCTTAACTCTCAAAGGGGAAGGTCGGGCATAGCCGGAGCGATTGGCAGGGTTAAAGCACAATTGACCAATACCTGTTTTGCCTACACGCCAGAAGATAACCCATTTTGTTATTGTGATATGAATTATAATGTCAAGGATAGTAATTTTCCTGTGGGGCCTAATACTACCGGCCAGCAAATATACCTTACCATGCACGAAATGGGGCATTTGTTAGGCGCTTATCATACCAAATGGTGCGGGTGGAAGTTAACCAGTAACCCCGATACTTTTGGAACCCTGGATAGTTGCGGTGTCATAGAGGGGAGTTGCCCGCAAGGCCCACCGCCACCCGCAACAGGATCTACAATTATGAGTTATTGTGTATCTGGCAATAAAGCTTCGGATTTTGTAAATTTTAATAATGGATTTGGACTATTGCCGGGAAATGCCGTCAGAAATTTTGTTGACCAGAGTGCGTGCATTCCCAAATGCCTGGCTTGCTTAATAAAAAACGATGGACCCATAGATACCCGCCCGTTTCGCGAAAATTTTATTCAGCAATTAATTGCGCTTAACCAACAACCAAAGGAGCTGCCGTATAACATAGCATTCAATATTAAAAATAATAGTAGCCCTCCTACAAAATAAGCTTGCCTACCGTATTCTTTTTTGATTTTTCCAAACAATCATACCTATCACCTTTTCATATAAATCGTGCATGAAAAAATTATTAACGGTGGTTGTTTTATTTGTTGCTTCGCAGGCTATTGGTCAATGGAGTAACACCACAAACCAGTTTACCGACAGCCTTCACATGCCCGTGGCAGTGGCACCGTTGGAGCAACGTAATGCGTTGGTGCTTAACAGTTACCCCGACGGCGGCTACTTTGTAATTTGGGAAGATGAAAGGAATGCAGCTACCACCAAAACCGACATCTATGCCCAAAAATATGACAATGCAGGAAACCGTATGTGGGCCGAAAATGGCGTGCCGGTAGCTAACGGGCCTAATACCCAGCGATATACCTTTGGTTCACTACAGGACTATCGGAGCCGGTCGTTTGCTGCCACTGACAGCGCCGGGGGCTTTTTTCTAACTTATATTGATGATAGTATTAAAAATTACAGTTGGCAGAGAATTTGTGTGCAGCACATGCTTAATAGTGGCAACAGCGTTTTTGGTAATACAGGTTATATTATTGCACAAACTCCTTCAACTGATTTTTTCAATCTTTCTTCACCCTTTTTGGTGCCTGACGGGCAAAAAGGTTTTTTTATCTCTTTCAAAAAAAGTGATGGCAACGATTATATTTATGTTTTTGATTATAAAGATGTAAACGGAACAATGACATATTTTGGCGGTGGTATTGTTAATGAAAATGCGATACAAACAAAATCGCCAGCACCGTGTGGTATTCAGTTGACTGTAATATTTCCCAGTACAACGGTTATTGATTATAACATTTGGTACGACAGACAGGGAGGCTGTAATGTTGTTATGAGTATGAATGGCAATAACGCCTCGCAATATAAAATGCTTTGTTATAACAGGGTATGGCGGGCAAAAAAAGACTCTAAGGTTAAAACTTTATATAGAAACGAAGCAGGGATTGCCTGCCCCAGAATTACAGATTTTAAAAGCGGCGAGGTGTACGTACTTCATACGGTTCACAGAGATTTTCAAAACGTAACCTGCGGCGGTGGTGGCGGTCCCGTATATGCTTACGTAAACGACAGGGTACTTTCAAACGGGTTTGAAATTATTGACGAGGGCGGGTTCGATTACAATTTTCCAAAAGGTACTACCCTGGTTAGTACAGGCAATATAAATGTAGATGTATTTGCAGTTACTAAAAGAACCTACTTGAATAACGTTGTTTCCAATTTTTCGGTGTTAGGGTATGCCTCCAGGGCCGAAAAGTACGACAGTATTCCTTATCAACGAACTACCTACAGCAATCCCGAGTTAGGTTTTAATCCGATTGAACCCAAAACTTTAGATACACTGAATTATTTTAGAGATACACTTTTGGCCGAGGGCAGTTCTTTTCCCGATTTTAGCTTTACAGGTGGAGGCATGTCCATTGGGGGCGTTCATATTTATGCGGCAGCAATTATGAACGCTATGGGCGACAGACTGGTGCGTTTGCAGCATTTGCAGTTAGTAAAAAAATCAGCCAAAACTTTTGCTTTAGAGTACAAAACATCCAACAAAAAAGGTGAGGTTGTAGGAAAAGAAGTTAACACCGGTTTTTCGGTTTCTAACATCAGCTTTGATTTGCCAATGGTTTTGTTAAGTAATTTTGGCGATGCGCTTTTTTATATTCGTGAGTATTACAGGTCGGCAAGGGTAAGTCCCATAATAAATGGAGCTGAACTATCCTGGGGTGCAATGGGCCGACCAATAGGTACAGGTGTTTACAATAATGGTATATATAACCTTGAACAACCAATTGCCACATTCGAAAACTCGGGCGGTTCGGGTATTATTGCCTGGCGCGACAATAAAAATGTAGCGGGTAATACCGGCGATAACATTTTTATGCGACACCTTGATAGCCTTAATAAGTTCAATTACCTGCCACCCAATAATCTTATAAGGCCTATACCAAATCCTTTTGGCCAGGTTACTGCAAACCCGGTTGTGTTAACAGGCACCAGTAAGGCATATACTACCTTTGATATTTATACTTCAACAGGAGTTGGATCGGCAACATCGCCAATTGCAGAAATTTTGGATAATAATAATTTAGGAAATGTAGGGATAAGCGTATTTCAAAATAACGGTGCTATTCGTATTTACAATGGTCAGCCTTACCTTAACAGAAACTATACAATCGTAGCTGAAAAAGCCCCTGTTGGCGGAGCAATAATAAACATAAGATTATTTTTTGCTACGCAGGACTTTAATGCTTTAAAAGCTGCTGATCCATCAATAAATACCCCCGGCGATCTTGTTGTGGTAAAACAGCCAAATGCTTCGCTCAGTGCCACCCCAGCCACCTACACGCCCATACCGGGCGAACAGCTTATAATTCCAACAGCGTGGAAGGCTGTACCGGGCGGATATAGTATTGACTTTACGGTAAACGGTTTTAGCAATTTCTTTATTAAAAAAAGTACTGCATCCCTGTTGTGCAAAAATGGAAATACTTCTATTACTTCCAGTTTAACAGGTGCTAATTACCAATGGCAATTAAACGCGGGTAGTGGCTTTGCAAATATTTTGAATAATAGTTTTTATAGTGGTACCAACACAGCTACTTTACAAATTACAAACGCACCAACATTGTGGTATGGTTACCAATACCGCTGTGTAGTTGCGGGAAGTAACAGCTATGCCGTTTCCCTTCAATTTTTAAATACATGGACCGGCGCAATCAATAATACATGGGAAAATGGGAGTAACTGGAGCTGCGGCGTTATACCCGATGCCAATACTGATGTAGTTATAAATAGTGGGTTGCCGGTGCTAAATTCCAATGCCAGTTGCCGAAGTATTTATGTAAATCCGGGTGCTATGTTTACGGTTAGTGTGGGTAAAAATTTAACGGTTATGCATTAACAGCGGTAAGATTACGGCAAATTAATTTGCTGCATTTACAAACTACAGTAAACGCTGTGCGACGCAACGGCTGATGCTCAATGAATAAAATGCCGGGCTCAAAAAAAAATTACTTGGCCAAACTCTGTATCACATCGTACTTGGTTATTATGTGGTAGTTGCCACTATCGTCTTTTGCCATAACTGCGCCATTGCCTTTGGTTATGAGGCCGCCAAGGCGCTCAACCGGCGTATCAATTGATACGATAGGGTAGGCTGGCTCCATTACACTTTTAACGGTCTGGTTTTTTATTTCGGGATTGCTAAATATTTTTTGAAACAGTCCGCCTTCGCTTACGGCCCCTACCATGCCTTCGCCATTCATTACGGGTATTTGTTCAATGTCGTATTTTTTCATCAGCTCAACGGCATCGCTTACGGTTTTGGTAGGCTCAATGGTTACGAGGCGTTTGCTGGCGCGGCCGCTAATAATATCTTTAAACGTTTTAACGTCTAAAAAACCCCGTTCCATCATCCACTGGTCGTTGTACACTTTGCCTACATAACGGCTTCCATGGTCGTGAAAAACAACCACCACTACATCGTCCCTGGTTAGTCTGTCTTTTAACTGCATAAGTCCACTTAAAGCGCTTCCGCAACTATATCCTACAAAAATCCCTTCTTCTTTGGCAATGCGGCGGGCCATTACCGCGCCGTCCTTATCGGTTACTTTTTCAAAGTGATCTATCACACTCATGTCATAGTTGGCGGGTACAAAATCTTCGCCAATACCTTCGGTTATGTAGGGATGAACCTCCTTCATATCAATTTCGCCGGTGTTAAAATACTTTGTCAGCAGCGAGCCATAGGAGTCAATTGCCCAAACTTTTATGTTGGGGTTCATTTCTTTTAAATATTTGCCAGCCCCTGTTACGGTGCCGCCCGTGCCGGTAGCAACTACTAAATGGGTAACCCTGCCCTCCGTTTGTTGCCAAATTTCGGGGCCGGTTTGCTCGTAATGGGCAAGGCGGTTAGCAAGGTTGTCGTATTGGTTTACATACCAGCTATTAGGCACTTCGCTGGCAAGGCGCTTGCTTACGGAGTAATAGCTTTTTGGGTCGCCGGGCTCAACATTGGTGGGGCAAACAATTACTTCGGCGCCAACGGCTTTAAGTATATCGGCCTTTTCTTTGCTTTGCTTATCGGTAGTAGTAAATATGCATTTGTAGCCTTTAACAATAGCGGCCAACGCAAGGCCCATACCGGTATTACCACTGGTACCCTCTATAATGGTGCCGCCTGGTTTTAAAAGGCCCTGCTGTTCGGCCATCTCTACCATTTTTACAGCCATACGGTCTTTTACTGAGTTGCCGGGATTAAAGTATTCCACCTTTGCCACTACGGTGCAGGGAAGATCTTTGGTTATAGCGTTAAGCTTTATAAGAGGAGTGTTTCCGATAGTTTCAAGAATATTATTCAACCACATGACAAAATAATTTTTTTTAAAGGTACACAATACATTACAGCAAGGCCGTTGTGCCATTGTATGCAGCCTGCACTTAATATAGCTAACGGCGCTAAATGTAGTAGCAGCAGGGTAAACAATTGATGTTAAATTATAAAATGCAGCCAGCTTTTGCTTATTTCATAGCCTCCACTGCTTTTTGCACAAAATTATCGGTGGCATTTGCTACTTCATAATAGCCCTGGGTGCGCCAAATTTGACGTGCCATTAAACCTGGAATACGTTTTTGAAGATATTCTTTATCGCGGGGCGAAAATTTACTAAAGTCGATTGAGTCGGCCTGGGCAAATTGCTTTAACTGGTTAAACATGGTTTCGGTAGATTGAAAACTTTGACCAAGTTGCGAAGGTTTTTTGTAAGCCGAAAGCTCACTTTTATGCGAAACGTAATAGGTATAAATGAAGTTATTGAGGGTGCCGCTGGTAAATAATTTTAGCATTTCGCCGCTCATGGCCAGTGTATCAAAGGGCACAAATACATCGGGCGTAATACCGCCGCCACCATACACTAAATGGCCTTTTGGTGTTTTATAAACCTTACCATTGTTTTTGCTGGTATCGGCCGTAACCACCTCGCCGTTGTGAAAACGGTTCAAAACTTCTTCTTCGTACTGGTTATAACCCTTGCTATACGATTTTTGAATGTTGCGGCCTAATGGGGTATAATAGCGCGCAACGGTTAACCGCAGTGCCGAGCCATCGCTAAGGCCAAATTGTTCCTGTACAAGGCCCTTACCAAAGGTGCGCCTGCCAACAATGGTGGCCCTGTCCCAATCCTGAAGGGCGCCGCTTAGTACTTCGCTGGCGCTGGCCGACGATTCATCTACCAGTAAAGTAAGTTTGCCTGTTTCAAAAAGCCCTTCCTTACGGGCGGTATATTCGTATTTTGGTACATGGCTCCCTTGTGTGTATACAATTAGCTTGTCTTCGTCTAAAAATTCGTCAGCAATATTTACCGCCTGGCTTAATAATCCGCCGCCATTACCTCTAAGGTCAAGAATAAGCTTTTGCAGGTTTTGTTTTTTTAGTTTTTCAAGTGCCTGCATAAACTCAACATAGGTGCTTTCTGAAAATTTGTTGAGGTGTATAAAGCCCGTTTGGCTGTCAATCATGTAAGCAGCATCAACCGAGGGCACGGGTATGGTTCCACGAATAATAGTAACAGGTATTAGTTGGCCTGCCCTTAAAATGGTCACTTTAACCGGGCTGTCTTTTTCGCCCCGCAGGTATAACCTAATAAGTTCGGGTTTTATTTTATTACCCGATAGCTTAGTGCTGTCGTTCACAAAAATTATTTTATCGCCCACCATTAGTCCTGCCTTTTCCGATGGGCCACCTGCTATAACATTCAATACATTTACCGTGTCATAAAAAATTTGAAATTCAACTCCAATACCGCTAAAATTTCCCCTTAGGTCGTCGTTAATTGCAGCAAGGTTAATAGCAGGAATAAATACGGTGTGCGGATCAAGTTGTTTTAAAATGTTGGGAATGGCCGCATTGCCTAATGTGTCGGTTTGCACATCGTCAACATACCGTAGCTGAACCAGGTCCAGTACCTCCTGAAATACGCTACGGCCGCTTTTGGCAAAAAACCCTTTTGTTCCCGATTGTTTGCCAATATAATACCCGGCATAAATACCAATTACCAATATAACCGATAATAGCACCGGTAGCCAAACCTGCAATCTTTTGTTATTCTTCATACAAAGCCATTCAATTTTTAGAAGTGCAAACTTCACACTTTCCGCTCAAATAACTGCTTTTGCTTTAACCAACTGGTCAATATGTGGCAATTTAAAAACAGTTGGCGTTCTAAATTTTCTTTCTTCATGCCTTGCTTTGCCCCAAAAACATACTTTACTAACAGGTACATGGTTTTACTACAGCTATCAAAATTTTTAGAAGTATTTGATTAAAAAAGCAAGGTGGCTGCTGAGCCTGTCAAAGCAATGGTTGGCATTACCATTTATTGAATGGGTGGCAATAAGGCCTGTAACTAAATATAGAAAATTAAAAAACCATCCTTTTTAACAGGATGGTTAATTTAATTATTGTTAAAAACAATAATGTTTTTAGCGCTTAATTATTCGGCGGCAATTTTGGGTTTTGGACCACGCTTTTTAGGCATGTCTCCTACGGCAGGTTTTACAGTGGGTTTAGGGCCTGGTTTTCTTCCTCTTTTTTTGCCTTCGGCACCTTCGGGCTTTGGACCAGGTTTAGAACTTTTTTTGGCTTGAGGCATTTCATCGCTGACATTTAAACTGTATTCAATTTTAATGTGCAGCAATGCATCTTTCGAAAAAACTTTACAGATGCCATCTGCAAAATCGGGAGTTAAATCGGCCGCTTTAATTACAATGTTAGCTTCCATGTTGGAGGGGTTTAATAAATAAATATTTGACAAATTTAAGTGTAAATAAAAAAATAATATACAATTTGTTGAAATTATTTTGTTATTAGGAAAAATAATTGCTCATTACCAAATAATTTTTGAAGATTCTTTTAAGATGCTGCTAGTAATTCACTTTTAATAGCGTTGGTAAAAGCTCTCTTTCAGTACTTGCATTGTTTTTAAAAAGCAACACCAGGATGGTATTTTTAATAGCAACTACCCATAATTTTTCATATAAATGTGCCTATTGTTTTTCATTTACCTAAACTACCCTCCTCCTTTTTGCGGGTAAAGTAAATAAAACTTATACTATTTTTTTTAGAGAAAGCAAGGCAGTATTGTCAATCCCGATGTTTTATTACACCTCAATTTTTGTTTGGGTTAATCAGGCACACATTTTTGAAGGTTAATAGTGACCCCCATGGGTGCGATTTTTGTACAGTAATAACAAAAGACTTTTATGAGTAGATTGATCATTATATCTAACCGTTTGCCTTATTCTATTGAAAATGTGGATAATAAAATTAGTTTGAGACAAAGTTCGGGAGGCCTGGTATCGGCACTAAAAAGTTACTTTGAAAATACGGAAACCAGCGCAATACAATTTGATGAAAAAATTTGGATTGGCAGTGCCGATTTTACCAATAACGATTGGGAACGTGCAAAGGACAACATGCAGGAGGTAGATTTTACCATAAATCCAATTTTTATTAACGATGAATTGTATAGTAATTATTACAACGGTTTTTCAAACTCAACTGTGTGGCCGCTGTTCCATTATTTTCCCACACTTACCAATTATGCCAAAATAAATTACGATGCCTATGCCTCGGTTAATACATTATTTACTGACGAAGTAGTAAGAATAAGCAGACCTGGCGATGTTATTTGGGTACACGACTACCAGTTAATGATGTTGCCAATGATGTTACGGAAAAAGATGCCTTTGGCAGCAATAGGTTTCTTTTTGCATATCCCTTTTCCATCGTACGAAATGTTTAGGCTTTTGCCGGGCGAGTGGAAAAAAAATATATTATCAGGTTTATTGGGTGCCGATGTTATTGGATTTCACACTTACGATTATGCTCAACATTTTATTAATTCGGTAAAAATGTTGTTGGGGCTTGACATCCAGTTTAATACCCTTGTGTACAACAACCGCCTTATAAAAATTGATCTTTTTCCGCTGGGTATTGATTTTAAAAAGTTTTATAATTGTGGCGATGTTCCAGAGGTAATGTCTTACCACAACGAGCTTAAACAAAATTTTGTAGGTAAAAAGATTATATTTTCTGTTGACCGGCTGGATTATACCAAAGGACTTAATTACCGGCTTGAGGGGTTCGAAAACTTTTTGACCCGTTATCCGGAATGGATAGAAAAGGTGATATTTATTTTCAATATTGTGCCATCCCGCGACTTGATACCTACTTACATGGACAGGAAAAAAATGATAGAGGAGAAGGTAAGTACAATAAATGGAAAGTTTTCAACCATACAATGGCAACCTATTATTTATCGCTTTAACCACATTCCGTTTAACGAATTATGTGCGTTATACAGGGTGGCCGATGTGGGCCTTATTACACCGCTGCGCGACGGGATGAACCTTGTAGCTAAAGAGTTTGTAGCAGCAGCTAACAGCGGGGGCGTACTTGTGCTGAGCGAACTGGCAGGTGCTGCCAGCGAATTAAATGAGGCCATATTAGTAAACCCTACCGACACCGAGGAAATGGCCGACTCAATAGTAGCGGCTTTGCTAATGGATAAAAATGAAAAAGCAAACCGTTTAGCTACCATGCAAAACAGGCTGGCCGCATACGATACCCAACATTGGGTAAATGATTTTCTCAATCAATTACTTACTTTAAAAACAGAGCAGGATAAAATGAAAGTAAAATTGGTTGACGATGGCGTTATTGCCAAAATCAGGAAGAGCTATGAAGAAACATTAAACAGGCTTTTTTTGCTTGATTACGATGGCACGCTTGCCGCGTTTACTAAGGTGCCCTCGCATGCAAGCCCTACCGATGCAGTAATGCAATTTTTAAAAAGCCTGACGACCGATGCAAAAAATGAAGTGGTAATAATTAGTGGCCGTGATGCAGATTCACTTGAAAAATGGCTGGGTAATTTAGATATTAATTTTGTTGCCGAACACGGAGTGTTTATAAGGTATAAAGGAAAGCCATGGCAAATACAAGCCACTGTAAGCGACTCATGGAAGGAGAGAATACGGCCTATGATACAATCGTATGTAACCCGTTGTGCCGGCTCGTTAATGGAAGAAAAAAAGAATACCCTTGCCTGGCATTATCGCAATGCGCACCCTGGGCTGGGCTTTACCCGTTCGCGGGAGTTGTTGAATAATCTTATACAATTAACAGCCAATACACCGGTACAGGTAATTGATGGTAATAAGGTGCTGGAAGTTAGGCTTACCGGTATTGATAAAGGTGTTACTGCCCTTAAAGTGTACAATAAAATTAAACCCGACTTTACACTCTGCATTGGCGACGATACTACCGACGAAGATATGTTTAAAGCACTTGAGGGAAAAGGCTTTACCATTAAAATAGGTAGCGGAGCCACCGCCGCCACTTATAATATGGCATCGCAAACAGATGTACTTCCTTTTCTTAAAAAAATACATATGTCAACCGATCACCACGCATATATGTAAAAGTGCATGGTAATTGCCGGCGCAATTGTAATTACTAATTTTATTGCCTGCTGTTAAGCCATGCATCCTTAAAATTTTGCTGGGTATTGTTAACAGAGGGCATCATTGTTAAAATTATTTCGGGGTTTTGCGCCAGTGTAATAATGCTGTCTATAACAATACCCCGATGGTTGTAAGTAACAGGCAATTGATAGCCCGGCTTGTGGCTATTTACAATTTCGGTAAACTCCTTTTTATTTAAAATGTTTTTACCATCAAGGCTGGTAATTACATCATCAACATCAATACCGGCGTTATATAAAGGGGTATTTATAATGGTGGCAGCGCCCAATGTAGGCTGGCTTCGGGTATACAAAAAGTTTTCCCCGCCAGCCCATGCCCTACCGGTGTTGGCTGTTTGTAACGATATTCCTGCACTGGCCAACAGCAACGAGTAATCCACAGGCTCATGCCCGTAAATATATTTGTTAAAAAAATTACTGGCAAATGCATTGTTGGTAATAGTGGCAAGTGCCGTTTGCAAACTGGCAATAGTGTAGGGCTTGGCAGGTTTTCCAAAACGTTTCCATAATTCCTGCATAAAATCATCTAACGATTTTTTGGGAAAAGAGCTCCTGATAGACAGGTCAAGTGCAAGCGCAATGGCCCCGCCATAAGTATAGTACGATGCATACATATTAGGGTAATTATTTTTATCGATAGATACGCCTGCATCAACAAAAACTGCCCGCTCACTATTTTCAATGGGGGAATAATTTATAGCCCCCGGCAAATTCATTTTTACGTTTACAAGGTCCTCCATACTGCTTACAAAAGCATCGGCCTGTAAAAAGCCAGATCGTTTTAATATGAGGTCACCATAATATTGTGTAAACCCTTCGGCCAGCCAAAGTCCCTGGCTTACATTACTTTTCTCAAAATTGAATGGCTCAATATCAGCAGGGCGTATACGCTCAACATTCCAGCAATGAAAAAATTCGTGCGAAAAAACGCCGAGTAATTCATCGCTACCATTAAAATTATAAGGCAAACATATCATGGTACTATTTCTGTGCTCCATTCCATCGCCTTTTACATAGGGGTTAATGCTGGCAATAAAGGTATAAGTGCCATAGTCGTATGCAGGTAATTCGCCAAATACTGCTTTAGCTTCCTTTACCATTTTTTCAACTTTTGCAGCAAATGCGCTAAATACTTCGGGTGTTGTAGTGGCCTCCAATGCCAATCTAAAGGTGTATTGTTTTCCGTCGGGATTAGTAACATTCCAGGTACCTATTCGTAAACTACCTACCTTGGTTGGGCTGTCCATAAAATATTGCAGGTCGGGCGCCAAAAAAGTTTCTGCGGTACTGCCGGGTTTTAATTGGGTGGCAATTTTCCACCGGGCATCTAATAGTGTAAACTGTAAGGAAATGGGTGCTTTTTCCATACCCTTTACCCACATAAATGCCGACGGCATGTTTAGGTGGTAGCCTGTAATATCTATGCCAGAATATGTGCCATCGGCATAATTTGCAAATAGGGTATAGGTTACGGTAGCCTTTGTTTTATAGCCACTAATTTTATAAACATCGGCATCCGTTTTTTCAACGGGCAAGTTTATGCCATTTTCATCCACAGCTTTTACGTTGTACACGTTTTTTCCAAATTCGTGTTTTGCATACCTGCCGGGCGAGGAACGGCTCATCATAAAATAAGCGCCACCGGCAGGTAGTTTATCGGCCGTAACACTTATTTCGGCTTCGTGGTGTGCTGCGTTGGGGGCCGAAAAATTATAGGTAATACTTTGGCTAAACGATACTACTGGCAATACACATACCAAAACCGCAAACCTTACAATGCTCATAAATGGCGCTTTTTTTTGTTAGATGAGTTACATTTATCCCTCGTTAAACCAACTATTGTTTTTAACCATCGATGTTAAGGAATGTTTTCTTATGGCAAAAACTACAACGGTATAACCTTTTTTTCAACGTTGCTTTTATACGCAGCTTCTATAAGTTCTATTACCAACAGGCCATCATCGGCCGATACAGGAGCTGGCTGTCCATTTCTTATACATTGAAAAATTCCTTCAAAATAATCAAGATAATTACCCGCAAGTGTAGGCAGGTGTTTGCGTATCACTTCGCCATTTATTTGGGTATGCAGCAAACCCTGTTCGCTTTCGGGTTCAATACCATAGCCGGGTGTTGCCGGCGTTTGGCCAGCCATTAGCGAAACCTCCTGCACATCAGTACGGTTTTTTAAAAACGACCCTTTTGTTCCGTGTAAAATAAAACCTGGCAACGCTTCCCGTACCAATAAGCTCGATTTTAATTTTACCCTTAACCGAGGGTATATTAATGTAACATCAAAATAATCATCTATCTGGCTTAGGGGCCGCACCGTTCTTATATCAGCAAATACGCCATCGGGTTTACCAAACAACTGCAGCGCCTGGTCAATAAGGTGCGATCCAAGGTCGTACAATACACCAATGCCGGGGCCAGGTATTTCTTTATGCACCTTTGGGCTCAATGCTTCTTTAAAGCGATCGAAGTGAATTTCAACCTCAATCATCTCCCCTAATAATTGTTCTGTAACCACTTTTTTAACCGTTCTAAAGTCGCTGTCAAACCGCCTGTTGTGAAATACCGACAACATTAAACCCTTGCTGGTGGCCAGTTCCACCAACTCCTGGCCATCGGCAACCGTATTGGTAAATGGTTTTTCAACAATAACATGTTTGTTGGCCAGCAGGCATTGTTTAGTATAATCGTAATGTGTTGCATTGGGCGTATTAACTATTACCAATTCAGCCGCATCGTCGCTCAATAGCTCCTTCAGCGAGCGGTAAGTTATTACCTGTGGGTATTTTTCAACTGCAAGGTTTTTACTTCTTTCCCAAACACCCCGTAGGTTAAAACCATTATGGAAGTGCACAAAAGGCGCATGAAAAACAACGCCAGACATGCCAAACGAGCATATAGCCGTACTAATTGGTTGCATAAATTGTTTGTTTAATTGAAACGAATGTAACACCATTCCTAAAAAATGAGAGGGGTACGCCAACACAATTTTGTTGCAGTAATTATTATGCTGCCTTTTATTGGCTATTCAAAAACATGGTGTTTGAGTAAAATGGTGGTTATTTGCGCAACTTTTTTTTATTATGGCGGCACCACGCAAGGCGGCAATGGGCTTTATTTTTATAACATTAATATTAGATGTTACCGGTTTGGGCATTATTATACCGGTTTTTCCCAGGTTGATACAGGAGTTGATTGGCGGCGGTGTAAGCGAGGCTTCGCAATGGGGCGGATGGCTAACCTTTGCCTACGCTTTTATGCAGTTTATTTTTGCACCGGTATTGGGTAACCTTAGCGATCAGTATGGCCGCCGTCCCATACTATTGTTTTCGTTGTTGGGGTTTGGTATTGATTATATTTTTCTTGCATTGGCCCCTTCCATAGGCTGGTTATTTGTAGGTCGTATTTTGGCCGGTATTACAGGCGCAAGCATTACCACCGCCACCGCCTATATTGCCGATATAAGCACCGATAAAAACCGTGCACAAAACTTTGGAATGATAGGTGCAGCATTTGGCCTTGGTTTTATTATTGGCCCCGTGTTAGGCGGTCTGTTGGGCCAGGTAAGTTCGCGGCTTCCGTTTATTGTATCGGCAATACTTACCCTGTTAAACGCTTTGTACGGCTATTTTGTATTGCCCGAATCGCTTGATAAGGCCAACAGGCGAAAATTTGAATGGAAGCGGGCTAATCCCCTGGGCTCGCTTTTGCAGCTAAAAAAATACCCCTCCATTGGCGGTTTAATAGGCTCACTTATTTTAGTATATGTGGCGGCCCACGCAGTACAAAGCACCTGGACCTTTATAAATATCGAAAAATTTAACTGGAGCGAAGCCATGATAGGATACTCCTTAGGGGTGGTAGGTATTTTGGTTGCCTTGGTGCAGGGCGGCCTGATAAGGTACATTAACCCTAAAATTGGTAACGAACGTAGTGTGTATATTGGTTTGTTTTTGTATGCCGTTGGGTTAATATTATTTGCCTTTGCCAACCAAACGTGGATGATGTTTGCCTTTTTACTGCCCTATTGCCTTGGTGGTATAGCCGGCCCTGCCCTGCAAAGCATTATTGCAGGCCAGGTGCCTGCCAACGAGCAGGGCGAGTTGCAGGGTGCCCTTACCAGCCTTATTAGTACTACGTCCATAGTTGGGCCGTTGTTAATGACCAACCTGTTTGCCTATTTTACAAAAGCCGGTGCCCCCATTCATTTTGCCGGAGCACCATTTTTATTGGGGTCGGTTTTAATGCTGGGCAGCGCAGTGATAGCCTATAAAACGTTGAAAGGAAGGCGGTCAGTATAATGGCTGCAAGGCATACTTACAAATAGATAAAACCGGTTTTTTGGTGGCTCTTCTAATGGCTTACATGGCTATCTTTACTCTCAAAAATACAGTTGATGGAAAAAACCTTAGATAGGCGTTTTAAAACACTGGACGAATTTACCATTCAGCAGGTGCGTGATTTTCCACATGCTACCGGCGAACTAAGCAGGCTGTTACGCGACATTGGTTTGGCCGCAAAAAGGGTAAATGTAGAAGTGAATAAGGCAGGGCTGGTGGACATTTTAGGCGAAGCAGGAAGCGTAAACGTGCAGGGTGAAGATGTAAAGAAATTAGATGTATTTGCCAATAACCAGTTTATTGGTGTATTGCGCCATGGTATTAGTTGCGCCGGTGTTGGCAGTGAAGAAAATGATGATATTGTAATTTTTGATGAAGAAGTAAGCAATAAAAGCAAGTATGTGCTGTTGATGGACCCCATGGATGGAAGTGGCAATATTGATGTAAATGTGTCAATTGGTACCATTTTTAGTGTGTACAAAAGGGTAAGCCCTATTGGCACACCCTGTATTTTAGACGATTTTTTACAGCCGGGAATCGAACAGGTGGCCGCCGGCTACATTATTTATGGAAGCAGTACCATGTTTGTATATGCCACCCGCCGCGGCGTAAACGGTTTTACCCTCGATCCATCTATTGGCGAGTTTTGCCTTAGTAACCCCGATATTAAATGCCCCGAAATAGGAACCACCTACTCAGTAAATCATGGTAATTTTTTGCAGTTTGCGCCAGGTGTTCAGCAATACATAACCACTTGCCAAACAAAAAGTAAAAGCAATGGTGGCCCATATAACCAACGGTATATTGGCAGTATGGTAAGCGATGTACATCGCAACCTCATAAAAGGCGGCATTTTTATGTACCCCTTAACAACGGATAAGCCATTGGGCAAGTTACGTTTGCTTTACGAGTGTAATCCGCTGGCCTTTATTATTGAAGTGGCAGGAGGCAGGGCCACCAATGGCGTGCAACGTATATTGGATGTAAAACCTACAAAACTTCACGAGCGTTCGCAACTTTTTATAGGAAGCAAAATAATGATGGACGAATTGGAAACATATATTAACCCCGTGGTACATGAATAAAATAATAGAAGTAGCCAACCTGGTAAAAAACTACGGGAGTTTTGAAGCAGTAAAGGATATTAGTTTTGACGTGTACGAAGGAGAAATATTTGGATTGCTTGGCCCTAATGGTGCAGGTAAAAGCACTACCCTTGAAATTATTGAAACGCTTCGCCAAAAAACCAGTGGCAAGGTTACCGTTAAAGGCTTTGACCTTGATACGCAACCAAACAATATAAAAGAGTTGATTGGCGTACAGCTACAGGCGTCGGGCTATTACCCCGGTCTTAAATTGCACGAACTGTTGCAATTGTTTGCAGGTTTATATAACAAAGAAATTGATACCACCGAATACCTGCAACTGGTAAACCTTGTTGACAAGCGCAATGCTAAATTTAAGGAACTTAGTGGTGGTCAAAAGCAGCGTTTTTCGGTTGCTACCACGCTTATTAACCAGCCAAAAATTATTTTTTTAGATGAGCCAACAACAGGCCTCGATCCGCAGGCACGGCGTAATTTGTGGGACCTGATACGCGACATACGCAGCAAGGGCACTACCGTTATTATTACTACCCACTACATGGACGAAGCTGAGGTGTTGTGCGATAGGGTAGCGGTGATTGATGCCGGCAAGATTATTGCCATAGGTAGCCCCGATAAACTGATTGACGAACTTGTGGCCACTGGTTTTGAACGACCCAAAACAGTAAAGCCTGCCTCGCTTGAAGATGTTTTTATTAACCTGACAGGCCGCGAGTTGCGGCCCGAATAACTTTTTATACAACCAACAAAAAGCATACAACCAACATGACAATGAAAAAAACACTGCTGGCCTTAACACTGGTTTCAACATCGGTATGCCTGCAAGCCCAAACAAAAAAACCAGTGGCAAAACCAGCCACTAAAACTGTGGTAAAGCCAGGGGCAAAGCCGCCCGTAAAACCAGCTGCTGCCGTTAAGCCTTTAAAAAATTCAATTGATTCGGTAAGCTATGCCTTTGGTATTTCGCTGGGCGAGTTTTTAAAAAGCCAGGAAATAAAGAAAGTCAACTTTACTATGTTGAACATGGCCATTACCCAAACGCTTAATGGCCAAACTCCTTACATGAACATGCAACAGGCAAACGATGTGCTTTCTACACTGCAAAATGCCAAAAAAGAGAAGATAGCAGGAGCAGAGAAAGCAAAGAGTGCTAAGTTTTTGGACGAAAATAAAAAGCGGCCGGGTATTATGGTAACTCCAAGTGGGTTGCAGTACGAAATAATGACCAAAGGCAACGGTGCAATACCGGCATCGGCCGATACCATTGTAGCCCATTATGCCGGTACATTAATGGATGGCAAAGAGTTTGACAATAGCTACAAGCGTGGCGAGCCCATAACAATACCAGTTACCGGTGTAATAGCGGGCTGGACCGAAGCGCTGCAATTAATGCCTGTTGGCAGCAAGTGGAAACTATTTATCCCCAGCGATCTTGCTTATGGCGATTATGGTGCTGGCGGCGATATACCCGGTGGCGCAGCGTTGGTGTTTGAAATAGAATTGCTTGGTATTAAAGGAAAATAATTGACTTTATTCATTCAATAAAATGCAACGATGGATCCACGTTATCCTATTGGACAATACGAGCCATTACCTTTTTCGGAAAAGCAAAAAAATGACTGGTTAAACGACCTGAAGTTTTTACCTACAGATGTTGAAATGGCTATTCAAAACCTTGACGAGTATCAACTGAACACACCCTACAGAAACGGTGGTTGGATGGTAAAAGAAGTAGTGCATCATGTGGCCGACAGCCACATGCATGCCTATGCAAGGTTTAAGTTTGGGCTTACCGAAGATGCACCTGCCATTAAACCTTATGATGAAGCAGCGTGGACGTTGTTAAATGATGTACAGACGCTGCCGATCAACATTTCGCTTACGTTGTTAAATGCATTGCACCAGCGGTGGATAGCTGCTATACAACCTTTAGATAGCAAACAATGGATGAGGACGGTAATGCATCCCCAACACAAAAACCCTTTAACCCTTTGGTTTTTATTGGGCATGTATGTTTGGCATGGCAAGCATCACACCGCTCATATTACACATTTAAGGGAAGAAAAAAACTGGTAACATAATTATGAGCGAAGACCCATTGAAGTGGAAAACACTTTCGTCGGAATATATTTTTTACGACACCTGGCTAAAGGCCCGTAAAGATGTTTGCCAGCGCCCCGATGGAAAAATAATTGAAGACTACTATGTGATGGAGTACATGACATGGGTAACCGGCGTGGGAATTACTACCGAAAATAAAGTGGTAATGATACGGCAATACAGGCATGCATTGGGGGTAAGTTGTTTTGAAACCCCTGGTGGCTGTGTTGATGATACTGATGCAGATTTAGAAACCGCCATACGCCGCGAAATGTTGGAGGAGACGGGTTACCAGTTTGAAACTGCCGAATACCTGGGTAATACGTCACCCAATCCATCTACCAATAACAACCTGATGCATTTGTTTTTATTACAAGGGGGCAAAAGGTTACAGGAGCAGCAGCTTGACCACAATGAAGAAATTGAAGTGCTCTTGTTCACTATTCCCGAAGTTTTAAAAATGATGGATAACAATGAAATTATTCAGAGCATGCACATGACTGGTTTGCTGTTAGCCTTTAAAAAACTGGGGATTATACAATATAGTGTGCCGGAGTAAAGCACAGGACTGAAAAAATTTGAAATCGCTATCTGTGAAACAATTGTAGCCGGTTTTTATTTTTCGGTTATGTTTGATTTACGTTAGCTTATTATATAATGACAAAGCGAAGGTTTAGTAAAGAACCTGGTTCACTAGGCTTGTTACTAATAAACAATTTCCTTGCTGCCTTTTACGATTAATTAAAATGAAACGGTAGTGATTTGATAAAATCGTTATATAGAGTAATAATAAATAAAATGGAAATAATAATTGCCCATGAACAAATTCTATTCCCATTTATCAATAATCATCTTTAGTTAGCGGAGTGTAAATACTTTGACCCCCCCATAGCTTTAAGCTTTTGTTCACTATCAGCAATTTCTATTTTTAGTTTTTCAATGTCCCTTGTAATATTCACTAATTTATCTTTGGCATTACGTGCTTGTGACGAACTTTTTTCTGCTTTTCGCGCGGCTTTCGTTGCTGCTTTTGCCTTACGTTTATCTTGATCGTCATTTGTAAGTACAGTTGCTGCGCTTTGGTTATTATCAGCCGCTTTTTGAGAAGCTTTCGCTGAATTTTTAACATCAGAATTTTTCTCGTCAAGTTGATTTTGCAGTTTTGCCATTTCGATTTTCTTATCATTGATTGAAATAGCCATTTGTAACATTGTATTATCGTTGCTTAAAGCACTAATAAAATCTTGTGTTACAGCTTGTGCAGAAACTACATTGGAGATTATGACAATGGCAAACATTAATGTCATTAACCTTAGTTTTATGTTCATGTATGTTGATCGCTGAGATTTGTGAATCAGCAGATTGTTTCCAGAAAGAGAAAAATCGTGCCATGTTGTGTTGTGGATTACTTTGGCACTTTACACCTATCAAAACAATAGATACTGCAAAACGCAGCAAAACAGCTTTTTTGCCAAAAAAATTCACACATACCACTATCAAGTTGTTTTCCGTTTCGGCTGGTTTTGGCTTAGGTGCCGGGCTACAACGCAAATAACAATATTTGCATTGCGCAATAAATATTTACAAGGTCAGGCTTCGTTTTCCATTTGCAGGTTAGTCGTCCATACATTCTGTTCGGTTAAGAAACGTATTTAAATGTCCATTAATAATTCTCCTTCTACGTGGGATAATAGTGATACCCCAAATAAGCAATCTTCCATTCCCCGTTTTCCTTTTCAAGTATGCGGGTCTCTAAAGACTTGCCAAGGAACTTGCGGGTATCTTTTTCATAAGAGTTTTGCTCAAAAGTGAACCAGGCCATATCGCTGGAGATGCGGAAGTTTTCATTTGATCGTTCCTCGGTTGAGCCTTGCCAAAGTGTTTCGTTGGCTTCGAACTGCTTTTTCTTTTCCGCTACCAACATTTCAAATCCGGTATTGGAAGTAACTTTTTTAGGAAACCCCATTTAGCAGCCAACCTTGCAAAATGCGGGTGATTTGAAACAGGTGTTTTGCCATGCATCAAAACCTTGCTAATAGTACGACTCCGCTTCCATTGCTCTCACAGCCTGATTGGCTGCTTTTTCTTTTTTAAAATCAACTTTTTGGGTTGTAGGCTGCGGTTGGTTGCAGTTTGTAAAAACAATACAAACAAAAAGCATTAAAACAATTGCTTTTGTTGGGATTAGATAGCTTTTTGGACAATTGGATTTGACCTGTAGCAGTGAATTATGCCTAATCATAGCTGGGTTTTTATGGCATAAGCAATAAATGACTTTCGATAACTGAGTTGGTTGGGAGTGCTGCGGTGGTGCTTGTATTCGTTGTTTATAGGGCCTCATAACCGCAGCGATTTGAAAAACTAAAGTGTAATAACTCTGGGTTTGAAATGAAAAGCGGTGTAGGGATTGAGGTTGATAGCAGCAAATAACCAATGTTACATTGTTTAACCGTGTGTTTCCAAATACTTTTGCTGGCTGCCGATTTTTGTCTCTACTTCTTCAATAAATTCAGACACCTGGTCTGGTGTCAAAATTATTTTAGTCCTGTCGTGCATCGTCACCATTACAAGATTATCTCTACGGGTGGCATAAAATCTTATTTTTCCGAGGTCTGTGTCAAATTTTCCAAAGTATCCAAACGCACCGCCTTTAGAAATGTTTTTCAAAAGGTCATGATGTATTCTGTCTATCCTTGCTACGTCATTAATATTAACTTCAACGGTACCTATAAGCCTGTGAATAATGATTTTGCTATTAACTGCTTCGTACTTTAATGGCTGATATAAATGAGTCGCTAATAACAACAACATGAAAAAAGAAAAAAAACCATACCAAATCCATTTGTCGCTGCTATGAAGTAAATTGAACAACGGCAAGATTGTAAAAATCAGAAACACCCCAATTGTCTTTTTTCGTACTATTTTATCAACTGAAGTTGTAAAAATCATCTGTTATTTTTTATTTAAAAGTTGAGTTGTTGCCCGGCTATCAGCCAGTATTAACGGCTACCTCTTGTATAGTTATTGACCGCTCGTAAATGCCCGGTACCATAGTCATTTTTAAAATTAAACTTTAAGGTAGCAACTAAGGGTGATAAATGAAAGGAAGGAGGATTGAAGCAAATAGCGATTGTAGGCAATTGCTCCAAACTCCAGCTCCGTTCCAAATACTTTTGTTAATGATAGTGCTTATAAGTCCAGAACTACTTTCAGGTTTTCCTTGAGTTGGATGACCAGCCCGCTGTTCAATTCTCCAAGTTTTTTTTATGAAACGTTTATTGTCTATAGCACGCGGTTGGTCAACCAAAATGTCGCTCAGCTTAGATAATTGTGATTTTTCAAGATGAACCCTCAAAATTTCAGCTTCTGGTTGCACGTTGAAAGTTACGGGACACACAATAGTCGAAAAATGTGTTTCATTAAGTAAATCTGTTTAAATAATCACAACAGGTCTTGTTTTGCCGGGTTCAGTACAAATCGTTGGGTTTAAATCAGCAAGCCAGATATCATCTTACTTCTACTTCATCAGCCAGCTTTCTAAATTCTGCTAAAATTTCCGCTGAGCTTTGAGTTATCAATTTACTTTCCCTATGTAATTTCCTTCTTAAAGCACTTCGTTTATTTAACTGGTTGTAAAGGCTAACGGCCTCATTTATGTACCTATTTCGGACAAGGTGTAACTCAGCAACAACTTTTTCATTTTGCAACTTTTTGTAAAGATAAAATAGTGTCAGCCTTTTCTTAATCGATGAGGAACTGTCGCTGTAGTTTTACAAGTTATCCTGCAAATTTTTGAACATTATGTATGTGTCCACAAGCCCTAAGTTTTTATGCCTAAATCCTTTTGGTGTTGTTCCTATTATTTTAAACCCGTATTTCTTCCACAGTTCTATAGCATTTGTATTTGTACTTACAACAATATTAAACTGTATCCCTAAATACCCGTTGTCCTTTGCAAACTGTATTGAATGTTCACATAAAATTTTACCTGTTCCTTTGCCCCGATAGGCCGGGTTTACCATATAGCTACAATTAGCGATGTGGTTGCCTAAGTCAATTTGATTAGGCTTAATAATATAAGTGCCCAATATTTCGTTATTGTCGTCTATTGCAACAAATGTGTCCATGTAATTTGAAAACCAATTTTTAGTTAACGTGTCTTTAGGGGTATTCGGATCAAACAAATAGGTGTCACCTGTGGAAATAACAGTTGTAAAGATGTCCCAAATTTTATTGAAGTCGGTTTGTTGGTCTGCTCGTCTTACTTTCATTACAAATCTTTAAAAGTCTTTTAATTTCTGACTCCCTGTTATGTGATATTCGTTCAAATATTAACTCAACTTAAAAAAATTTGCTTTCTTCAAATCTTTCCTATTACCTCTACAAATTAAATAGCCGGCATTTTTTTCTAATTGTTTAAAATATGTTTTGCTTTAAATTATAGGCGTGGTAATCATTCCAACAAAATTATGGCCCGCACAGTTACTGCCATTTTAAATTATAAAGTGCTAATACTACGTAGCTAATATCAATATTTTGGCATTGCAACTCGAAAACAATAATAGTCCAAACAAATCACAACCCGCTACAAAACAATCTCCCCAACCACAAAAACACTTCCACAAACCACAATCAAATCGTTTTCCGCTGCTATTGCCCTGGCATGTTTAAGTGCAATGTTTACATCTGCGTAGCTATCGCCTTGTAATTTAAAATTGGCTGCCATTTGTTTCAGTTCATCTTCGGCAAGTGCCCTTGAAATTTGTGCTTTGGTAAAATAGTAGGTAGCCGTAGTTGGCAAATGCCGCAATAGTTTTTCAACTTCCTTATCCTTTACAAAACCGATAATCAAATGCAGGTGATGATGCTTTGTTAATTCCAGTTGTTGCGCCAGTTGCTTTATACCATCTTCGTTGTGGGCCACATCGGTAATAACGGTGGGGTGCTGGCTTATTACTTCCCAACGGCCGTGCAGGCCGGTTAACTTTTTTACATTTGCCAGGCCGTGTTCTATTTGCTGTTCGCTAATTGCCCATCCCAATTTGTGTAGCTCTTCTACCGCAACCAATACCGGTAGTACATTTTTTAGCTGGTAAATACCTGCAAGGTCAAGCCTGTATTTTTTGTGGTCGGCAGCCAGTTCACTGTGGCTTACCTCAATGGCCAGGTGCGTGGTATTATATTGCCAGTCCGCAATCATTTTTACATCGGTAGCAAAAATTATCCGTGTGTTTTCGTTGGCTGCCTTTGCTTCAAATATTGGGCGGGTTATGGGGTGGTCTTCACCAATAACTACGGGTATTTGCGCCTTTATGATGCCAGCTTTTTCACCTGTAATTTCTTCAAGAGTGTTGCCAAGCAGGTTCATGTGGTCGTAGCCAATGCTCGTAATAATACTCAACAGGGGTTCAATAATATTGGTACTGTCCAACCGTCCGCCCAGGCCAACTTCAATTACGGCTATATCTACCTGTTGCCTTTTAAAATATTCAAAGGCCATGGCCACGGTAATCTCAAAAAACGACGGTTCCAATTGGTCTATCATCGGTTGAATTTGGGCTACAAAATCAATTATAAATGCTTCGTCTACCAAGGCGCCACCAATCTTTATCCGTTCTCTAAAATCTTTTAAATGTGGCGAGGTATACAAGCCCGTTTTGTAGCCTGCCGATTGTAAAATGGCCGCCAGCATATGGCTGGTTGATCCCTTGCCATTGGTGCCCGCTATGTGAACACTTTTAAAACTGTGTTGCGGATTGCCAAGCGCATTACACAGGGCAATGGTATTGGTAAGGTCGGCCTTGTATGCTGCTGCGCCTATACGGCTAAACATTGGCAGCCGGGTAAAAAGATAGTCGATGGTTTGTAGGTAAGTCATTTGGCGGGGCTTAAGCAGTTTGCCGAAATATGGTTAGTAAACAGTTGGTTTTGAGGTAATGCAATATTAGTAAACCAACAATGCCACAGCAAGGTACTGTGGCATTTATTAAAATTTGAAACTTGATTATTATCCCTTTAATCTAAAATCGAAAACTATTACTCCTACCTGCTCATCGGCGGCGGCGGCGTTTAGCTTTAACTGCAGTGCTTTGCGTATGGCAATAGATCTGATGTTGGCATTGGTAGTGGTGGTGCCTTGCAGGTTTATGGTGGCAGAGGTTACTGAGCCATTGGCGGCCACTTTTATGTTTACGGCTACTTTTGCAGGCTGGTTAAACTCATCTTCAAACGCGGGTAATCGGCTAAAGCGTCTTCCACCTAAACCGCTTCGTATACTTACGCCGCTTTTGCCCGAGCCTCCGTTACCCTGGTAACTATCGCTGTTGGGGTTGCCATTGGGTTTACCCTGGTCGCCATTGCCACCAACAACACCCTGGTTACGTACGCCGTTATAGCTGTCGGCACCATTGCCGCCTGTGCCATTGGCCGTACCACCTTTATATACGGCTTTTGCTTTTGGCGGCACCGGTGTTGGGGTTACCGATACCGGTTGGGTAGCTGGCCTGGGTTTTACGGCAGGCGGAACATTGCGTGGCGGAGCCGTGTTTTTTACTACTGGTTTCGGTGTGCTGTTTACTGTCGGCACGTCGTCGGCTTCGTTTTCGTCGCCTTGTATTGGCTGCTCCTGCTGCGCTACGGGTTGCGAGGTAGCGGGCGGACTATACGTTTCCTGGTCGTCGTTGGTTGGTTCGCCCGGTACTTGTGGGGCTATATCGCCTAACCCTTCGTCGCTGTTGCCAAGGTTTACTTCTATGCCTTCGTTAAGCGGTGGGGCAGGAATGGTGGGCAAAGTCCATTGTGCAAAAAAGAAAAGAATAAGCAAAACAGTACACACCACACCGGTATATACACCTGCCTTTACATTCTTATCGCGTTCGAGGGCGGTATCTATATAAAGATTATTCATTACTATAAAGGTAGCGGTTCGCTTTTTGTATTGGTTGTATGTTGAAAATTACTGGTTAGCCTATGCACAAACACACAATGGTGCATAAAAAAAGGTTAAGACTGTTTAAAAAATACATCGTAAGCAAAGCGAATAATAGTGCCAACTACTATAACCAGGAAAAATATTCGGATAAATTTATTGCCTTTAACTATGGCCATGCGGGCACCGGCGGCACCACCGGCCGCATTGGCTACGGCCATTGGCAAGGCAATGGCAAACAATATTTTGCCGCTAATGGCAAAAAATATGATAGACCCAAGGTTGGTAGCCATATTAACTATTTTGGCATTTGCACTGGCCTTTAAAAAATCGAAGCCGAGCAATATTATAAAAGCAAGAACCAAAAAGCTACCTGCACCCGGCCCAATAAAACCATCATAAAAACCAATGGACAGGCTTATGAGTACACTAAAAATTACCTGTTGTTGTAAGGAATGATTTTTTAGGGTGTGGGTGCCAAAATTCTTTTTACTATAGGTGTATACCGCTACCAATACTAAAATGCACAGCAGCAGGGGTTTCATAAAGTTGTTGTGCATTTGGCTTAGCAGCCACGACCCAAAAAATGCCGCCGTAAATGATATGGCCGTCATAACGCCCAGCAGTTTCCAGTCCATTTTTACCTTGCGGGAGTATTGCCATGCCGCTATGCTGGTACCACAAAAGGCCGGAATTTTTAGCGTACCAATTACAGTTGCCACGGCGTAGTTGGGTAGTAGTATTAACCCTGCCGGTGTTTGAATAAGGCCGCCACCGCCAACCACTGCGTCAATAAAACCTGCTGCAAAGGCGGCGAGGCAAAGCAGGATTAGGTCGGTTGGCATGGGGGTGGGTTAGGGGGTTTGAGAGGTTTCGGTAAGTTATAACAAAAGGTATTTGAAGTTATAGACTTTACGGGTAGACGCTCAAAGAAGAGTTGCCGTACAAGAGTGCGACGCCACAAAAGCCAACTATTTAACCTCTGCCCGGCCCCAAAAAAAACCCTTAATGATGCGCAAAGTCAACATTGTAATTGCCTTTAATGCGCTCTATTGGCGGGTTAAAGTAGCCAAATTTTACATCAGGAAACTCTTCGTGTATCAGCTCCATTAATTGTTTTACACCCATTGCCTCGCCGGTATCGGTAATATTTATTTTGCCCAGGTACCAATCGGGGTCTATATTAAAATTGCGCCACTGAATCATTTTCAATCCTGTTTCCATAATCACTTTTCGCAATACTTCATATTCTTCCACACTATCGGTCATGCCCGGAAAAACAAAGTAGTTGATGCTTGTCCACCCGCCAAAACTGTTTACCACTTTGAGGCTTTCAATAATATCTTCAAGGGTGTAGTTGTTGGGGCAATAATAGGGGTCGTATACACTGTGGCGAAAGCTGTTAAGGCTTACCCGGATACTATCCAGCCCCACCTCGCAAAGGGCTTTTACTGCATCGGGCTTGCTGCCATTGGTGTTTATGTTGATGCTACCTTTTTTGGTATGCTTTCTTATTTCAATAATTGCTTCGCGAAGGGTGGGCCACATTAACAGCGGTTCGCCCTCGCAGCCCTGCCCAAAACTTACAATTGGGTACGGGGCGGTTTCAAGGTGAGGCACGGTAAACTCAATAATTTCCTGCGCGGTGGGTTTAAAAGTAAGCCTGTCCTGCGTACTTACAATGGTCTCTTCTTCGGGCTGAAAACTAATACAGCCAAGGCAGTTAGCGTTGCAGGCGGGCGACGAAGGAATGGGACACTCCCAACGGCCCACAAAAAAGTTTCGGGCGGCAGGGCATTGGTAGGTAAGCGCACAGTTGTTGGCAAGGTGCGCCACCAGCCGGTTATGGGGGTAGGTTTCTAATAACTTATCTACGCCACTTTGTACATTGGCCTGCACATAGCCGGCAGCATTTTGCCGTATGTCCTGCTCAATAAGTACAGCGGGCACGTAAAACTGTTCGTTTTGCCAACCGGCGGCAGTGTAGCAAAACAAGGGCAGGGTGGGGGCATTGGGTTCGGCCTCGTAGGCTGCCAAATAAAAACCGGTATGTGCAGGCGGTATAAAGGCAGCCACAGCCCAACCTTTATTGCACAGGCGCATTTGGCCGGTTTTTACATCAATGCCAATACCTCTGCGGCCAGGTAGTTCGTATAGCTGTCCGCCTTCGGGTAGCAATATCCATTCGTCGCCTGGTATTTCCACGGCATCCCAACCGGTGCGGCCGGTAACATAAAGGGTGGTATCTTCAAAAATATTTCCGTTGCCGTCGGAGTAAAGTATGTAGGGAGTATGCATGATGGAAAAATTGAACGTCAAAAAAAAAATGGTTGCCCGTTGGCGTTGCACCTTGGGCAGGTAAGCTTTTGTTTATTTAGATGGACCAGCTATGGTTCTGGTATTTTAGCGGTTTCAATGCTTTTTAAGCGAAGTTGACAATAGGCGTTAAACTCAGTAGCTACTTCGGGGGTTACTTCGCCCCCTATTTCGCGTTGAAGCACTTTGTTGCTGTTAAAGTCGAGGGTTATGACCCCGTCCTTTATCAAAATATTATTGAACTCGCTCCAGTCGTATCGTTTTTTAATGAGCGTGGTAAGCACTACCTCGTCGTTGGTAAAGCCAATTTCTTTATTAAATTTCACTTCGCGTTCGGCCAGCAGGCAAACCACGTAAAACAAGGTCAACAACATATTGTTGTAGGGGCCTGCCCCAAAACCAATAGCTGCTATGGCCAAACCCGAAGTATAATAAAGGGTGCCTTCGGTTTTGCGTACCGTTTTTACAATAAAAATGATGATAAGCAAAACGGCCGACAGTGCATAGGTATTTAAAAATCCCGCTGTGGTGGTTGCAAAAAACAGGAAAGCCGCTATAGCCAGCAGGTATAATAGCTGACTTATGATGTTTATAACTTTAAAATCGGCCTTTTGTAAGGTTATCAGGTAGTCGTATACCATTTGCCTGGTAATTTAAATGGTTATCAGGCCATTACCCTTTGATTGCTTTTTATAAGCAGGTTGCAGAGCTTAAATAAAATTCGCGAAGCCACGTTTGCATCAAAGCCATCGCCCACACCTACCTCGTTTAAATCAAAGCCTATAAGGGTTCGGCCCGACGCCAACACTTTTTTAAACAGGTACATAACCTGCTCGGTTTCAAAACCACCGGCTACTGGTGTACCGGTGTTAGGGCAAAGTTTAGGGTCTAATCCATCAACATCAAAACTTATGTACACTTTTTCGGGTAAGTGATTTACTATTTCGTCTACAATACTTTTCCAGGTTTCGCCTTCGTATTGCCTTTTTTTAATATTATCATCAAAATAGGTTACCACCCTTCCATTGCTGTTACTAATGTATTCAAACTCCTCTTCGCAATAATCCCTTACACCTACCTGCACTAACCTGGTTATTTCGCCTACTTCGGTAAGTGCATTATACATAATAGACGCGTGGCTGTATTGAAAATCCTCGTAACCGTTGCGCAGGTCGGCATGTGCATCAATCTGTAAAATACCAAACTCACCAAACTTTTCGCCAATGGCTTTCATAAAACCCAACGGGGTACTGTGGTCGCCACCAATAAGGCCTACTAATTTATCTTTTTCAAGCAACAGTTTCGATTGTTCGTACACCCAGTTGTTCATAAACAGGCTGCCCTCGTTAATATCCTTCAGGCTTTTGCACATAAACTTGTTACCATCAATTTCATCGCCCTTGGAAATAAAATTGATATACAATTCAGCCTCTTTGCGCAGGTAATCGCTTTTTAAAAGCAGTTTCCTGTCTACCCCTTTCATAAAAAAACCTTCTTTCCATCCATCTTTCATGTCAGGGTCAAAAAGGTCAACCTGCAAACTAGCTTTAAAAATATGGTCGGCGGCACGGGCGGTACCTGCACTGCTGCTTACCGTTACTTCCCAGGGCACGGGCAATAGTACTATCCGTGCATCTTCTTCCGTAAATGGAAGGCCAAAAATATTGTTGTTGGGGTTGCCTGCTAAATTGGGGTCGAAGTTCGATAGATCTGTCATACTTTTCTTTAAACGCGCTGCAAGTTACTTTATTTGTATTTTACAGGTTGCTTTTGTAAAAATATAAGGCGGTCAACCGCTAATATTAACACCTTTAGATGACAATTTACAACCTGGCTCTTATATTTTGGAACCGGGCTTTACAGCTCTTTTCATAAGTTGTTGCCCGCCCGGCTAACGCCCTGCCAAAATAGTTTCATGGGGCTGGCAGTAAGGCAGACGCTGCACTTTTTGTACCGTTGGTAATTTTATTTAGCCTTTTTATTATGATTTTATATTCAGTATTGATTGTATTTAATAGCGGATAATCATTCAACTTTACACCTGTGTATAGGTCTGCGTTTTGGGCAAAAATGTATTTTTTTGCAGATGTTAAGCTGGGAGGGTATACCGGGCATTAATTTTTAGGAAAATGCCGCAACCTTTTTATTTGTATAATTGCAACCCAATCAATAACAATGGCAAGTAAGACCTATAGCTTCTATTCAACTGAAACAGCGTACGTTCCCGAAGGCAACGATAGCCTGGTTATTGAATTAGGGAAAGCGCATATTGCCTGCCTTGTACACGATGACAACCGAATGATTAATGCTATGGAATGGTTTTCGGTTGACGAAGAAGAAAAAAAAGATATTGGAGTATTAATTGAAGGTGTAAAGCAAACTTCGCAATTAGTAGGCAGGCCTTTTATATTTACGACGCTGGTTTTTAACAATCGGTGGAACATTATTATCCCTTCTTCAAAATTCGAGGTAGAATATTTGCACGATACCATTTATGCAGCTTTTGGATCGACCATTGAACATATTTGCCAGTATGATGAATTAAAAACAGGTGTGGGTTTTGTAAATGCGTACAGAATACCCTGTAACATTATCGAAAAAGTACGCAACTTAATTGCCATCGATAAGGTACAACACTCCTACACCCGGTTTTTGGCAAATAATTTAGTTGATAACAGCCCTCAGGCAAATTTTGTGCAGGTGCTGTTATACCACAACGAAATGGTAGTAACTATTTTAACTGATGGTGAACTGCAGTATATGCATGCCTTTGCTTACCAAACAGCCGACGATGTAGTTTATTACCTGCTAAATTTGTGTGGACATTTTACATTAAACCCCAAAACGGTACCTGTTAAATTAAGCGGTTTTGTAGAGGAGCACCCGGATATGTACAATTTTATAACACGCTTTTTTAAAAACGCACAATTTCAAACCTACCCGCTTAACAAATTAAATTTTGAAACTGGCAACTACCCGCTGTATTATTTTACGCCCATATTTAACCTGGTGTCATGAGGATAATTTCGGGTGCACTTGGTGGGCGACGGATATCGCCACCAGCCAATATGCCACATACGCGGCCCACTACCGATATAGCCAGGGAGGGTTTGTTTAATATTTTACAAAACCGCATGGACCTTGACGGTATTGAAACGCTGGACCTTTTTAGCGGTACCGGAAGTATTAGTTATGAGTTGGCAAGCAGAGGCGCCCAAAAACTTACCTTAGTTGAAAAAGACCCCGCTATGTATACTTTCATAAAAAAAAATATGGACATGCTAAAGGTAGCAAACTGTACATTGTTAAAAATGGAAGTGTTTTCTTTTTTACATACCTGTACCCAAACATTCGATTTTATTTTTGCCGGGCCGCCCTATGCGTTGGGAACCATAGATAAACTACCCGAAATAATTGTAGCCAAAAAAATGATTAATAAAGGCGGCTATTTTGTATTGGAACATACCCCCCGAAACACCTACGAAAAATTTATTGGCTACAAGTTTCAACGAAACTACGGAACCACTATTTTTTCGTTTTTTAGTAATGATTGATCGGCAGGTTGATAAGTCAACCCGCTGTAGAACCAGATAAAGTTTCTTATTTAGCCTGTTATAACCTTCTATTGCCAACACAAAACCCTTCTACAATTACCCGCTGTTTTTACTTTTTACTTTTTACTTTTTAAAATGACCATCATTTTCACAACCGGTATTGGTACAGCAGTAGGTAAAACCCTGGTATCGGCCATAGTGACAGAGGCTTTACAGGCCGATTATTGGAAACCCATACAGGCCGGTGTTGATGGGGGAACTGATAAATTAACCGTAGCAAGCCTGCTAAGTAACCAAACATTGCGGGTGCACAGCGAAGTATACTCACTTGCCACTTCGGCATCGCCGCATATAGCTGCCGCCATTGATGGGGTAACTATCAAAATTGATACGATTGTAGAGGCGTTTTACCAATTACCCTTTACCAATAACACCATAGTAATTGAAGGAGCCGGCGGACTATTGGTACCTATCAACGAACATCAATTTATTGTGGACCTGATTATAGCCCTAAAAGCAAAAGTGCTGTTGGTAAGCCGTAACTACCTCGGCAGTATTAATCATTCGTTACTTACAGCAGCGGTTTGCAAACAACATAACCTTAATGTAGGCGGCTGGATATTTAACGATCAATACCTTGCCTATGAGCAGCAGGTTTGCCAATGGAGCGGCTATCCGTTCATTGCCTCTATACCAAACATGCCTGTAATTGACAAGACATCAATAAAAGTACAGGCCGAAAAAATAAGGGAACAGTTGCAAAATATGATTATGGCGTGAATTATAAATTGGGGTAATTTTAAATTTTGGATTTGGTAGGAGTTAAGAGTTGGAAGTAATTTTAAATTTTGAATTAGTTATGAGTTATGAATTAAGAGTTATGAGTTGTAGGTTGTGAGTTGGGGGTAATTTTAAATTTTGAATTAGTTATGAGTTATGAATTAAGAGTTATGAGTTGTAGGTTATGAGTTGGGGGTAATTTTAGATTTTGAATTAGTTATGAGTTATGAATTAAGAGTTATGAGTTATGAGTTGTGAGTTGTGAGTTGTGAATTATGAGTTGTGAATTGTGAATTGTGA
>Ga0335397_10001018_pt1 | contig 37751 bp, 35 predicted proteins | sample MAT04_FD_205740 | JGI IMG/M metagenome (GOLD analysis project Ga0335397, IMG submission 205740) | Freshwater microbial communities from Lake Fryxell liftoff mats and glacier meltwater in Antarctica - MAT-04 (spades assembly) (version 2) ... | reverse complement strand
TGTTCGGCGCGAGTCTGGGGGTGGGTCCTGCAACCGGGCCGCAAATTCGTGGCTTTGGCTTTTCCAATGATGGCGGCGTCGACACGCTCGTTACTTTTTTCAGCGATCCGATATTCAATTTCCCGGCGCCCGCCGACACCACGCGCGCTCAGGTCGCATCATTCATGCTGGCGATGGACAGTGACTTGCTGCCGATTGTCGGGCAACAGGTGACGTGGCGTCCGGGCGCACTCGACGCCGTGGAGGCGCGTTTGAATTTGCTCAAACAGCAAGCGCAGACCACCGCACCGCGTCGCGCCTGTGACCTCGTTGTGCGCGCCAACATTGATGGCATCGCCTACGCCGGGCTCATGCAGAGCGACGGAACATGGCAAATGAGAAACGGCTCGGTGCTGGGGGAAACCGCGCTTCGTGCGCTCGCGTCGGTCGGCCAGCCGCTCACCTACACCTGTTTGCCGCCGGGCGAGGGTAAGCGTGTCGCGCTCAATGGTGGCCCGGTGCCGGCAAACGCTGTGGTCGAGTATTACTACGCCGCGCTTGATCAGTATTTCATTACAGCCAACGCCGAGCATGCGGCACTTCTCGATAGCGGCGTTGCGCCCGGATGGACGCGCACCGGCGAATGGTTTAAACAGGGCGGCACCACCCCGGTGTGCCGCTTTTACGGCAGCGTCGCGCCAGGACCCAATTCGCACTTCTACACCGCAGTCGAATCAGAATGTACCTTGCTGAAAAGCCTGCAAGCCAGCACGCCAGCAACCCAGCAGCGACTGAACTTTGAAAGCCTTGACTTCATCACTACGCCCGCAGTCAGCGGTGTTTGCCCGACCAATACCGTGCCCGTTTACCGCGCCTACAACAACGGATCAGCGCGCGGCAAGGATGGCAATCATCGCTTCACGACCAACTTGAGCTCCATCGCGCAAGTGGTTGCTCGCGGGTGGATTAATGAGGGGGTGGTGATGTGTGCTGCGCCGTAGGCGGCTGCGGCAAATACCAGGTTACTGCGGAAACGGCGCTGCGTATTGAGCCTTGTCTGGCTCCTATTTGACCCAACTCGCCACCACAAACGTGAGCGGAACCGGAACTGTTGTTCTGCTTGGGAAACGGCATGAGTTATTGAGCCTTGGCTGGCTCATATTTGAGCCAACTCGCCTCATGGGCGAGTTGGTGCCGGAGAGATGAATCGAACACCCGACCTTCGCATTACGAATGCGCTGCTCTACCAACTGAGCTACACCGGCACTTGCATGACATTTAGGGGGAAAGCTTTCCGCCCATCACGCTTTCTAAACAGTTTGAACTGCGTAGCCCATAATTATGCCATGGCTAAAAATTTCTTTCATTCTCTGTCGTCGCGATGAAGCTTGCTCGCATCATGGGCTTTCATGCCGTCACCGCGCGCTTGCAGCGACGACCAGAATCGGTGGTCGAGTTATTCGTGTGGGAAGCGCGTCGGGACGAGCGGATCAGCGAGCTGCACGCGCTGGCAGCGACACTTGACATTGAGGTTCAGACCGTCGATGCCGGGCGTTTGACCGCGCTCGCACAGTCCGATCAACATCAGGGTGTAGTCGCGCTGGTTGAGGTGCTGGCCGATGGCTCAGCGGGAGCGGACTTCGATACGGTATTGGCAGCGAGTCTCAAGAAATCAACGCCGCCACTATTCCTGTTGCTCGACCAGATTCAGGATCCGCACAATCTGGGGGCCTGCATTCGCAGTGCCGACGCATTTGGTGCGGACGCTGTGATCATTCCAAAGCATGGATCAGCTCCGCTATCGGCTGTGGCGCTGAAGGCCGCGAGCGGTGCCACCGAGACCACGCCAGTTTGTCAGGTGAGCAATTTGGTGCAGTGCATCGAGACATTGCAGGCGGCAGGGGTTTGGGTACTCGGTGCCGAGATGGAGACCGAAGCGACACTTTTCAATACAAAACTGACCGGACCCCTCGCATGGGTGTTGGGCAACGAGGGCAAGGGCCTGCGCCGACTGACTCGCGAGCGTTGTGACGCCCTGGTGGCGATCCCGATGGTGGGCGCGGTGGAGAGCCTGAATGTGTCGGTAGCGACGGCAGTTTGTCTTTATGCGACACAGGCTGCGCGAACGAAGGCTTAGCGAGACAAACGATCCGACACAGAGAGAAACGCGGGCACTGACGCTCAGGTCAACAGGGGTACTATTACTGCTTCCTGATTGTCCGTTTTCACATGCTTGCTTTTGTTCTTCGACGTCTGTTTCAGGCGGCGCTCGTCATGCTGGTGGTAGCGTTCATCGCGTTTTCGCTGTTCAACTACGTAGGCGACCCGGTCAACATGATGCTGGGTCAGGACGCCACTCCCGAACAAAAGGTTGAGCTGCGCGAAAGTCTCGGTCTCGACAAACCCATCTATGCGCAGTTTGGCGTGTTCGTGGGTAACGCAGTTCGCGGTGAGTTCGGGCTCTCGCTGCGCCAGGCGCGTCCCGTTTCCACGCTGATTAAGGAGCGATTGCCCGCTACGCTGGAGCTTGCGTTTTGTGCGGCGGTTCTCGCGCTGGTCGGCGGCGTTGTGTTGGGCGTTTACACGGCGCTCCGGCGCAACGGCATTTTCTCGCAATTTCTGCTGATGGTGTCGCTCATTGGCGTGAGCTTGCCGACGTTTCTGATCGGCATCCTTTTGATCCTTGTTTTCGCCGTCACACTACAAATCTTGCCCTCCTATTCGCGTGGAGATGTCACCCAAATCGGCTGGTGGAGCACGGGGCTGTTGACCTGGAGCGGGATCAAGGCGCTGGTGCTGCCGTCGGTCACTTTGTCGCTCGGCACGATGACTTTGATCATGCGTCTGGTGCGCAGCGAAATGCTTGAAGTGTTGCGTACCGATTACATCAAGTTTGCGCGCGCTCGCGGCCTCACGAACAACGCGGTTCACTTCGGTCACGCATTGAAGAACACGCTGGTTCCGGTGATGACTATTATGGGTCTGCAACTTGGCACCATCATTGCATTTGCCATCGTCACCGAGACGGTATTTCAGTGGCCCGGTATGGGCTTCCTGTTCATTCAGTCGGTGCAGTTTGCCGACATTCCGGTGATGGCAGCGTATCTGGTGTTGATCTCGTTTGTCTTCGTCAGCATCAACCTGATTGTTGACCTGCTTTATTACGTCGTCGACCCACGTTTGCGTATTGAGCAAACCTCGCCTGCTCACTAATTTTTTTGTTGCCCGTTTTTCCCGAGATCAAGATGTACAACCCAAGCAAAGTCTCCGAAGCAATCCGCGAATTTCACAGTGATCTCACTGCCATTCGCCGCGATATTCACAACAATCCCGAGCATGCGTACAAAGAGACGCGGACTGCGGCGCTGGTCGCCGAGCGGCTGACGGCGTATGGCGTCGACGAAGTGCATACCGGCGTCGGACGCACAGGCGTCGTCGGCGTGATTCGCGGCAGTCGTCCGGGGACGCGCAACGTTGGCCTGCGCGCCGATATGGATTGCCTCGCGATGACCGAGGAAACACGGCTTCCCTACGCGTCTCAGAACAAGGGCTATATGCATGCCTGCGGCCATGACGGGCACACAACGATGCTCTTGGGGGCTGCGCGTTATCTGGCAAAAACCCGCAACTTCTCAGGCACGGTTTACGCTGTCTTCCAGCCGGCCGAAGAGGGCGAGGCGGGGGCCAAGGCGATGATGGATGACGGCTTGTTTGAACGCTTTCCCATCCACGCCTTTTACGGTCTGCACAACGCACCATGGGTGCCCCTGGGCTCAATGGCGGTGCGTAATGGCGCGATGATGGCTGCGGCAGACCGCATCGAAATCATCATTGAAGGCAAAGGCGGTCACGGCGGTATGCCACAGTTTGTTTCTGATCCTGTACTGGCGGCGGGCCATGTAATCACGGCGATCCAGTCGATTGCTTCGCGCAACGCTGACCCAGCCGATGCCGTCGTCGTCTCCATCTGTGCGATGGAGGCGGGCGTGATGAATACTTACAACGTGATTCCTCGCCAGGTGAAGCTCATTGGCACTGTGCGCACTTACCGCAAAGAAGCTCAGAAGATGGTGATCGACAAGTTAAATCTCATCGTGGAACACACCTGCGCGGCGTTCGGCTCGAAAGGCAAAGTCAATTTCATCGAGGGCTATCCGGCAACCATCAACCACAAACGTGAGGCCGAGCTTTCTGCTGAGGTCGGTCGCGGTGTGTTTGGGCCCGAGAACGTGATCACGGAAATTTTCCCGAATACCGGCGGCGAGGACTTTGCGTTTTTTCTGCAAGCCGTTCCCGGTGCCTACATCTGGGTAGGGCAGGGCCGCGAAGGCGGGTTCCCAATTCACCACACCTGCTACGACTTCGATGATCGCATCATCCCGAATGGCGCGGGGTTGTTGGCGGCGATTGCGGAGAAGGAACTGGAATGAAACTGAACGACCTGCCAGACTCGTTCGTCAGCGATCTCGTCGCGATTCGTCGTGATATTCACGCCAACCCAGAACTCGGTTATCTGGAGACACGAACCTCGGCTTTGGTCGCAGAACGACTGCGCGCTTACGGTGTTGATCAGGTTCACACCGGCATTGCAAAAACGGGTCTGGTGGGCGTGATCAGAGGTAAGCGCAGTGGTGGAACCATTGGTCTTCGCGCCGACATGGACGCGTTGCCGATGCAAGAAAAAAACACGTTTTTCCATGCATCGAAAGCAGCAAAAGTGATGCACGCCTGCGGTCATGATGGACACACGACGATGCTGCTCGGTGCAGCGCGCTATCTTGCGGAAACCCGCAACTTTTCGGGTACGGTTCACCTGATTTTTCAACCGGCAGAAGAGGGCGGTGCCGGTGGCGATTTGATGGTGAAAGAAGGTCTGTTCGATCGCTTCGATTGTGATCGTATTTTTGCCGTTCACAATCGGCCCGATCTGGAATTAGGCAAATGGGGTACGCGCGTCGGCCCGTTCATGGCGTCGGCCGACGGATTCACGATTGAGGTGAGCGGCAAGGGTGGCCACGCCGCGCGACCGCATTTGCTCTGCGACCCTATGACCGTGGCTGCAAATATCGTGCTCGCTGCGCAGACGATTGTGTCGCGCAACGTGAGTCCGCTGGAAACTGCGGTGGTGGGGATCAGCGCGATTGAGGGCGGAAATTTGCCCGCCTTCAATGTCGTACCAGACTCGGTGAAGATGACTGGCACAGTGCGCACCTATGATCCTGCGACGCGTGACCTGATCGAAGCACGTCTGGCGGAAATGGTGCAAGGCATTTGCGATGCGCATCGCGCCAAAGGCACCCTCAAGTACGACCGACTTTATCCGTCGGTGATCAACACGGCTGCAGAGGTCGAATTTGCACGGCAAGCGGCGGCTGAGGTGTGGGGCGAAGAGAACGCCGACGCGAACTACACGCCGTCGATGGGCGGTGAGGATTTCTCGTTCATGCTGCAAAAGCGACCGGGCTGTTACGCTGTGATCGGACAAAAAAACACAGCCGAAATTTTGCCGTTGCACAACACAAGGTACGATTTTTGCGACGAAATTATTCCCAATGGTGTGCGCTATTTTTCGCGGTTGGCTGAGCGTGGGTTGCCGCTTTGAGTGACTGGGTTCAGCGTCATCCAGCCGCCGGTCATGTTGAGCGCAGCCAAACATCACGTGGCATTGTGCCGCCCTCCGTGGTGAGTCCGGCGGTACCCCACGTGATCCTTCGCACTGCTCAGGATGACATTTTTAATGTGCGTCGGGCTAACAAATTTAGGTGATTTTTTTTGGAAGCAATGACCCGTTTTTTTGATAGCGATATCTGGTGGAGTTTCAAGCGCTCGCCGGTGACGATGATCGCTGCCGTGCTCGCCTTGCTATGCATTCTCGGCGCAGTGCTCGCGCCAGTTTTGGCGCCGCATAATCCGTATGACCTCACGCAGATATCGCTCCTGGATTCCAACCTGCCCCCAATGTGGAACGTGAGCGGCAAGGCGGAGTTCCCGCTCGGCACCGATCAACAGGGCCGCGACATTTTGTCGACCATCATGTACGGCAGCCGCGTCTCGCTGCTGGTTGCTTTGTGCGCCGTGGCGATGTCGATTGTGATGGGGGTCGGACTCGGCTTGCTCGCGGGCTATGTCGGTGGCCGCGTCGACAGCATCATCATGCGTATTGCCGATATTCAGCTCACGTTCCCGGCGATTCTGGTGGCGCTTTTGATCAGCGGCATTGGTCGCCAATTCGTACCGCGTGAAATGCAGGATTCGCTTGCGCTGTATGTGATTATTTTCTCGATTGGGCTGACTGGCTGGGTGCAATATGCGCGCACCGTGCGCGGTTCGACGCTGGTTGAAAAGAGCAAGGAATATGTGCAGGCGGCGCGCGTCATTGGCGTGTCGAAGATGGCCATCATGGTGCGCCATGTGCTGCCAAATGTGCTCGGTCCGGTGCTGGTCATCGCGACTTTGAACATTGCCAATGCCATCATCGCGGAGGCCACGTTGTCGTTCCTCGGTGTCGGCATGCCGCCCACACAACCGTCGCTCGGCACGCTGATCAGCGAGGGGCAAAACTACCTGTTCTCTGGCGAGTGGTGGATTACTGTATTTCCAGGGATTGCGCTAATCGTGATGGTGGTGTCGGTGAATCTGGTTGGAGACTGGCTGCGCGACGCGTTGAATCCGAAACTCCAATAGTTTTTTTGCAGGAGAGTCCGATGAAGAAAATTCTTTTAACTTTGACGCTGACGGCTCTGTTGGCCCTCGGGTTGACCGGATGCGCGCATCAATGGGAAACGGTGCTCGACGGTCAGCTTTACACGCGAACGCACCTGCATCGATACCCGGTAAGCATCGTAGCGGTTGATGGCGAATACAGCACGATCACGCCGCGCCGCATTGACGCAGGCGTACACGAACTGCTGATCGATGCAGCGCCGACTATCGCCAGCTATCTGCCGGATCGCAAAGCGTTCACCTTCAAGACCGAAAAGTGCGTGCGCTACTGGCTTGCCGCCCAGCGCAAAAGCGCGTATTCGCGCGATTACGAACTGGTGATTGACCATGCGGAAGCGGTGCCGGGATGTCAGCCAACCAGTGGCGCGCCAGCCCAGCCCGTAATCGTTCCACGTGACGTGTCGTTGATCGAGCCTCCGCGCGCGATTCCGACGCCGAAGCGTACGTAATCGCACATAAGCGCACAGGTAAAACTGCGCACCTAAATTCCTACTGCCCACCCATGTCCAAGCCCCTGCTAGAAGTAAAAAATCTTCGTATTGAATTCCCGAACCGACGCGGCTTGTTGACGGCGGTGGATGATGTGTCGTTCTCGATTGCGCCGGGCGAAGTGCTCGGCGTGGTTGGTGAATCGGGCGCAGGCAAATCACTGACGGGGGCCGCAATCATAGGCTTGCTCGAACCGCCGGGGCGCATTGCCGGAGGGCAGATTTTGCTGGATGGTCAACGCATCGATAATCTGCCTTACGAAGCGATGAGAAAGATTCGAGGCCGTCAGATCGGCGCGATTTTTCAGGATCCATTGACCTCGCTCAATCCGCTTTACACCGTCGGCCGACAGCTTGTGGAAACGATCACAACGCACCTTGATTTGACTGAGGCGGCAGCGAAAGATCGCGCCGTTAAATTGCTGGAAGAGGTGGGCATTCCGGCGGCTCGGGAACGCATCAATCACTATCCGCATCAGTTCTCTGGCGGCATGCGGCAACGCGTGGTGATTGCGCTCGCGCTGGCGGCCGAACCCAAAGTCATCATCGCCGACGAACCGACCACTGCGCTCGATGTGTCGATTCAGGCGCAGATCATCACCTTGCTGAAAGGGCTGTGTCGTGACCACGGGACAGCCGTAATGCTCGTCACGCACGACATGGGTGTGATTGCCGAAACGGCGGATCGTGTGGCCGTGATGTACGCCGGTCGTATCGCTGAAATCGGGCCTGTGGCGGACGTGATTCACAAGCCCCAGCATCCGTACACCATCGGTTTGATGGGCTCGATTCCCGAGTTTGAAAGTGATCGCGAACGACTGATCCAGATCGACGGCGCCATGCCGCGACTTGATGCGATTCCACAAGGCTGCGCGTTCAATCCGCGTTGCACTAAAGTGTTCGATAAATGCAAATCAGTGCGTCCGAATTTGATGCTGGCTGCGGCTTCGCAAGCGGCGTGCTGGTTACATGAGACGAGGGTTTAAGCGATGACCCCTTTCATTCAACTAAAAAACGTCAGCAAGACCTTCGACGTCTCCGCGCCGTGGCTTAACCGCGTGATCGAGCGCAAGCCGCAGAGTTTTTTGCATGCGGTGAGTGACCTGAGTTTCGACATCCAGCGTGGCGAAACCCTGGCGCTGGTCGGTGAATCCGGCTGCGGGAAATCTACCGTCGCCAAGCTGATCGTCGGTCTTTACGCATCGTCCACCGGTAGCGTGACGATCGACGGTCAGGACATGAGAATCGCGCTGACGTCGAACAACGATGCCGCCCGCGCGTTGCGGCGTAAAGTGCAGATGATCTTTCAGGACCCCTACGCGAGCTTGAACCCGCGCTGGCGCGTGGCCGACATCGTGGCAGAACCGATCCGCACCCACAAACTGATCCCGGACGGCGCTGCGCTCGACAAACGCGTCGCCGAGCTGCTCGGTTTCGTCAAACTTACGGCGAAGGACGGCGAAAAGTATCCGCATCAGTTTTCGGGCGGGCAGCGTCAGCGCATCTCGATCGCCCGCGCTCTGGCGAGCAATCCTGAATTCCTGATTTGCGACGAACCGACGTCCGCGCTTGATGTGTCGGTACAGGCGCAAGTGCTCAATCTCATGAAGGATTTGCAGCGTGAGATGGGGCTGACGTACCTTTTCATCTCGCACAACCTTCAAGTCGTGCATCACATCGCAGATCGCGTCGGTGTCATGTATCTGGGTCGGCTGGTCGAGATTGGCGACAAGAAAGAAGTCTTCGGCGCGCCGCAGCATCCCTACACGCGAATGCTGCTCGACGCGATTCCCGACCTGCACATGACCGGAAAAGCGCGCACGCCGGTGGCCGGAGAAGTGCCCAATCCATTGAACCCGCCGCCGGGTTGCGCGTTCAATCCGCGCTGTCCGCGCAAGTTTGAGCCGTGTGATCAGACACGCCCCGAACTTCTGAACGTGAAAGGGCGGCAGGTGGCGTGTTTTGCGGCTTCTGCGGCGGTGAATTTCCCGACTTTGCCTCAAGTAGCTTAGCGCTGAAATGGCGGCTGATTAGGGGCTACGTGACAATAAATGGCAAAGTCGATAAGTGACGATTTGTCGCTTTAGCCCTTACATCTATTGTCCTTTATGAAAAAGCTGTGTGGCAAAACGTCTCAAAATACGCCGCTGCACTAGCATTGTCCGCGATGATTCAGCCTTCGCCTTTCTCGCAATCTTCTACGCCGCTCCAACGTTCGCGACCACGCAGTGATTCGCCTGTTCTGGATCACGCCACGCTTGAGCTCTTGCGCCGTCAGCACCCCGCCTGGCGCTTGCTGGCGGCCGATTCTGCACCGTTGATTGCGAGCTTTTTGCATCTGGCGTTTGTGTTACCCAACTCACGCGTGATGGCGCAAACGCAGCTTGCTGAGGCGCTGGACGATCAGTTGCGGGTGTTGCGACAGCAGTTGGGTGAGGCTGCATATCCAAAGTCTGCGGTTGAGTATTTGAACGATTGGGCCGCCAACGAGCGCGGTTGGCTGCGCCGCTTTTATCCGCCCAATTCCGACGAGCCGCATTTTGATTTAACGCCCGCCACTGAGCGGGCGATTGGTTGGCTGGTGGGCTTGACCGAACGAGGGTTTGTCGGCACGGAATCCAGGCTGCTGACGCTCGTTGAATTGTTGCGACAAATCAATCGCGGCAGTGAGGCCGATCCGAAGCTTCGTCTGGCTGAATTGCATGCGCAACGCGACGTCATTGACACCGAAATTGCACGCGTAGTGGCGGGCGATATTGCGATGTTGGACGATACGGCGGTGAAGGATCGTTTCCAACAGTTCAGTGCGTTGGCGCGTGAGCTGCTGGCGGATTTTCGTGAGGTGGAACAAAATTTCAGGAAACTGGATCGCTCCTCCCGCGAGCGCATCGCGGCGTCCGACGGCGCGCGCGGCGCGTTGCTCGCAGACATCATGACTGAGCGCGACCTGATTGTGGATTCCGATCAGGGCAAAAGCTTCCGCGCGTTCTGGGATTTTTTGATGTCATCGCGGCGTCAGGATGAGCTGTCGGACTTGCTGGATCGCATTCTGCAACTCGCTCCGGTGCAAACGCTGAAACCCGATTCGCGTTTGCGCCGCGTGCACTACGAATGGCTGGCCGCTGCCGAGCACACGCAGCGCACAGTGGCGATGTTGTCGCAACAATTGCGCCGCTTTCTGGATGACAAAGCACGCTTAGAAAATCGTCGCATTATGGAGATTTTGCGCAGCATCGAAGCGCGAACTTTAGCGACGCGCAAGGTATTGCCAACGGGTACGTTTATGGAAATTGCAGACACTGCATGCTCAATCGAACTGCCGATGGAGCGCCCGCTGTATTCGCCACCGGTGCGCACTCGCATCAAAACACTGCGGCTTGAAGGCATTGAAGATGATGTCGATGTCGGCGCGCTGTTCGCGCATGTGGCGGTGGATCGCGCGCGGCTGTTGCGGCAAATTACCCAAGCACTGCAACTGCGCTCGCAGGTGAGTCTGGCGGAGTTGGCGGTGGAGCATCCTTTGCAGCAAGGTTTGGCCGAGTTGGTGGTGTACTTGCAGATGGCCGAGTCCGATTCGCATGCGACGATTGATGAGACGCGAACTGACACGATTGTGTGGCACAGCACTGACGACGGCGGATCGCGCAGCGCGCAAGTGTCACGCGTGATATTTTCACGATGATGAACGAAGAAACTAATATGCCTCTAGTCGAGGCCAGTGCCGCACTGCGAGAAGTCGAGTTAACCGCGATATTGGTGCCCTTGTTGAAGGGCGTGATTTATCGTGATCTTGATGCGCTGTTGTGGTCGGCCCTGCTAAAGCTGCAAGCGAGGGTTCGCGACTATGTGACGGTGCTTGGTTTGGTGCTGGTGTTGGATGAGGCCGAGGGCTATGCGTTTTTGCGTGCACGGGATGATTATGCTGACTCTGACGTAACGGGTGCTGACGCAACACCTCGTCTGGTCGCGCGGCGACCACTGACGTTCGCGGTGAGTTTGCTGTTAGCGTTGCTGCGCAAACGTCTTGCTGAATTTGATGCCAGCGGCGGCGAAACGCGGCTCGTGTTGTCGCGCGAACAGGTGGTGGAATTGATCCGCGTATTCATGCCCGACGGCAGCAACGAAACACGTATCGTCGATCAGGTGGAAACCCATCTGAACAAAATTATCGAACTCGGATTTGTGAGAAAACTCAAGCCTGCGAGCGCTGGACAAACGCCGTCGTATGAGGTGCAACGCATCATCAAAGCGTTTGTCGACGCGCAGTGGTTGGCGGATTTTGATGCGCGGTTGACCGCGTATCAGGCTTACGCGTTGCGCGACGGGAAGGCGGCTACAGATGAGTGACCAACAGCTCGACATGCTTGTTCCCGAGTTGCCGGACGCGGTCGATGAGTCGAAACCCGTTCGCGCAGGTTTCCGTTTGCAACGACTTGAAGTGTTCAACTGGGGCACCTTTCACGGTCGTCCGTGGGTGCTCAATCTCGATGGTGAAAACACGCTACTGACAGGCGATATCGGCTCCGGGAAATCGACACTGGTGGACGCCGTCACCACTTTGTTAGTGCCGTCGCAGCGGGTAGCGTACAACAAGGCGGCGGGCGCAGAGTCGCGCGAGCGAACGTTGCGCTCTTATGTGCTTGGTCATTTCAAATCGGAGCGCAGCGAAACCACGGGTAGCGCTAAATCGATTGCGCTTCGAGAGGTGACGAGTCATTCTGCGATTCTTGGCGTTTTCTACAACGAGGCGCTCGGCGAAACGGTCACGCTGGCGCAGGTGTTCCATTTCAAAGATGTGCAAGCGCAACCCTTGAGACTCTACGTCGTGGCGCTTGGCAGCATGACGATCCTTGATGATTTCGCCAACTTTGGCAGCGACATCAAACTGCTGCGCAAACGGCTCAAGGAGATTCCCGAAGTTGAAATGTTCGACACGTTTCCGGAGTACGGCAAATGCTTTCGTGATCGCTTCGGGATAGAGGGTGAACAGCCGCTCGATTTGTTTCACCAAACGGTGTCGATGAAATCGGTGGGAAGCCTGACAGAGTTCGTGCGCACGCACATGCTGGAGCCGTTTGATGTCGGCAAACGTATCGGTGAACTCAATGCGCACTTTGACAATTTGACCCTCGCGCACGAGGCTGTGCTCAAGGCAAAACGACAGATCGAAGCGCTGCAACCGCTGATTGCGAACTGTGATCGGCATGCCGAACTGGTGTTGCTAATCGATGAGCTGCGCGCCAGCCGCGATGCACTCAAGGCGTATTTCAGCACCCACAAATGCGCACTGCTTAAGGTGCGCATTGCTGCGCTTGACATCGATATTGGGAAGCGCAGCAACGAGATTGATCGGCTGGATAGTGAGCGCTTAAGCGGGCGCGAAAGCGAGCAGTCGCTGCGTCGCTCGATTGCCGAAAATGGCGGTGATCGTATCGCGCTCATCGATGCCGACATTCGGCGTAAAGAGCAGGAGAAGGCGCAGCGCACTGACAAGTCCGAGCGCTATGGCAGCTACGCGAGTGCTCTGGGCTGGACGGCGGCTAATGATGCCGCGCAATTCGATGCGCATCAACAGGGGCTAGCTACCGCTCTTGATGCGACGAAAACCAGCGAAGCCACGCTACAAAATCAGCACACGGAACTGAGCGTTGAGCTTTCAAAAACGCGCGAGAGTCATCGGCTGCTACGCGATGAAGTCAAGAGTCTGAAACAGCGACGCAGCAATATCGAGCGCTCGCAGATCGAGCTGCGACGTACATTGTGCACGGCATTGAAACTGGACGAATCCGATTTACCGTTCGCGGGCGAGCTGATCGCGGTGCGCGATGATGAGCGAGACTGGGCGGGCGCAGCGGAGCGACTGCTGCGAAATTTTGGCTTGTCATTGCTGGTGCCAGACGCTGCCTACGCGAAGGTCGCTGAGTGGGTGGATCGCACTCATTTGCAAGGCCGATTGGTATATTTTCGCGTTCGTAGTGGCGGGCGTGTCACCGCGCCGAGCCTGCATACGGACGCGCTGGGTCGCAAGCTGCAAGTCAAACCCGACAGCGAATATTACGATTGGATGCAGGGGGAAATCGCGCGGCGTTGTGACGTGATTTGTTGCAAAGATCAAGCGCAGTTTCGTCGCGAATTGAAGGCCATTACGCAAGCGGGACAAATCAAAGGCGGTCACGAGCGTCACGAAAAGGACGACCGTCACGCCATTGATGACAAGAGCCGTTTTGTGCTTGGCTGGAGCAATGAAGACAAGGTGCAGGCGCTTGAGGCGCGGATGCGCTTTGAAGAGATCAGCATCGTCAAAACCGGGTCGCAAATCGCCGTTCTGGAGCGACAAATTCGCGAGTGCCGCACCCGAATCGAAACGCTCAACAAGCTTGGCGAATATCGCCACTTTGACGACATTGACTGGCGTGAAAGCGTGCGGGCCATCGACCTGCTGCAAGAGGAAAAGGCACTACTTTCAGCCAGCTCAAACGTGCTCAAAGTGTTGAACGTTCAGTTGGCTGCGCTGCAGGTGAAACTCGGTGAAACCGAGCTTGTGTGGCAAGGCAAGCGCGATGAGCGCGCCAAATCGAATCAGCGGCGGAACGATGCGGCTGAGCTTTTGGACGCTACAAAAACGTCGTTGCAAGATGTGGCAATCGACGACGCGCAAGCCGCCAGGATTGACGCCTACCGAGCAGAGGCAATCGTTGATACGAAACTCACCATTGAAAACTGCGACGCCCGCGAGCAGGACGTGCGCAAGTGGTTGCAAGAAAAACTAGACAGCGATTCACGCCGACAAACCACCGTTCGTGACAACATCGTGAAAGCGATGAGCAACTACAAAACGGCGTATCCGCTGGAGACTTCCGAGTTCGATGCCAGCGTTGAGGCCGCGCATGAGTATCGCACGCAGCTTACGCAATTGAACGCCGACGGTTTGCCGCGCTTCGAGGCGCGATTCAAGGAATTGTTGAACGAAAATACGATTCGTGAAGTGGCAAATTTTCAGTCGCAACTGTCTCGCGAGCGCGAGCTCATCAAGGATCGCATTAGTCGCATTAACGACTCGCTTTCGCACATCGACTACAACCCCAATCGCTTCATCGCACTCGAAGCAATGCAGTCGACCGATCCGGATATTCGCGATTTCCTGGTCGAGCTACGCGCGTGCACTGAGGGCACGTTAACCGGCTCCGACGACGCACAATATTCCGAAGCAAAATTTCTTCAAGTCAAACGGATCATCGAGCGTTTTCGCGGACGCGAAGGACAGACTGAGCTGGATCGCCGCTGGACGGCAAAAGTCACCGATGTGCGCAACTGGTATAGCTTCGCGGCGAGCGAGCGTTGGCGCGAAGATGGCAAGGAGCACGAGCATTACGCCGACTCGGGCGGTAAATCCGGTGGCCAAAAAGAGAAGCTCGCCTACACCGTTTTGGCAGCAAGCCTCGCGTATCAATTTGGCCTCGATGGGGACGCAACACGCACCCGATCTTTCCGCTTTGTGGTGATTGATGAAGCGTTTGGTCGCGGCTCGGACGAGAGTGCGCAGTATGGTTTGCGGCTGTTCGGCGAATTGCAGTTACAGCTCTTGGTGGTGACGCCGCTGCAAAAAATTCACGTCATTGAGCCCTTCGTCAAGAGCGTCGGATTTGTGCATAACGAAGAAGGCAAATTCTCGCGCCTTAGGAATCTGACGATTGCCGAATATCACGAAGAAAAGGCGAAGGCCGTGGTGGTGCGGTGAGTTGGACGACGCCCGATCAGCTGCGCGCTCAGGTGAATCGTCTATGGGATCAAGGGCAGCTGCTTACTTCGGTCGTCGCGAGCGAAGCGCTCTTTCCCAAACGCCTGCTGCTCAAGCGGCCTACGTCGTCAGAAATTGGTGAACGCTTCGACGAAGTGCGCCGCTGGATTGTCGAGCTGCGGCGGCTTGAAAACCTTCGCATAGAGTTTCGTGAGTTTCGGCATCCGGTATTGGGGAACAACGCAATGCCAGCGGAAATCTGGGTGGACAGTGTTGCCGATGCGCTCGCCATCATCGGTAAAGAGCGTGACTTTGCCCGCTTCCAAACGCTGCTTGACCTTACGCGTTTGCGCGCACCTGCTTTGATGCCTTGGATATCTGCTCATCCGCTACAGACCCTCGCACTGGCGGACGTTTGGAGTCGACTGCTGGATATTGTGCAATGGATTCAGGCGCATCCGCGAGCTGACATTTACCTGAGGCAAATTGACATTCCGGGCGTGCACAGTAAATTGATCGAGACCCACCGCAGCGTGTTGATTGCGCTGCTTGACTATGTGTTGCCAACGGAGGCGATTGTCAGCGAAGCGTCTAGCGTGAATCAATTCGCTCGCCGCTACGGCTTTCGCGACAAACCATCACGTATTCGCTTTCGTATGCTCGATCCTGCACACGCTCTTTTGCCTGAGTTAAAAAGCGCCGACGTGACGCTCGATGCAGATAGTTTTGCCCGTTTGCGACCGACGGTCGCACGCGTTTTCATCACCGAGAATGAAATCAATTTTTTGGCGCTGCCATTCGTCAATGATGCCGTCGCGATTTTTGGCGCAGGCTACGGATTTGATGCGCTGGCGCAGGCAAGCTGGTTGTCGGACTGCCGAATTCACTACTGGGGTGACATTGACACACACGGCTTCGCGATTCTTCACCAGCTGCGCAGCAGATTCGATCATGTTGAGTCATTCCTGATGGATCGCTCAACGTTGATGGAGCATGAATCGCTCTGGGGCGCGGAGCCTGGTCAGGTTGCGCACGACCTATCGAGGCTGACGGAGTCAGAGAGCACGTTGTATGACGATTTACGACACAACCGTCTGCGGCAGCGGTTGCGGCTGGAGCAAGAGCACGTGGGTTTCGGGTGGATAGCGGAGGCGCTGACCACGGTGTCACCAAATGCCGTGGTGCGAGTCAAAGCGAATCCATCGGCGGCTTGAGTTCTTGTTGGCGTTTATGACCTCACGGTCTCACACCAGGCGATTCCAGAGTCATCCCGGCCGCGCGTTTTGCCAGATAAGCCTCAAGCTCAACGAGTTCGCTCGCGCCGTAGGGATAAGGCTCCGAGCGGACTGCCGTCATGCAATTGCGCAGGCGACGTTGCAGACTGCCCACCGCCTGCCATTCAAGGCGGTAAATCGGATAGCCCGTGGGATGCCCCTGCGGAATCGTGTTGCCACCGAGGCGTTTGCCTGCGAGCGTTTCGTGGCAATCGCGACAGCTTAGATCGACTTGGCCGATGCGTTGGTTGAACAGGGCTTCACCGCGTTTCTGCGCATCGGCCAACTGCGGCTGCGTTGCCGGCGCGATGGGTTGGCCGCGTGATTCCATGGCCACTGCGGCCTCCAACCCGAGCAGCGACGCGTCGTCTGCGGGCCACGCTTTCGCCTGCTGCTGCGTTGTGCGGCACTGATTGATTTGCTGGCTCAGGTTGATGACGCGTTTGGCGTCTACGGAATGCTGCGGATATCGCGTTGCAACGCCTCGCATGCGGCTGATGTCGCCGTGGCAATCGGCGCAGGATTTTTTTGCCGAACCGTCCCGTTGCGTCCAGACGGCTTGTCCGTCTTTCACCCAGAGCATCGCGGGATTTTGCGTGTCATCATTTTGTAGTGTCTGTGTCGCGGGCTGCATGAACTCGAAGCCGGATTTGCGGGTGTCCTGCGCGAACGCGAACGACGCGAGTACCACTACCAACACAACAATACCGGTTCGCCGCATATCAGACCACTATCAGTGCAACTTGCTCGCGCTGGCTGAAACCGTTGTCGCCTTCCCAGCTGAACGCCAGCGTGCCGCTCGACTGAGCACGCAGGTTGAACGACAGATAGGGGTTTGCGGAGATGGCAGCATGTAGTGTCGCAGCGAACATAATTGTGCCGCTGTCGTTCGCTTTGCCGCTGTCTACAAAGCGACACGAGAATCGCCGAATGAGATCGCGTGGCAGCAAGTCGCCTTCGCTGGAACGTCGATAACCCGTCTCCATCGGGTGCTGCACCAATGCGCGAATCTCAATGATTTCACCGCGCCTGGCGGTCTTGGGGACGGTGATGAGCGCTCGTGCCATGGCTCTTATTCCTCAATGCACGAAGCGACGGTGACGAGGACTTCGACCGTGTGCGTCCAGCAACTGCCATCGTTCATTTTTGCCACTGCGACGAGTTGCTGCGATAGCGCGAGGCGAATGCGCGTCGCCACACGGGCGCGTCCGGCCAGCGGTGAAAGCGTAAATTCAGCAACCTGATTTTGTGGGTTTTTTTCGTTGAATAGTGCAATACCGACGACGTGTTGCGCTGGCGTCATCGGGCTCTCGACGGTGATTTCGATGGGAACGCTGTTGCCATTGTCGACCAGCGGCGCAATGTCGAATTTAACGCGGCCCTCGCGCACTACACCACCGGCTGCGTAAGCATTGACCAGTGGTGTCAGTACGTCGCTTTGGGCGAGCGCGGCAACCGGACGCACGATGACGCTAGCCACCAATCCCGCACTACTCGAGAGGAAGACGCGGCGCTTCATTTGAGCGACGCCAGCCAGGCGACGACGTCTTCGATCTGTTGCGCGTCGAGGATCGGCTTGTCGCGGGCCGACGCTGCCACGCGCTGCAAACCATCCGTCCGGTAGTACGAAGGCATGACGGAAGCTGGGTTGATCTGCCGCGAATTCACGATGCGAAGGCGCAGTTGCGGCACTGTCCATCGCGCACCCACACCCGCGAGATTTGTAGAAATATCGCCCTGAAACCGATCTTCAGCAATCGGTGCCTGATGACAAAGCAGGCACATGCCGATTTGCCGATTGCCAACGATCGCGCGACCTTTGGCGGCGTCACTGGGCGCATCTGTTAACGCCGCAGCGATGCCGCCGTCCACGACCTTAAAGGCAGCCAATGGCGCACAGATTGCGGGCGCGGCAGCGGCACTAAATGACAGCGCCGCAAACATCAACGCCCACCTGCCAATCACGCGTCGCTACGCCTTCAGGCTATGGTTCTTGAGCGGCAAATCGCGAATGCGTTTGCCAGTGGCCGCGAAAATTGCATTGAGCACTGCAGGTGCCGCGACCGCAATCGTAGGCTCGCCGACACCGCCCCAGAATCCGCCTGACGCCACAATGACCGTTTCCACCTTCGGCATGTCGGCAAGTTTCAACGTCGGGTAATCAGCGAAATTCGTCTGCTCGATGCGTCCATCCTTGACCGTGCATTCCTGATACAGCGCGGCGGACAGGCCGTAAACAAACGAGCCTTCAACCTGCGCTTCGATCTGCTGCGGGTTCACCGCATTGCCGCAATCAGTGGCCGCGACGATGCGGTGGATTTTCAGCACGCCGTCCTTGCTGACCGAAACTTCTGCGCAGGCGGCGACATAGGAGCCAAAGCCCATCGTCTGCGCGAGGCCACGGAACACGCCAGCTGGCGCGGGTTTGTCGTAGCCAATTTTTTCGGCAACGGCGTTCAGCACCGCCAAATGCTTTGGGTGATTCTTCATGAGCTTGCGACGCAAGGCGAGCGGTTCCTGCTTCGTTGCCACCGCGATTTCATCGATGAAGCTTTCGAGATAAATTGCGTTCTGATTCAGGTTAACGCCGCGCCAGAATCCCACCGGAGTGCTCGGATTACGCATTGCGTGATCGACGAGTAAGGTCGGGAAGGTGTAGCCGATGGCGGATTCCGGCCCAGTTGCATCCAGGCCCTGAAATACAACCGGATCTTTGCCATCGCGAATGCTTTGCGGTCTGACACCGGCCAGAATCGATTGCCCGGATATGCGCATGTGCAGCCCGGTGATCTCGCCCTTGTCATCAAGCCCGGCGACGAGTTTGCATTGGGTGACCGGATGGAAGCGGCCTTGCGCCATGTCTTCTTCACGCGACCAGATCATTTTGATCGGCGTGCCCGGCATTTGTTTGGCGATGGCGACGGCTTGCCGCACGTAATCGGTCGCACCTCGACGCCCAAAACCGCCGCCAAGATGAATTTTGTACACCTCGCATTGCGCTGGCGGCAGGCCAGAGGCCTCGGCAGCGGCGGCGAGCGCGGCTTCACCGTTTTGCGTCGGCACCCACACTTCGCATTTTTCCGGAGTCCACTTCACCGTCGCGTTCATCGTTTCCATGCAGGCATGGTTTTGATGCGGGTAGGAATACACGGCTTCAATCTTGCGCGCAGCGCTGGCAATCGCGGCGGGCGCGTCACCGACGCTGTTGCCGATGACCGTGTCTTTCGCGTCAAGCCCGGCCTTCAACGTCGCGGCGAAACTCGCGCTCGACGCCTTGGCGTTCGGGCCTTCGTCCCATTCGATCTTCAACGCATCGAGCGCCGTCTTCGCGCGCCACCATGTGTCGGCAACGACAGCGACAGCGCTATCGCCGACGCGCAGAACCTTCACGACACCAGGCCGTTTGAGCACCGCCGCGTCATCAACACTCTTCACTTTGCCGCCGAAAACGGGGCTGTCCTTGACCGCTGCATTGAGCATGCCCGGCAGTTTCAGATCCATGCCGTAAATCTGCTTGCCTGTCGTCTTTTCAACGGTATCGAGGCGGGCCAGACGCTTTCCTATGACCTTCCAGTCTTTCGGATCCTTGAGCGGAACATCCTTGGGCGGGGTCAGCTTTGCCGCGGCGTTGGCAACCTTGCCGTAGGTGGTTGTGCGTTTCGACGGGCCGTGGGTAATCACGCCCCTGGCGACGGTGCACTCGGCAACGGGCACTTTCCATTCATCTGCTGCAGCCTGAATCAACACCATCCGTGCCGCTGCACCGCCTTTGCGGACATTGTCCTGGGAGCCACGGATTCCGCGACTTCCGCCCGTCGAGAAATCACCCCACACACGCTGGCGAGCCAGGTTCTGGCCCGGCGTTGGATACTCGGTGCTGACTTTTGCCCAATCGCATTCCAGCTCCTCGGCGACCATTTGTGCGAGCCCGGTCAACGTGCCCTGGCCCATTTCCGAGCGCGCGATGCGAATGACTATTTTGTCGTCTGGTTGCACGACGACCCAGGCGTTGACTTCTGGCGCGATGGACGCGGTGAGTCCTTGCGCGATGGCCTGCCTGTTCAGGAACGGCACATGAAAGCCGATGACAAGACCGGCAGTGGTGGCGGCACTGCCTTTTAGAAACGTGCGGCGCGACGCTTTTTTGGGCTCAATTGAGGTGTTCATGCCTGACCTCCAGCGACGTGCTCGATGTTCATGATGGACTTGCCCAACTCAGCCACTTTTTTCGGCGCTGCGCCAGTTTTCGCAGCGGCCATTTCTTTCGCTGCCGTGTGAATCGCCGTGCGCACGCGGTTGTACGTGCCGCAGCGACAGATGTTGGTCATCACCTCATCAATGTCCTTGTCGGTCGGATTCGGTTTGTCCTTGATCAGCGCCGTCGCCGCCATGATCATCCCCGACTGACAGAAGCCGCATTGCGGCACATCCAGCGCCTGCCAGGCACGCTGCACCGGGTGCGAGCCATCGGCGGACACGCCTTCAATCGTCGTGATCTTTTGCTTGTCAGTCATCGCCGACGCAGGCATGACGCACGAACGCACGGCGACGCCATCAATATGCACGGTACAGGCACCGCACTGCGCAATGCCGCAGCCGTACTTGGTGCCAGTGAGGCCCAGTTGTTCACGCAGCACCCACAACAGCGGTGTGCCGTCGTCGGCAGCGTAATCCAGCAACTTGCCATTGACGTTCAATTTGGGCATGGAGCACTCCTGAAATTCAAGTCAAGATTATCATCGCGCGCAGCGATATTTTGGCAACGGGTTTACTAGTATTGAACCGAGAAAGTTGCGCGGAGTGAGCGAATTTCCAGAAGTTAATCAGCGCCTGGCGACACCTTTGGCATACGGAAGTGGCACCCGACAGCATTGCACCCGCACAGCGCGAGAGGCTACAGCACAGCGCGCGAGGCTACACTCGTTCGACAGGATTTCTGGCGTCTCCTAAAAGAGCGCAGACGCCAGGGGCCCTGGAGGGAATCGATGCAGCGAAAAAAAACATTTGGTAACGACGGATGATCTCGTTGCCGAACATTCACGCGTGGGCGGAGTGGCTGAGCGATCATGGCCTTTGCCCGAGGCTCCTGTAGAGACTGAACCACTGACCGACCGTGAGCGCGAAGTGTTGTCCTGCATCGGCCAGGGCCTATCGATCAAACAAGCCGCGAGCGGACTCGGCATCAAATATTTCACCGTTTATCACCACATTAAAGCGGTATATCGCAAGCTGTGCATTCGCACGCGCGCGCAGGCTGCGACCGAGGCGGCACGGCGGGGTCTACTTTAGCAACAGCGGACAACATCAAGGGCGCAACGCGACGTGCCGGGTTAGGTCATTTGAGAGATGCAACCACGGGATCGGGCGCAACTTAAGGCGCGCCGATCTTCTCAAATACTGGAGCCTCCAGGAAGTCCGGGCAGTTCAGTATTCGGCAACGGCCAAGAAACAAAAAAATGCTTTTAATGTGTTCTTATAACCCTCGTACAGCCCCGTTAACATTTGTTTGGTGCAGCTAAACTTTCTGGCGACAAAACGCTCTTTGACTTGGCGCTGAAGCTTACGCAAGGGTGTAAGGGTTGTTATTTGATGCCATCCATAAATGTGCGGTTGTCGCCGTTTATGAGCGGCTACGATGTCGCCATCATCCACAAATTGAACCCGGGGACTTATTGCCGGTTGAGCGCGAGCCACCACCAACAAATTGTCGTCGGTTGCGGGGCTAATCTTTGCTACTTCGAGACCGGCCGCTTCTAGTGTCTGCTGCAAGCTGTTGCGACTAAAGTGGAGCGTATGCGCCCTGAAGAAAAGCGTATGTTTGCGGGTCAGACGATTGGTGTTGGGCACTTCAATCAGTATCACTCCATCAGGACTGAGCATGTGCCTGAGTTTGCCCAAAGTTTGAACGGGATCAACCACATGCTCCAAAACATGGAACATGGTGATCAAGCTGAAACTTGATTGAGGAAAGCGCTCAAAGGCATCGTCCAGCGAACCTTTGACCGTAGAGATTCCGAAAGTCTGTTCACCGTACTGCCGATAGCCATCATTGGGCTCGACACCTGTCGCATCAAAGCCTCGCTGGGCCATCAAGAAAACGAACTCACCACTTGATGCACCCACGTCTAATGACCGCAGTTTTGCTCCGGCCAAACCGCCATTGTCGGTCGAACGGGCAAACCACTGCGGCATTTTGTGGGTATCAGTGGAGCGCAACCATTGCCAACGAGCCAATGCGTTGGTGCCAGCCCGCAGCACATGCCTGGCGTCGGGGTGCACATGCTTTTTGTAGTCTTGCCGATAGTCTGTGGTGTACCAGCGATGCAACTCTTCTTTGGACGGCAAAGGGTCTGTTCGACCCAAACCGCAGACATTGCAGACGACTGTCAATAATGTTTCGTTGGTTTTTCCATCGCGAGTGGCGAGAACACAGCATTCTGAGCTTTTGCAAGTCGGACAGGCGGTGGCAGCGGAATGAGATGCGAAATGTGTCATCGGAATTGAGCGCAGGATTAAAACCGCGTAATCATAATCAACGCCGACAACTAGTCAGCTTGAACTGCCCGTGCTTCCATGAAGGCTTGATTGTTTGAGTCACGAAACTAAAGGGCTCAGGCCTTTTTTCGACTAAACCGACCAGTATCTATCGGCCAAAATGACCACCACACAGGGGCTAAGCGCTGTTTTCGTCAAAAGTCGACTTCGAGCTAAATGCGACAACAATCGAGGATTGGCTGATCGGCGATCAGCCCCCGCTCAGCCGTCGTTGCAGCCAAAAGCCGTTAGTGCAAAACTACTTGGCCCGCGCCCGGCGCGAGGCCGGTTTGTAGTGGCGAGGCGTGATGTACGATCAGCCGCCAGCCCTGCGGCTCACGCTGAAACACATTGGTGACAAACACCGGCCCGCGCGGCTGCGGCTCATCGCCCACGTAAATCCACTGAATCGCGTGCAGCGTGACCATGCCGATGGTGCGATGCCACGTCTCCTCACGCATTTCGATCCGCATCTTCGCGGAATTTCGCAGAATCGCCTCCCACGCTGAACGCACCGCCGCGTAGCCATAGAGCGGCGCAGCGGCAGGGTGCGCGCAGCAAATATCCTCGTCGTCCGCCCAGACCGACATCAACGCCTCAAGATCAGCCTGGGCAAAGGCTTCGTAAAAAGCCCGAGCGCAATCGTCGGGTGAACCAAAAAAGGCTTGTGACTTCATTGGGATGATTGTAGTGAAGGGATCGCGACCGCAGCGCAAAGTACCCACCAAGGCAGTGCCCTGCGGACTGAACGGCCGTTATGCGTGCCCTACAATGATTTGGTGATACTACCTGCGCTGTCGACAAAATCCCCATGACGCCTATCGCGTTGTTTCGCAGCGATTTTTTCCGTCGACCCGAGCCCACGTTGCTCAACTGGTGTGGCTGGCTGGTCGTCGCGGTGGCTTTTTCGGTGCCGTTGGGTAGCGCGACTTCGAACGTGCTCGGGGGCGCGCTGCTGCTCACGCTGATCGCGACCGGTGGCTATCTCGCACATTGGCAGCGCTGGCGCGTGCATCCGTTTGCGCTGGCGACACTGATTCTGTTCGCCGTCATTTTTATCGGTGCGAGTTACAGCAACGCGCCTTCCGATGAAATTCGTCGCGCACTGACCAAGTATTTCCGGCTGCTGTACGCGCCGATTGCGATTGCGGTGCTCACCGATGCGCGCTGGCGTCGACGTGCGCTGTTGGCATGGATGCTGGCAATGCTCATTACGCTGGCGCTGTCGTACCTGCACATTTTCTGGGCGTTTCCGTTCGCCAAGGTGCGTCTACCGCATGAGATCGATGATCACTTTGTGTTCAAGCACCACATTACGCAAAACGTGATGATGTCGGTGTTTTTTGTCGCTGCGTTTGCCGAAGCGTGGCGCTGCCAGATTGCCGGAAAGCAGTCCACCCGTGGCTGGGCGTGGGTTGCGGTGGCTGCGGCGGCAGCAGTCAATATCTTGTACTTCGTGCATGGTCGTGCGGGCTACGTCACCTTGCTGGTGAACCTGATCGTGATCGCCTTGCTGGCATTTGTCGCCGCGCGTGACACCCGATTGCGCATGGCCGCAGCGGCGTTGGTCGCGATTGCGGTGATTGCGGCGACCGCTAGCGACGTGGTCCGGGAGCGATTGCAAACCGCGTTCAGCGAAGTCGAATCGTCGCAGGAGCAGGGGATCAAAACTTCGATCGGCCAGCGCATGGAATATGCGAGCAAATCGATTGAATTGGTGCAGGCGCGGCCGGTGCTTGGTTGGGGGGCGGGCAGTTACGCGATGGAGTATTGCCGGATCGCCAAATCCCCGGAGTGGTGCAAGATCGGCTCCTATAACCCGCACAACCAGTTCTTATTCTTTGCCGTGCAATTTGGCTTGCTTGGGCTCGTTGCGCTGGTGACCTGGCTGTTCACCGCAGGCTGGGTGATGCGCCAATTGCCGCTCGGCGACAAGCTCGTTGGCTATTCGCTTTTGGCGACGCTGGCCGTGCATTGCATGCTCGATTCGCCGCTCTTTATCGTCACTGAGGGGACGTGGTACCCGCTGATGCTGGGGATTTTTGCGGCAGGTGCGTACGGTAAAAATCAGCCGTTGAGTAGCGGCGAGGCTGCGTCAGCCACAGCATCGACGGAAGGCCATTCGCGGTAGCTTTGCACGATGGTGACGTCCGGTCCGCGCGCTCCCCATTGCTCAATTTTTGTGGGCCCCAGCACGCTTAGCAAGCGACCGCCCACTGAAGCCGCCATATGCCCCGGCCCGGTGTCGTTGGCAATCGTTAAAGCGGCATCGCGCAGCACGGCGCAGTAAGGCCCAAGATCAAGTTTCGGCAGCAGTTTGGCGTGCGGCGCGATGGCTCGTGCGATGTCCATCTCGTCAGGGCCTGGCGCCATTACCAGATCGCGTCCAGTTGACACCAGTCGTTCTGCAAGTTGAGCAAAATGCGGCCACTTTTTATTGAGTTTTTCGAAGGTGCCACCGGCGAACGGCACCAGAACGACGTAGCCTGGTCGAACGCCTGCGTTTTCCAGTGCGGCCCGCGCGCTTTTGTTCGCGTTGTCGCTCACTTTGAGTTGCGTCGCCCTCGGAGCGGGCGTATTGTCACTGAGTAACGCACTCGTCAACCGCCAATAAGAATCCAGCGCGTGCTCGCCATAAACAATCGGCGCGGATTGGCTAAGAAGAAGGCTGCGTCCTTCCAACGCATACCCGAACGGTCTCAGTCCGGCAAAACGCATGTCCAGCGCGCTCGAAAACGATGTGGCGAAGGTCACGGCATTGACGCGTTGACCAAACGTCGCATCCTGGGCGCGCAACGGCAGCGCAACCTGCTTGAGCACAGCGCGCCGTTCGCCGAACGATTTGGGATAACGCGTCACCGGCCAGCCATACGCCTCGAGCAGCGATTTTGCCCACGGCTTCCCGACAAGATGCAACTCGTAACCCGCACACTCCAGCCGCTCCAGCGCTGGAACAGCGAGCACCACGTCGCCGATGAAGTTGCGGATACGAACGATGAGTGGGCGCGTCGATGAAATGTCGGTCATGGGTTTCGGAGCAGGAGTGGCCCGTGTTGCGGATGGGGCAGTCGACGTTCGCCGATAATTGAAGGATTCGATGCTAGCAACATCACAAAGACCACTTGGGCCCACGAGGAATCCGCCGCATGGCACTACCGCAATCCACTCTCCCAATCGACCAACCGAATCAGCCGGTCACTGCACTTCACGTCAAGTCATTTCACGACGCCTGTCTGGCGCTGGCGAGCTGGCCGAATGTGGCGCTGGAATTCGCCGAAGCAGACGTGTGGCGCTGGGTCGCCACCAACCATCGGAACAATTGTTTGCTCTGGGACGAAGAGGATTTAGCCCGCCGCACGCGTGCGACCGATGCCGACATCACCGCCAACAAGCGCGCGATTGACGGCTACAACCAGGCGCGCAATGACGCGACGGAACGAGTTGATGAGTTCCTGCTGTTGTCGCTCGGCTTGATTGACGCGGCTACCGCGAGCAGCGATCAGCCAGTCGCTATGGTCAGCGCATCGGCTCGATTAAATAGCGAAACAGCGGGCAGCATCATGGATCGCATGTCCATCATGTCGCTCAAAATCAGGGCGATGATGGCGCAAACGGTGCGTACCGATGTCGATGCCGCGCATCGCGATTCCTCCGCATTGAAGCTGCAACGGCTGCATGAACAACGAAACGATCTCGGCGCATGTCTCGATCAGCTGCTGACTGATAGCCGTGCAGGGACCGCGTACTTCAAGGTGTATCGCCAGTTCAAGATGTACAACGATCCGCGTTTCAATCCAGTGCTTGTCGCGGAACAAGCCGCCGCGAAAATGCAGCAACAAGCCCGAGTCGCGCAGCAGTAATCAGTCACGGTGAAAATCCTCATCGTTAAAACTTCGTCGATGGGCGACGTCGTACACACCCTGCCTGCGATTTCGGACATCGCGCGCCACTACCCGGATGCAACGATTGACTGGCTGGTTGAGGCCGCATTTGCGTCGTTGCCCGCCATGCATCCGTTGGTGCGTAACGTCATTCCGATCTCGTGGCGACGTTGGCGAAAGAAGCTCTTTTCCCGCGAGAGCCGTGCCGCGATCAGCGCGGCAAGAGCGGCGTTGCGCGCCGAGCGTTATGACCTTGTGCTTGATCTTCAGGGTTTGCTCAAAAGTGCCCTCTGGGCGACCCAGGCGCGAGGCCCGCGCGCCGGATACGACCGTTCAAGTGCACGCGAATCGCTTGCGGCCATGTTTTACTCGAAGCGCGCCAGGGTAGATAAAAGTCTCCACGCCATCGAGCGTTCGCGTCAGTTAGCGGCGGCGCATCTGAACTATCAGGTCGAAGGCCCGCCGCAATTCGGCATCGCCGCACCAACCGGAGGCTGGACGCCCTCAAAGCCGCGCTACGCGGTGCTCATCACCGGAGCCAGCCGCCCGGAAAAGCTGTGGCCCGAGTCGTCGTGGAAAGCGGTCGCCAGTGAGCTTCAGTCTCGCGGATTCGCCATCGTCTGGCTTTGGGGCAGCGCCATCGAAGGCGCGCGATCACAGCGGCTGGCGGATGCGGTGGGTGGCGAAGTGCCGCCCTTTCTCACCGTCAAAGACGCCAGCGCGGTGCTCGCACGCGCGTCGCTCTGCGTCGGACTCGACACCGGTTTTACCCACATCGCCGCGGCCTTTGGCGTAGATACGCTTGGCATTTACTGTGACCACGAACCGGGGCTGGTTGGCATTGTCGGTTCAGGAAGAGTTGTGAGCATCGGCGGGCGAGGACAGGTGCCGCCCGTAGACCGGGTGCTGGACCGTACGAATTCGCTGGGGCAAGCCCCGATATAGCAGCGGTGCGAGCTGCGAAAAGTGTTTCCTGTCGCTGTCGGTGTTCGCGGCTCGGGCTGCTGTTAGAGGGCGGCGGATCGGGCATGAACGTCATTCCTGATCGTGGCAACGCCGCAATCGATACCGAGTTTGTGAAGTTTTGCCAGGCACAGGGCCACATGTCACTCCGGGGCTACCGCATTCGCGGCGGTATGCGCGCTCCGATTGAAAACGCGATGCCGCTCACTGGCGTTGAGGCGCTGGTGACCGCCATGCGAGAATTTGAGGCTACGTCATCCTGAGCGCAGCGAAGGATCAGGTGACGGAAGAGCTCCTCGACCAACGGCTTGATGCTCCACCTGATTCTTCGCTTTGCTCAGAATGACAAGTCCGGCATGACCGACCCCAACCATCTTACGGCTCTCCGCCAGAAAATTGATGCCCTCGACGATCAGTTGCTCAAGCTGATCAGCGAGCGCGCTGCCATTGCGCAAGAAGTCGGACATACCAAAGTCCCCGGTTCTCCGCTTTATCGCCCCGAGCGCGAAGCGAACATCCTGCGCCGCATGCAGGCCGCGAACGCTGGCCCGTTGTCGAACGAAGCCATCGCACGAATTTTTCGCGAAGTCATCAGCAACTGCATGGCGCTGGAGCAGCCGCTCGTCATCGCGTTTCTTGGCCCCGAAGGCACATTCAGTCACGCCGCTTCGGTCAAGCATTTTGGAATGGCTCCGACGTTCGAACCGTGCCCTACGATTGATGAAGCGTTCCGCATGGTTGAGGCCACCACGGCTGATTACGCCGTAGTTCCAGTCGTGAATTCAACAGAGGGTTTCGTGGGGCGCACGCTTGATTTGTCGATTTCCAGCCCGCTTAAGGTGTGTGCGGAAATTGATTTTCGAGTGCAGCAAAATTTGATGAGCATGGAGACCGATCTCGCGGCGATCCAGAAGGTCTATTCACATTCGCAGTCACTCGCGCAAACGGCCAACTGGCTCGCGCGGCATTTGCCGCTAGCTGAGCGAATTCCAGTCGCCAGCAATGCCGAGGCCGCGCGTCTGGCGTCCATCACTCCGGGCAGCGCAGCGATTGCTGGCGAGATGGCAGCAACGCGCTACAGCGTGCCGATCCTCTATCGCAACATCGAAGATTCACCGAACAACACGACGCGCTTTTGGGTGCTCAGTCGGCAGGATGTCGCCGCTTCCGGAAAAGACAAGACGAGTCTCATTCTGTCCGCACCCAACCGCCCAGGCGCAGTGGTTGACTTGATTGCGCCGCTAAAACGTCACGGCGTTTCGATGACGCACTTCGAGTCACGCCCGTCGCCAGATCGGCTCTGGGAATATTACTTTTTTCTCGATGTCGAAGGTCACGTGAGTGATGCCAAAGTCGCGGCTGCGCTGGCGGACGTGAAAGCGCAATCAAGCTATTTCAAAGTCGTCGGCAGCTATCCCGCTGCTGTGGTTTAGCGTCGCGCAAAAAATCCAGAGCGCGGCCCGCGGTGGGAGCGGCTTTAGCCGCGATTGGATGTGCACCAGATAATCGCGGCAAATGCCGCTCCCATTTGACAAACGACGCAAGGAAAATTTTGTGACTTTACGTATCAACACGCTAGCCATCATCGGCGTCGGCCTCATCGGGGGTTCGCTGTCGCTGGCACTCAAAAAGCACAGCGCGGTGGGTCGTGTCATCGGCGTCGGCCGCTCGCAGTTGAATCTCGATGAAGCACTGTATCTTGGCGTCATCGATGCGGTAGCGACGCTCGAAGAGGCGGCAAAAGCTGACATCATTTTTGTCGCAACTCCGGTTGCACAAATGCCCCGCGTGTTCGCTGAACTCGCTCCGCATTTGGGCGCGCACAGCATCATCACCGACGGTGGCAGCACCAAGCAAGATGTGAGTGCCGCAGCCCGCGCCGCGTTCGGCAAAAAATTCCCACAATTCGTCCCCGCTCATCCCATCGCTGGAACAGAAAAAACAGGCGCATCTGCTGCCTTTGCCACTTTGTTTGAAAAGCGCAAAACTGTCATCTGCGCCGAAGCGGAAACATCGCCCGAAGCGATCGAACTTGTCACGCAAATGTGGCAAACCGCCGGTGCTGAAATTCACCGCATGAGCGCCGTCGAGCACGATGATGTGTTTGCCGCTGTCAGCCATTTGCCGCATCTGCTCGCATTCGCGCTCGTCGACATGCTTGCCGGCATGCCGCGCTCAGCCGATTACTTCAACTATGCCGCCAGCGGCTTTCGAGACTTCACGAGGATCGCTGCGGGATCGCCTGAGATGTGGCGGGATATTTCGGTGGCCAATCGTGCCGCGCTGCGTGAGCAGCTTACGGCGTATCGCGCGCAACTGGGCGAATTTGATCGCTGGCTCGCCTCTGCCGATCCCGATGCAATCAACGCCATCGAGTCGAGCTATCGGCGCGCAAGTACGGCGCGCAATGCCTGGCAAAAGTACATCGAGTACGGCGAACCGATGCCGCCTTTGGGCGGTGTGACGCGCGACGGTTGACGCCTGAAGCGCGTTGCCCGGAACATGAGTCCTAAACGAATCCCGCGTGCCGCGTAACGTTCTGTAACTTCTTTTCTGGGCGATATTGCTCTACAGTGCTGACAACGATCAAGTCGACGCCGCTTTGGTGAGCGATGAACGAGTGATCGAACCTCCTTTGAAAGGCGCATCGTGTTTGTCAGCAGCTCAAGAATTGTTGAATACGCAAAAACGATGGATCGCAGCGTGTGGCAAGATCCTCGTTCGCCAGGCCCGTATTGCGCGCTTTTTGTGCGTCATGTATTTCTCCATTGCGGCGTCGATCTTCCTGTCGCCAGCAAACCGTCGGACTGGGCGGATTCGAAGAATATGCCGCAGGGTGCCGCCTTCGCCAACAGCCTCGCGGGCGATGAAATTGGAGCCAAAGTCATCACAAAATCCCAGCTTCGCCCGGGTGACCTGATTTTCTGGAGAAAGACGTTCGCGAAGTTTGCCAATTCGCCCGTCATTACCCATGTGGGCATATACGCGGGCGACAACAAAGTCGTTGATCGGGGAGATTCAGGTGTTCACTACCGAACCATGGACACATTTCCAGATTTCGTAGAAGGTCGTCGGCCGAGGTGTATTGATGTTGCTGGCGGCGCACAAAGTGCCCATGCGCCGCCCGGAAAAGTCTCGAAAATTGAACTGCTCAACGGTCGGGTGAGCGCCAAGGTGCGTGGGGCTCCCGTCAGTTCAGCAAAGCTAGCGGCTGACAGTACCGGCACAATGCTGATTAATGGACAGCGCAGCCCTGCATCCAGTTTCCTGATTGAGATGCAGGATCAAAATGGACGCTGGTACAAAGGCTACAACCATGACCATCGCTGCAACTTCATCGGCATGCACAAGTTAATTTGTACCGTCGCCAAAGGAGCAGTATCGGTTGAAATTGACACCGCGATGGGCATCAAGCCACGTTCTATCGTGATGACCCTGGTAGAAGCCTGACCGGTAGACGGTGCAGGCAACGAGCGGCGTGAGGTATCGCGGGCTCTAAAATTGGGCGATGAACTCGCTGCCTCTCGTCTCAAATCGCCATGCCTCCGGGATAGTCCTGTTGCCAGGTTCCAAAAGCATTTCCAACCGGGCGTTGTTGCTTGCTGCCTTGGCCAGTGGCATAACCCAAATGTCCGGCTTGCTCGATTCCGACGATACGCAAATCATGCGCGGCGCGCTGAAGGTGCTGGACGTGGCCGCGAGTGAGCTGGTCGACGGTCGTATCTCGGTCAGCGGTTGTGGCGGCGTGTTCTCAGGACATGACGGCGACATTGTTGTCGGTAATGCTGGCACTGCGACGCGTTCGCTGGTTGCCACGCTCGCGCTCACCGCTCAAGCTGACATCGAGTACCGCATTGACGGAGTAGCGCGCATGCGCGAACGTCCGATCGCTGATCTCGTCGATGCGCTGACGCAAATAGGCGCTACCGTGGAATACACCGGTAACCGGGGCTTCCCACCGCTGACCATTCGCGCTGGGAACATTCAGATTGATCGCCCGATTCCGATTCGCGGCGATGTGTCGTCGCAGTTTTTGACGGGGCTTTTGATGGCCCTGCCGCTGGTGACGGCGCGCGGCAGCAAGCCAGCGGTGATTGCGGTCGTCGGTGAGCTGACCTCGAAACCCTACATCGAGATCACGCTCGCCATGATGCGGCAATTCGGCGTGGTCGTTGAGCGCGATGGCTGGAACCGTTTTGTTGTACCAGCGGGCGACGCCGCTCGCTACATTTCACCGGGGCATTATGCGGTCGAAGGCGACGCGTCTTCAGCATCCTATTTTTTGGCGGCCGGTGCGATTGGCGGTGGCCCAATTCGCGTTGAAGGCGTTGGCAGCAATGCGCTTCAGGGCGATGTGAAATTTGCCGATGCGCTGGCCTCAATGGGCGCACTCGTGACGATGGAAGACCATGCAATCATCGCGCAAGCACCTGCCGATGGGCGTTTGCGTGCGATCAACGCTGACATGAATCACATTCCTGATGCGGCGATGACACTTGCGGTCGTTGCGTTGTTTGCCGAGGGCACGACGCGACTCACCAACATCGCAAGCTGGCGTGTGAAAGAGACCGATCGTATTGCCGCGATGGCCACCGAGCTGCGCAAACTAGGCGCAACGGTTGAAGAGGGTGCGGACTACATCGCCGTTACGCCGCCTGCGCTGCTCACTCCGAATGCCGCGATTGATACCTACGACGATCACCGTATCGCCATGTGCTTCGCCCTCGCGAGTCTCGGACCGCGCGGCGTGCCTGTTCGCATTAACGACCCAGAGTGTGTGAATAAAACGTTTCCACGTTTTTTTGATGCCCTTGGCTCGGTTGTTTCGGTGGCGTAACAGTAAGGCGCGTGTAGTCCCAGTCCTACCAACAGCGAGCGCATTTCACGTATTCGATTCTGCAAGCGTCTGACACCCGCAATCGTCGGATTCCATAGCATGTTTGCATCGCTAAATTGCAAAGCAGACACGCATGGAAACGTCCGTTCCGGTCAAGACCCCACTCCCCGAAGCTGAGGCGTTGATCGAATCGCCCAAAACTCCCGACGCCGCCTTGCGGGTCGCGCCTGAAGCACCCAGGGCGACCGAAACGGAACTGCAAACTGAGGCTGCGTTACTCCACAAGTTTCCCTATGTGGCTATCTGGATTCTGGCGACGCTTTCACTGATTGCTGCGCTGCAGTTTTCCTATGCGTTCACAGTGCCGCTGATTTCAGCGATCTTGCTGCACTACGCATTGGGCAAGCCCGTGAACTGGCTTGAACACGTGGGCGTACCACGTAGCCTCGGCGCGGCGCTCGTAATGTGCGCAGCCCTAGCGGTGACCGGCTCGCTGTTCTACGGGCTGTGGGGACAGGCGGAAAATCTGCTGGAATCACTACCGCGCAGCACCAAGCGGATATCGGACGACTTCGGAAAGATGCGTCAGGCACCGGGCGGAACGCTGCGCAAAGTGGGCGAGGCCGCTGCTGCCGTGACCGACATGGTGAACGGACAACCGGCCCCATCATCGGCGTCGGCCGCAACTGCAAAAGCCCGTGCCGCAGCCGCTCCCAACGCTGCGCCTGAAGCGGTGAATACCTATTTGATCAAGGGTTCCGTCAGCGCGCTGGGCTCCCTGGCGACGGCTGCGGGCATCATCCTGCTCGCGTACTTTTTGCTCAGCGCAGGAGATCATTTTCGGCGCAGGATCGTCAAGGCCGCGGGCAAGCGACTGGCGGATCGGCGGATCACGGTTGAAACGCTGGACGGCATCAATCAGGCGATTGGCCGCTACCTCGGCATGCTGGTCGTGACCAACGTGATCCTCGGAATTCTGACTTCGATTGTGCTGTTCATTTTGGGGGTGGAAAACGCGGCGGCGTGGGGGTTGATGGCGGCGCTGTTTCATACCATTCCATACTTCGGGCCGATGGCCATTGCGTTCGGCGTTTTTGTGTCCTCTTTCGAGCAGATTGGCACATTGAGCGGCGCGGCGACGGCTGCTTTGAGCACCCTTGTGGTGGCAGCGATTGTTGGCACGGTCGCGCAAGCCTGGATGGCCAGCCGCATCGCGCGCATGAACTCGACGGCGACCTTTGTTGCGCTGTTGTTCTTCGGCTGGCTGTGGGGGACGGCGGGGCTATTTCTGGCGATTCCGATTGCGGTGATTTGCAAGGTAATCGTAGACAAGATTCCCGGAACGTCGGTGGTGTCCGAGCTGATGAGCGTGTAGACGCGGCAGGGGTCGCCGGCACACTGCCTACAATTGCGACGTGCCTCTGAGAAAGTCCATGTCATGTCAAAAGTTGAAACAGGTCTAAGCGATAAGGGTCAGCCACTCCTCACCGTCAACAAAAAACGCCGTGCACTAATGACGCAAGGTACAGCGGCTGTTGTTGGGGTTGGCGCGTTTGGCGGCTCGGCGACAGCTCAGATGACCGCGACGGGAACGAACGAGCGCGCCAGCGGCGCCGCCGCCTTCGGCAAGACACTCAAGCATGACGCTTTGGGCCAGTTGCCGCCGGAGGCGATGCAATCGTTCGAAGCAGCCACGGCCAGCGGACGCATCGCCGATTGGGAGCGCCTCCCTGTTGAAAATGAAATTCGCCTGGTTAATCCGCTGGCCGCCTATCCGTGGGACAAAGATCCCATGTCCCGTCACGTCATGAAACTGCCACCGTTTCCCGCGCTGGATTCCGAGCGGTTGGCGGAGGAGGCGCTGGAGCTTTACTGGATGGCGCTATTGCGTGATGTGCCGCTGTGGGATTACGAGCGCAATAGCCTGATTCGTGATGCAGTGGCTGAGTTGAAGACCACGAAGCTGAACGCTGGCGTTACGCCGCAAACGCTATTCCGACTGGGAACCCCGGGCGAAAACGAGGGCTACTGGATATCCCAAATGCTCTGGATGCCGGTGCCGTTCGGTGCGCAGAACCAGTGGCAGGCGTACCGGGTTCCGTTCAGGAGCACCGAATTCATGACCCAATGGGATGAATATCTGAAGGTTGCCAACGGTGAATGGCCACCGGGCATTCTCAATCACTTTGCCGATCTCTACTATTTGCGCTCCGGTCGCGACGTAGGCGAATACGTGCATTGGGATTTCTGCAATCAGGCTGGCATTAATGCGGCAGCGATCCTTCTCGGGAATGCACATCGACCGCGCGAGGCGTTGTCCGCCAGTAATCCGTACAAGACTTCGCGCACCATGAACGGATTTGTCAATCTCGGTCCTGGGTACACGCAAAACGCGATGGGTATGGTCTGTGATCTGGCACTCAACGCCTGCTGGAATGAGAAGTGGATTCGGCACCGTTCGCTTCGGCCCGAGGAGTACGGCGCGCTGGTTGACCGCGCAGTGCGCGGAGAGTCAACAGCGGTGCATCCTCTTATTGTTAAATCGGACGCGCTGCGTCGCGTGCGCGAAAAATTCGGCTCGGCGCTGCTGCCGCAAGCGTTCCCTGAGGGCTGTCCGGCGCACCCCTCCTACCCGTCCGGGCATGCCACCGTGTCCGGGGCCTGCGTGACGGTGCTCAAAGCGATGTTCGATCAGAACCGAAAGTTGCGATTTCCGATGCAACCCACGCGCGACGGCAAAGATTGGGAGAGCTTCAGTCCAAATCAGCCAGCGCCGACGGTGGGTGCCGAGCTCAACAAACTCGCCATGAACGTGGCAATGGGCCGCAACTTCGCAGGCATCCACTGGCGCAGCGACGCGTGGCAGGGTTTGCTGCTCGGTGAGAGTGTTGCCAAGGCCTGGCTGAAAACCGAGAAAGCGAAATCGATTGAAGGTCAGCAAGGCTGGCTCAAACAATTCGAATTCACCGGGTTTGCGGGCGATAAAGTGATCGTTTAAGCGGGTCGCTGGGCCTGTCAGCTTTTCGCTGAAAGCATGGCTTCATGTGGAAAAAATTGCCGTTATGGCTAAAGTCGACTAGAGCGCTTTTAAGCGTTCAGCCCAAGATCAGGCTGCGTTACAGAAGAAAGTCAGCGCCTCAAGCTGGCTGTGGGAGCGGCTTTAGCCGCGAATAGCGTCAACCATGGGCTTTCGCGGCTTAAGCCGCTCCCACAGGGCCTTGCCTTAGTCACTTGTTTGACGACCCACTTTCACCAATCTCACAAACCCCGTCATGGCAGGTCTTCGACGCCGCCAGTGCCTTCTTCGCTCCCCGCGCATGCAGCCGGTGCAGCACCCAGCCCAGCGCGCTCGTTGCGCCAAGCTTCGACAGCAGCATGCGATTGTCGGCAATCCACGGATAGACCACGCGCCAGAACGGCTGCAACCGTGCGCTGCCCCAGAGGCTGGCGACGGACGCGAAGCCCGCCGCGCGATACGCCGCCGCGAACACGGGCGCGCCGACCAGCCACTGCCCGGCCGCGTCGCGCGAATGGATCAGCCGCATCATGGCGTCGCGTCCGAAGCCCTCAATCGCCGCAAAATCGGTTGGCGAGCAGTCAATCAGGTGAATCTGATCGGACGCGTCGTAGCGCTTTAATAGTGTGACTTCGCGCAGGCACAACGGGCACGACGCATCGTAAAAAATGGTCATCGGATAGTGGACTGTAGCTGCGGTTTTCATCATCCACTGCTCTGAAAAAAAACTGGATCTTTCCGCCGAGGCGAATTACTTTGACCAAAAGCGACGGCTCAAGTTTCAGCCTATCGTCGGATCGCGAAATGCGGAGCTACCGCTAGTCGCTGCTATCGGCGCAGCAGGCACCATTAACGCTTGAACGCCAGCACCAAGACCCCACCCGCCACCATCGCGATTCCCACCCACTCACGCGCATCCGGTCGCTCATCCAGAAACACCACCGCAAAGATCGCCACGAGCACCAGACTCAACTTGTCAATCGGCGCGACCTGCGTTGCATTGCCTACCTGAAGCGCACGGAAATAGCAGACCCATGAAGCGCCGGTTGTCAATCCGGACAACCCAAGAAAGAGCCAGGTCTTCGACGAAAGCGCCAGCGGATTCGTCCACTTTCCGGTGAACCAGACGAACGCGGACAGCACCACCAGAATGATCCCGGTGCGCACCAGAGTCGCCAGATCAGAATCGACGCCACGAATGCCAACCTTGGCAAAGATCGCCGTCAACGCCGCAAACACTGCCGAAAGCAGCGCCCAGAAAAACCAGCCGTTTGAGAGTGTCATGTTGATCTTTTAGGGTTAGAAAAAGTTAAGGCTGTCTCATCACGATTGAATGCAAAAATCGTCAGCAATCAGCGCGTCATTCGCTGTCAATATGGTTATCGCTTTCATCGCGGGCACAGCCAACAAATCAGTGTCGCCCGTGACCAGCCATTTCGCGCCTGCGGCCAACGCCGCGTGAATGAATTTATCGTCATCCACGTCGCGACAATAAGAAACAGCAGCAATTTGTGGCAATACCTCAACCCAATGCGCTGCGCTCTGCAAATCGCCAAGAATTTTTCGGCGACTTTCCATGCTCAGGTAGCGATCAAACTTTGGTCGCCAAAGCCGCGCTTCAAGCTCGGCAAACGTACTCGCAGAGAACACTGGCAACCCGCCCGCCAACACCCGCCGCACCACCTGAGCGGGCGCGCCGCTTGGCGACAGCGCGGCGCTGATCCAGATGTTCGTATCAACCACAACCTTTCGTGAGTTCACGCTCCCGGCGGGCTCAGCTCTCATCAGTCAACAGTGCTTCTAATCCGTCAGGCGTGAGCCCGGCGCGGAGAGCCGCAGCCGCTGTCTCATCTAGCGTGTGCTGCAAACGATTGGCGTAGAACGCTCGCATCGCCTCGTAATCCTGCGCGCTCACCATCACGCCCACCACCCGGTCATGGCGCATCACACGCACGGGTTCACGTTGCGCAGAATCAAGAAATTCGCCAAAACGGGTTTTGGCTTCGTTAGCGGTGAAGGTTTGCATGGGTAAGCTGTGCTTTCGATTGTTTCGTGCGATTCGTTTATTTTAATCGAATCGTGCGATTGATGAAAAAGTTAAGTGGGAGGCAACTTGTTGGTAGCGATGCATGATGCGCATGAACTGTCGCAAAGAGTCATACAGCTTTTCGCTGAAATTCCCGTTGAACGGTGCGGGCAGATGGCGTATCACGACTATCGCGGGCTGGCGTTTACGCCGGAGGAGGGCGCGGGGCTCACAGCGTCCCTCGGCGCGCATCGTGCGGCGTTGCTGCGCAATCACGGCACCTTGACGCTTG
>Ga0335397_10001015_pt1 | contig 37798 bp, 32 predicted proteins | sample MAT04_FD_205740 | JGI IMG/M metagenome (GOLD analysis project Ga0335397, IMG submission 205740) | Freshwater microbial communities from Lake Fryxell liftoff mats and glacier meltwater in Antarctica - MAT-04 (spades assembly) (version 2) ... | reverse complement strand
CCGATGCTGAACATCAAATCCGACGAAATCTACGAGTACATTCAGTTACACGACATCATTTTTGCGTCAGATGAAACTAACATCGACAACAATTTCACCCGCAATCGTATTCGCCATCAGTTGTTGCCGATGCTTGAAAATGACTTCAATCCGGGCGTTCAGGATTCGGTGTTGCGACTTTCTGAACAGACTCAGGAACTGCTGGCATCTCTGGATGCTGCTGCAGAACTCTTGCTTGCAGAATCGGTTCTTGAACGAACACCAGACCTCTGCAAGCTGGATGTTCAGCAGCTCATTCGGCATCCGGAACCGGTGATTCGTCACGCTTTCACCATTCTGTGGATGCAACAAAACTGGCCGCGCCGCGAAATGTCCAGCGATCACTGGAACCGACTGAGCGGGCTGCTGTTCCGTCTGCCGCCCGCATCGCTCGACCTGCCGGGCAGCATTCGAACTGAACTACGCGGCAATCTGCTCGCATTCGAATGCAGGCGACAGTCAAAATGCGATTCCTGATCATTCAGGTAGAAGTCGCCGCTTGTTCCTCATCGGAAACATGCACCGCTTTGTAACCACCGCGCGCTTTGAAATACAGAATCAGCAGCAGGTAGCAGACGGCCATGGTGGCGGGCACATACGCCGTCAGTTTCAGAGCCTGTTTGCCACCATAGATTCCCGCATCCTTGACCGGCTGGGCATCAACGTCTGCAAACGCCTTAGCAGATTCCCACCAAGCTGCTTGCGCCACATAGTTTTCATCTTTCTGGCCGGAATCGGCGAGAATCTTTCCAACGCGGGCAAGTTCTTTTCCGTGATCTGCGAGGGTCCCGACCTTCGCACCATCCAGTCCCACTGTCTTGAAGCCGAGGAAGCTTTCTTCCTTGCCGGCGTTGTAGCGTTCGTACGCTTCTGAGGATTTTGCTTTGAGGTCCGCCGATGCGTTGTAGTCCTGTTGGAAACCAATCGCTGGGCCTCCGAGTAATCCGGCCGACAGCATTCCTGCACCACCCAACATCCCAATCGCAATCGCCCCGCCCTTCGGAAACTGTTCAGATACCACCGCCAGCATCGTTGGCCAAAGAAAGGTCTTTCCGAGAGCGTACACAGTCGCCGCGATCACACAGGCCGCAACCGTACTTGCACCTCCCAGCAGCGTTAGACCCGTCGCCCCCAGTACCGCGCTGCCGAATAAGAGACCGAGCGGTGATGTTCGATGCACGATCGGTCCCGCAAAGAAACGAAGTGCGAACATGAGCAGTGACGTATAAGAGAACAGGATCAGTCCTTTTGTCGGACTGCCCATGATGGAGCCGGTAATTTTTGAGATCCATGAATCGGTCCCGAGTTCGACATAGCCGACCATCGCATGAATCAGCAGCAGGAACAGCATCAACGGCGCAAATATTGTGGCCACCATGCTTCCGGTTGAGATGCCTGCGTCAGCCGCTTCGGATTTTGGAAACTTCTGACCAACGAGCATTACGCCGTATGCAAGTACCGGCATCAGGAACAACGACATCTGGATCTTCCAGTCAACCGCAGCGCTGACTACGTTCCCTGCATCGTCTGTTTTCGCTGCCATCAAAGCTGATGCCACGCTCCCGAGCACCAGCCCGGCAGGCCAACCAGCATGAAGGATATTCAAATAGTGGGTTTTATTTGTTGGGAACAATGTTGCGGTCAGTGGATTGACGACGGCTTCGCACAATCCGTTGCCCACCGCGAAAATAAACATCCCCCAGAACAGAAACGTGAACGCCGCAGCTTTGCCGCCGGACGCAAACGCCACAGGTGCGCCCAATGTGAGACCGGCTGAGACCAGGTGCAGCAGAAAGGCGAGAATCATCAGCTTACCGTAACCCACTTTGTCAGCAATCAGCGAACTCAGAATGATCACAATGCCAAAGCCCGTTAGTCCTCCGCCGGTAATCGTTCCCAACTCCGTCATGGTGAAGCCAAATTGATTGGCCCATTGTCCAAGGATTCCACCTCGTACCGAATAGCCGACACCTGCGGCCAGAATCGCCATGAAACCAGCCCACAACAAACGTTTGGCGTTTGGAGCACTGGTCTGAGTATCACCTGAGCTCATTCAAAATGTCTCCTTTGGAAATCTTGTTCGATGGTTAGGGACTGCGACAGAATGTTTATGGTGCGTAGTACGCAAACGGCGTTGTTTGAATACGAACCTGGCCCGACGTTCACCATGCCAGGCGACGCAGTCTAATGACGCATCGCGTTGGTTTCCATGAACAAGATGATTTTGTACTCGGTGCGAGGGAGAATTGAGCGTGGCCGAGCGGACAATAGATATTGTGATTCAATCAGCCGTAAAGCACTAGCTCCCGGCTCATTCGTAACTGGACGCTGGCGCGTTCCGGCTGACAAGACAATAGTAAACCGCTCAAGGTACAGTGTCTCAAAGCCCGCCGAGTTGGAGTTTAACGCCTGCGAAGACTGCGGCGGAATGGGTATTGCCTCCAAAAACATATAATCGAACGATCGTACGGCGAGACATGGAATCGTTGGCAGATCCGGAACGAAAACAAAAGGCTCCAGCGGAAATCTGAAATTGCAAAAACTTTTCGGCGGCGCAGATCCTCGACACCGTGTAGGCTTGGGGTATCAGGAGTCGCACGAAAGTTGGCTCGACTCCACTCCTCTTGCGAAAGGTTTTCTCTATGCGTTTGATCGTTGCACTGTCCGCTGTCGCGATGATTGGTCTGACGACGACAGCAATGGAATCTGCATCTGGCTCATCACAAAACTGTTCTGTCAATCTGTCGCATTCGGCAATACATCAGGAAAGTGAATGCACCGTTGTCCGCGGTGGCCGAGCGGGTGGTATTTTCGGACGAATGATGGAACTTGAGCGTCGCAAGAATGCGTGGTTCCGTGGTGTGTTCAGCTAACGGATTCAGGTGCCGGCCCTTCCGACCGGCAGTGCTGCTCAAGTCACCAGCGTTTTCCCCCGTGCTTCGACTTCCAGCAGCTCAATTTCGCAGGATTTTCTGATCAGGTGCCGGTTCAGGAAATTTTGCAGATTTGACATTACAGAACGAAGGATGTTTTGTATTATTGTGTTCGTTCCTGGTGGTTTCCTCAGCCAGTGTGAAGTGTTGAAACTCATGTTTCGGCACTCAACCTGTACTCTGAAAGGCCGTTTGATTCTGCGAGCCGGGATTCAAGACAAAATTGCGAATCCCACTCGAACCCAGTGTCTGAAAACCCGGATCGATTGTAACGCGGCAAACTCGAAATGAGTTTGCCGCGTTTTTTTGTTGTTATTCGTAACCTGATCTGTCCCGGATCGAGAGTCGGTTGTCGCGACTCTGCCAAACACGAAGCGATAAGGATTGAGTCAACAAGCCTAATCTTTCCTCGCGAAGAAAAACGTGTTCTCGGCGGTTGTGCGGAGCAGTTTGCGGCGGTCGTCGGCTGAAACAAAGTCCAGATGGTCATGCACAAGAGCGACCGATGCCGCATAAGTGTTTGAACCGCCAAGTTGATACGGGCAATCGCTGGCCCACATCAGACGATCCGGTCCGTACGCATCAAACAGGCGCCTGATCATCGGGATCAGGTCGAGATACGGCGGCTGCTTTTTCCCCAAAGCGTAATATGCGGAGATCTTGACACGAACCAGTTTGTGCTTCGCCAGACTGCACAGGTTCTGAACGTCTTCATCGCGAATCGTGCCGTCCGCTCCAATTCGAGCGAAGTGATCGATGACGACCGGTGTGTCGGGATATTTTGCACACCATTCGCCAGTCTCAGCGATGTCCCATGGATTGATCAGCCCACAGATTGACTGGCGCGTTTCAGCGGCAGTCTTCCACATGGTTTTCATTCCCTCACCAGCTAACCAGTCGTCGTCTTTAGATTGCGGTCCGATGCGAAAACCGGTGACGCCTGTCTTCAGCATGTCTCGCATCGTCATTTCGACGTCAGGGCGATTGGAATCGATTTGCCCGACAATTCGAAATCTGTCCGGGTGTTTTTTCCATGTGTCGATCAGATACGAATTGTCGTAACCGTGATGTGGATAGTGTTGAATGAGGACGACGCGGCCGACACCCTGCGGCATGGCGAGCGCCATGAGTTCCTCGTCCGTGAAACTGCGAGGTGCGAGCGCTTCGACGGTCTGATTGTTTCGCAATGGATACTTTTTCAGATCCGTGGACCAGATATGCGAATGCGCGTCGATCCAGAGATGCGTGTCGTTGTCAGTGGAATTCTGTGCTTCATTCATAGCGTTGGCTCGATAGATCCCGGAGGCTGTCACAACAGAAAAAGCGGTGGTCGCCAGCATTTGTCGGCGAGTGGCAACGGAAGGCTGCGGCATGATAATGGACTCCAGGGGAGAATGACGGACGACCAGCGGATGTGATATACTTGGAACGGTAAAAAAATGAGGTCGGCGAGCCGGAGACGTCGCGGGCTGCTGATTTCATCGGATAACTGCATGGAGTGAGGCATTCTTCGTTTGACCCGACCCAACGGGGAGGCATCACTGTGGCCTCGCCGTTGGCTCGGGTTAAACGAGGATTCACAGCCTCAATCTGAGTCGCGTCGAGTATAATATGAACATTCCAGCCCATCAGGGATTGATGATACCGAGTTTTTCGATGCGAATCGATGCCACAGCCCACTTTCCAATCCGTGCCCGGAAACTTGTGTGGATCGTTGTCTTTGCGGCAACCGGATTGGCTCACATACCTGCGAATGAACCGAACAATCCTGCGCAGCAGCGTGTGGCCTTGGTTTACCAGAATCTGCAAACGGCGACCGTGCGAATTCGTAGCGGAACTGATGTGGCCTCCGGAGTGATTGTTTCGAAGACCGGAATGGTTCTCACCGTGGCGCACGGTCTGAAGCCAGATACTGAAACCGTGACTGTGCTGCTCCCGGACGGAAAATCGTGTGAAGCGAAATGTGTCACGATCGATCGGCAGGCTGATGTCGCGTTACTTGAGATGCAGATGGATTCATTGCCTGATGTCAATTGGAGCATCGTGCCAGTGCCTGACGTGATTGACGCTGTCGTCGGTGAAGGGGTGGTCGCCAGTGGATTTCCAGCAAGAGAGCCGGACGGAATGACGCCAGTGGTTCGGCTTGGGGAAGTCCTCGCCGTACAACAGTCGTCGATTCGATCGTCCTGCACTCTGACGAGTGGTGATTCTGGCGGGCCTTTGGTGAATAGTCGTGGCGAATTGATTGGTTTGCATCGGCAAATTGGCGTCGAGACAAATTCCAACACTCACGTCGCCTTGTCAGCGATTCGAAGTGTGCTGGAAAAATCAGAACAATGGAAGTCGATCCGCGTGCAGGCAGGTTCGGGCGCGTTACTCCTGTCGAAAGACCTGATGCCGTCTCAGCATGTCATGCAAACTGCACGTCGAGCCACGGTGGAAATTTTTGGCGTCGCTGCGAATGGAGAATCCGGCATCAGTACTTTGGGCACGTTGCTGGATGATCAGCATGTTGCGACAAAGCTGAGTGACATTCTTGCCTGGTCTGACTTATCTTGCCGGGCTGCCAATGGGATGATGATCACTGCGAAGATCACTAAATCTGATCGAACTTGGGATCTTGCGATTCTGAAACTGACCGACGCCATTGAAGCAGGCGACTCAATCGCTGAATCTTACGCCACAGTTCCAGATTCAAAGACGCTTATCGGGCAAATTGTCTTTGCAGCAACTGGCATGGACAATGTTTCAACTGCGGGAATCGTTTGTCGGACCGAGCATACTGAACCAACTCAGGCAGTACGATTCGGGGCCGCATTGCAGACTGCCGGGCAAGACGTGCAGATTACGGAACTGTCGCCGAACGGGAGCGCGGTGTCGGCTGGAATGCAGATCGGAGATAAGTTGTTGTCGATGGATGCATCGACTCTCTCTTCGCTGCAGGACGTCAGCAACCTGCTCGCAATTCGGCAGCCGGGAGATTGGGTTCTGGTTGAGGGGGATCGCATGACGCGTTCTTTCATCGTTCAGATGCAGTTGCAGCGTGACCCGGCACAGCAATTTGAAAAAACCGAGTTTCTTGACGGTCGCGCGGGACAGTTGAGCCAGCGTCGCAGTGGATTTACATCCGTCCTTCAGCACGACATTGTTATCGACCCGGCCGCTTGCGGAGGTCCATTGCTTGACAGCGACGGTCACGTTGTCGCGATCAATATCGCGCGACGGTCACGCGATGCAACTTTTGCGATTCCGATTCACGATGTGATTGAGTTTGCAAGATGACGGACGAAAATCAATCAGCACCCGCAACGGAAAATGTATTCCCTGTGGCCAACCAGCCTGAAGCTGTTTTCGTTTGTGAATATTTTCAGGCTCATCGCTGCCGCTCGTGCCAAATGCTGGACAGTAGCTATCAGGCCACGCTGCAACACAAACGCGATGCACTGCAGAAATTGTTTCCGGAGATACTCGTATCTCCGTTTGTGCCGTGTCAAAACATTTCCGGAAGTCGCATTCGAGCAAAGTTAGCGGTAACCGGAACGGCCGAGCAGCCGCAGATTGGTTTTTTTGATGACCACCAGTCACTGGTGGCTGTCAATGATTGTCCTCTGCATCATGCGTTGATCAATCACTGGACTCAGCGGTTACCGTCCATGATCCGCGAGGCCAGGCTCATGCCATACGACATGCAGACCGATCGCGGGGAATTGAAATTTGTCATCCTGACGTGTTCACCCAGCCATGAACAGTTGATGATGCAATTTGTTCTGCGATCACGTGAAGCCGTCGATCGACTTCGCAGTTTGTGGCGGCGAATGACTGCTGCTGAAAAACAAACTGTTCCGGTGTTGTCGATCAATCTGCAGCCTGCGCGATCTTCAACAATTACCGGTACTGAAGAAATCACGATCTCCGATCAGACTCGTTTGTCAATTCGTTTCAATGGCATTGAACTGCAGGTCGGGCCGCAGAGTTTTATCCAGACCAACCACGAAATCGCGGAGAAGCTGTACGCTGCGGCCGGTCGTTTGCTCGGCGAACACGGCGCAAAGAATGTGCTCGATCTTTACTGCGGAGCTGGCGCGTTTTCCTTGACGGCTTGTTCGGAAATGAAATCGGTTGTTGGCATCGACCACTCTGAAAATGCGATCGCCTGTGCGAATGAAGTCGCTCGTCGGCAGAATCGCAACAATGCTCAGTTTATGTGTCGCGGTCTGGATCAGTTCACGGCCGACGAACTCGCGTCACACAACTTCGACACGGTGATCTGCAATCCCCCGCGGCGAGGCCTCGACCGCGCCAGCGTGAATCTGATTCAGACGCTGCGACCGCGTCACCTTGTCTACTCCAGTTGCAACCCCGTCACGCTGCACCGCGATGTGCAACTGCTTGCGTCTGGCTACACAGTCGGTCAGCTTCAGCCATTTGATATGTTCCCATTTACGCCGCACTTTGAAGTGCTGGCACTGCTTCGACTCATCACGTAGCTACCCCCGTCAGAGCGCGGGGCATCTCCGCGTTGTGGTCCACCTTCTGACGAAGTTAGCTACGGCTCCAATTGAACTGTTATTGGTGATCAACAGGCACTACGGCACCGCATCCGGAAGTTTGCCAGTCGAGACGGCAGTCTGCAATTCTTTTGGCAGCGATTTCCATGTCGCCTGATACGTTTCTTCCAGCGGAACTTTGATGTGCAGATTGGGCGTCAGAAATAGCGGCATCGCAGGCATAGTGTCGCCGATGCCAAGCGGCTCAAGATAGGCAACTTTTTCTCGACCCGCCTGATAGGATGCCAGCAGCCGATCCTGGCCCGTGGGGAACTCAAACGCCTCATCGTGAATCTCGTCCCATATCAGTTTGTGAAGCCCTTTTGGATCACGTGGCGTTGGCGGAAAGAGGTCAACGATGAGAACATGGACACCGCTACGAATGAAATCGATGGCCTTTTCAACGAAGTCCGTGACTGCTCCGCGTTTGTCCTTGTTGCCGGGCGACACGATTTCGATGACTGCAATAATCTGGCCAAGGTGATGGCGGATGACAATTCGATTTGCTCGAGCTGCGTAAATCTCATCCGTGCTGCGGTACATGATTCGGGCGGTTGGTGCTTCTTTTGTAACGACACCACCTTCCAGATCTTCCGTCAATCCGCCGGTTCGGTCACTCAATCCATTCCACGTTTCAATCGCAAGGACATCCGGTTCTCTCGCTCCGGCCCGCTGTTCAACAAGTGCCGCCAGCCCCGGCGGCAAAAGCCCACGATTGAGACACCGAGCGATTTCAACTGACCAGTCCTGATGAAAATGATGGAACAAACCCGATGGAACGCAGCTCCAGTCATGAATTGGCATGATTCTGTTTCCTGAGTTGGATGGAATGTTTAACCTGTCGCGTGATCAGTTCCGTTTCAGTTTACCAACAAGTATAGCAATCAATCCCGAATCCCCAACCAGCAGACGTTCGAAACGGCAACGAAACGGATCCTGGCGATCGGTTCCTGAGGTCATTATAGTCTGTCGCTTATGACAAACGTCACCGTCATCCTAAATGCTATCCAATCCGGGGCAGCTCGCACTGAAGACCTGCTGCCGCTGGTGTACGAAGAACTTCGACGACTGGCCGCCGTTCAGATGCAGCATGAAGCAGTGGGGCGTACATTGCAGGCCACGGCTTTGGTTCATGAAGCTTTTCTGCGGCTGATCGGAGATGAAAAGGCGACGTGGCAGAATCGGCGTCACTTTTTCGGAGCGGCTGCGATCGCTATGCAGCGGATTCTGGTCGAACAGGCGAGGCGACGCAGGCAGCTGAAACGAGGTGGAGCTCATCGACAGGTTGAACTTGTTGATTTCGAGATCGTTGCAGATCCACGACCGTCCGACGACGAACTGCTGGCACTTGATGACGCGCTTCGTGAATTGGAACAGGAAGATCCAGCAAAAGCTGAGCTTGTGCGATTGCGATACTTTGCGGGCCTGACCGAGGACGAAGCGGCATTGGCCTTGAATATTTCTCGGGCTACGGCGTCTCGCTGGTGGACATTCGCCAAAGCATGGCTTTTTCAGCGAGTTCAGGGAAGTGGCTGATTCTTGAAATACTTCCATAAATTCCGTGAGGCGCTTTGGATGTCGATCTCGCATGAAAGGGTGTTGCGATTACTTTTCTGCGGGAGCACACCATGACGGCTTCAGACCAACCTGAAAAACCGAACCCATCAACCGGAAGCGATTCTGCGAATTCAAACGAAGCGTTCACAGGCGAAGAGCCGTTGTCTGCCGCGTCAGTTTCGCCAAATTCCATCGAAGGGCTGTTTCTGCGAGCGTTGCAGATTGCGCCTGCGAAAGAACGCGAAGATTTTATCGCTGCGTCTTGTGGAGACGATGCTGAACGCCGCAAGCGTGTCACCGCGTTGCTGCGGGCCTACGACGACGCGGGCAGTTTTCTGGAAACGCCGGCTGGTGGAGCTCGACCGACAGATGAAATATCACTCAGCTTTCTGAAAGCCACAAACAAAGAAGGTGTACTCGGCACGATCGGGCCTTATGAAGTGCTGGAAGTCATCGGTCGCGGTGGAATGGGCGTTGTATTGCGAGCCATCGATCCCAAACTGAATCGCGTTGTCGCGGTGAAGGCGTTGTTGGTGGAACTGGCAGCCAATCCGAATTCACGCCGTCGTTTTTTACGGGAAGCTCAGGCTGCCGCCGCGATCAGTCATCCCCATGTGGTGACGATTCATGCTGTTGATGACACGCATGAAGACGCCAACGGAAAACCGGTGCCGCCGTATTTGGTCATGGAGTTTGTTGCAGGCCAATCGTTGCAGGAGAAGCTGGATCGCGTCGGCACGTTGCGGCAGGCGGAAATCCTGCGCATCGGTCGGCAGATTGGCGAAGGCCTGGCGGCAGCTCATAAGCAGGGCGTGATTCATCGCGACATCAAGCCCGCCAACATTCTGCTGGAAAACGGTGTTGAACGAGTCAAGATAACAGACTTCGGTCTGGCTCGTGCCATTGATGACATCACGGTAACTCGCACGGGCGAAGTCAGCGGTACGCCGCAGTACATGTCACCCGAACAAGCGTTCGGCGAGCGAGTCGATCATCGCAGCGATCTGTTCAGTCTTGGCTGCGTGATGTACGCGATCTGTACCGGCCACAGTCCATTTCGCGGCGACAGCATTGCTCACGTGATCAAGCGAGTGACTCAGGACACACCGCGACCGATCTCCAATCAGAACCCAGAAATCCCGCTGTGGCTGATTGAAATTATCACGTGCCTGTTGCAAAAGAATCCCGAGCACCGATTTCAGAGTGCGGAAGGAGTGGTGGCGATTCTGGATCAGCACCTTCAAAGGATTCAACATCCAAGGGAATCAGGTTCGCATTCGGTGATCAATCAACAGGTGCCAGCGGCTTTCGCTGAGAACGCTGCGAAACCTGCCCCGGTCGCGGTCGCGAATCAGCCATCCGTTGCTGCTCCACCGGTCGCGACGGCAGGACTTTTTGGACCTTCTGGCAAAGTGCTTGTTCTGAACTGGATGGGAGCATTGAGTCGAATCTGGCTGATGCTGGCGGTGGCAATCGTCCTCTTAGCTATTTTCATCCAGAAAATGCCAGGCGTTGGCGTCGGCTCCATGGAAATGATGTTGATCTGCTCGATCGGCGGACTGGGCTCGATTATTATGACTGCCGTCCTTTCTCGCCGAGCCGTTACACGCGAATCAATGGCATGCGCGTTGTTCGTGGGACTCGGGCCTCTGGGATTGCTGCTGTTTTACTTGATCAAGGATAGATTGCAGCCAGATCCGTCAGGTGAAAAGGAAGCATCCCTACGGAACTCGGGGATGGCCTCGGTTCAGCTCCAGCAACAGGAGCCATCACAAACCGTTGGTGTGCAATTCGGTGAGGCCATAGTCCAGGTGCCGGTGGAAAATTATCTGCACTATGCTGCGGCCAAACGCCTGATCAGGATCTGGATCTTGATGACTCTGGGCGGCGTGCTGAATTCATTGCTTGGACTGTCGTCGATTGTCTTGCAGAGCGAATCTATTGACGGATTCATCCGCCGTGTTGCGATCTTTGCTGCCGTTATGCTGTCGGCATGGGGCGTGCAGATGATTGGTGTTTGGATTCGCGGACAAGTATCCTTGCGTAACTGGGCGTTGCTGAGTTCAGTACCGTTTGGATGCCTCTTTCTGGGGTATTTTTGGACGACCGTGTTGCGAATGCGTTTTGCCAACCCCACGATCATCGGCTGGGCGATTATTCCAACGGTCGTTTGTGTTTTGTACGCAGTGTTCGTTCTGCGTGTATCCCGAACATCACCCGAGTTTCGGAAACAATTTGTGCCAACGACCACGCATTCTCCGATGCAAAAGTGGTGGTTGCCAGTTGTCGTGATCTGCTTTCTAGGGTTCATGTCGTATTCAAGGTTTACAATGCGAAGCGTTGAATTGTCTCCCGAGGACAGCCACAAGGCGCTCAAGTTTGTTGCTCAACGATTTCACAAGCCGGTTTCTCTGCAATCAATTGGGATCGGACAGGCCGTTGTTGTGGTTCAGCCCGATACCGGAAACAAAAAACTGATCCACCTCGTACACGGGCAGTACGGCCTGTGGGAACTCGATCCAGCCCAACACGCGACCACATTTGAAATCGGAAAAGGCGACACACTGGGGCCTGCCAACAGTGAATGGGGCGGCTTGATTCTCGATACGGAAGACACTGGAATTCATGTTGCGTTGATAGGTACGGGTCCTCGAATCATTGGCTTTCAACCGCCACTGATTCCAGCAGGTCGTCACAAGATTCCAGTTGGAAGTTATATCCCGCTTTTCTTTGACACTCAGGCGGGCTGGCTAAATGATGTCAAATCAAGTCCGCAAGGAGAATACAAACAAATCTACAAGACAATAGATGAAGTGTACAAGGGGCTAAAAACCGGAACGGCACCGTACGACGCAGAATCTGGAACGTATGCATTCGCTCAGTACACGGCTTCTCCCGCCAGCATTGATATTCAGCCCGGCAAGTTTGTCACCGTGTCCGCTCATCGCGATCTCCGAAAACTTGCGAACGGCAGTGCTTACTTTAATCGCGACGCGGCCGAACGATTCATGCCCGACCAGTTCTACCGCTTCCTGTGGAACGGCAAGAAGTATTCCCTATCGGACGAACAGGCTAAAGTAATAGATGTGTTGCTGCACGCGATGGCGGACGGCAAACAATCCTGCTCGAAAGCAGAAATCCTGAAGGCATTCGACAAGAGCAAGTTTCACCAGGCAAGCGTGAAGTTCGTGTTCAACAATGGAAATCATCCCGCATGGGGAGAAGTGATCGCGGAATCAGAAGATGGAGAGTTTGAACACTTCCGAATGGTGCCCCTTACAGATTCAAAATAGTTGGAATCTTGTTTTGCTGAGAAGATTCTTCTCCGTCGATGTGTCGGTTTTTCGCTTTTGTGGCACCACCGACCCCGCGTCGGTGGACCACTGACTGGTGAGCTACAGCCGAAAACGGGTACTCCAACTTGGCCTGCACCGACCCTGCGTCGGTGTAGCCGCGACGAGTAGCTAAAAGTCGCCCAACCACCGACACAGAGTCGGATGGAGGGTGTTCTTCGCGACGTCTTTGCGTTGTAGCTGATCAGTCTTGCTTCCACCGACGCGGGGTTGGATGGAGAGCGAGTCACATTGGCGAACTTCGGCTGCGCGCGTTGCCCGCGCCAAGCACAGCGTTGCGTGCAGAACACTTTTGTTACGCAAGTCGTGTACCACCGCACGCAATTCCGTGGGCTGGCCGGACATCTGCTGTTGTTTCCTCATCGACAGTGTATAATCGGGGGGTCCGCTGTGCCAAAATTCGGCTTTGACATTTCGTGCCGGGTATTTCGCAACGCGGATCGCAATGGATGTTTTTCTGTCTTTTCGCCGGATGCCCGCTATGCCATCACCATTTCCCGGAATGGACCCGTTCCTCGAAGGTGACGAATGGGAAGATTTTCATGCTGCCTACATTGCCGCCATGCGCCGAACTCTCGTCCCCACGCTTCGCCCGGATTATGTCGTGAGGACGGAACGTCGAATCTACGTCGAACATCCTCTGGACGATGTCAAAACGATTCGTCCCGACGTTGGTGTTCTGCGTCATCCGAACAACGTTGGCGATTCGCGGAGCGGATCTGCGTCGGCGGTGGCCACGTTGGAACCTGTCGAAAGGACGGTGCCAATGTCTTTCGAAGTCGAAGAAAAATTCCTCGTCATACGGCGACTGGATTCATCCGAAGTCGTCACGGTCATCGAATTACTGTCACCCTTCAATAAGCGTATGGGAACCCGAGGGCGTCCGACGTATCTGGCGAAGCGTCAGGAAGTGATTCAAAGTGCCACAAATCTGGTGGAACTCGACCTGCTGCGTGGAGGCGAGCGACTGCCGACGCTGGAACCTCTGCCAGCCGGCGACTACTTCGCCTTAATTCGTCGCAGCACGCGCCTCAGTACCTTTGCGGTTTATGCCTGGCCAATGAACCACCGTCTGCCGACGATCCCCATTCCCCTGGACCCTGGCGATCGCGAAGAGATGCTCGACCTGCAAGCCGTGTTCGATACCGTCTACGATGAAGCGGGTTACGACTATTCGCTAAGCTACCGCCGAGAAATGTCGCCGCCGTTCAGTGACGCAGAATCGTCATGGGTGAAATCTCTGCTGCCAAAGGGATCGGGTGATGTTGTAGTGGACTGAAATTCCCGAGCGACCTGATGAACTTCGCTTCATAGGTTGTCAGGCAAAGTATCAGCGGAAACATCAGCCACGATCGGCCTGCGGTGTAGTTCGCGTCGGGTTCTTCCAGCACTCGAACAGATGGATTCGCATTCGGTATTTTTTGTTCTGCGCCGGAGTGTGTTTCTGGAACTGCAGCAGGATCTTGACCGATCGCCTCAATCGACAACTTTACATCCGTCTGTTTTCCTGGCTCCAGGCTAACATTTTCGAATGTAACGAAATGTCGATACGGTCGCAGGCGATATTCGAAGTGACTGAACTCTGCTTTCGGCAGCGAGAACCTCAGTTCTCTTGGGAAGTCAGGCATGTCTGGGACAAATTCCGTATACTGTCGATGTTGAACGCCATCGTTATCGATCGCATGCAGTTCCCACGCCGCGAGTCTGTACAACTCTCCATAGGCGAGGTTGTCCAGCTCCAGTTGGATTTCTCCCGACTCGTCATTCACGCGGACAGGAGCGATGCGGTCGTACAACGCCCCGAGGTTCTCCGGAATCGCGATGCTCGTGCTCTTCTTGCCGTTTGAATCGATCGTCATTACCGGACCGTACGGCTCTGTGGCAATGCTGAGTTTGATTGAAGTTGTTGAGTTCCTGAACGGACCGGCGCCATGATGGCCCATCCAGACGCCATCTTTGAATATTGATCCAGTCGCGGCACTCACGCCATCGCCATAAGCCGTGCGAATCGAATGATCCTTCGGCAGACCGCGAATCTGTAATACGAACTCACGGCAGTTTTCGCGTGCCTTCGCATCGGAACCGATTGTGAACGAACCTGCGTCAGAAATATCCGGTTGATGTGTCTGCTCACTGCCGTCGGGCCGCCACCAGGCCTTTCCGTTTGACGGATAGAAATCTACGCCGATGAGTTCAACTTCAATGTTGCCAGGCAACTTTGCAATCGCGGGCACCATTAAGTTGTCGCGTTTTCGCTCATCAAGTCCTTCGACGCTGCGTAGATGGATTGTTGAGATCGCGGTAATCGAGCACATGCAGAGAATCAGTGGCAGCACCAGCCACGATCGGTTAGCCGCGTGATTCAATTCTGGATTGACGATTCTCTGAATGCGTCTCAGCAACGAGCCATCCTTCGCGCCGAGTGCCAGTGAGGTTGTTTGTCCCTGAAGTTGCTCTATCGCCAGCAGTGCGCGGCCATAGTCGGGAGCATTGTTGAAGAGTTTTACGACGAGATCGTCACAGCAGTGTTCGCGTTCAATCCGAATGCGATGCGACAGCCACCAGACGGCGGGATGGTAGAAGAAGACCGTCTCGATCAGCGTCTGCAGCAAGTTGATGAGAAAGTCATGGCGGCGGACATGTGCGAGTTCATGCGGCAGGATGGCTTCCAGTTGCGGTGTCGGAATACTCGTTGCCAGACTCACCGGAAGCAGCACGATCGGTCGCAGATAGCCAACCAGCAGCGGCCCTTTTGCCAACGTCGAATTGAAGACCTGCACAGCTCGGTTCAGCCCAAGACGTGCAGAAACTCGCGCGAACGCTGTAAGGATCTCGTCGCTTGGCGCGGAGATTCCAATGCGTCGCAGTCGCCGCAATGTGCGCCAGCCGAGTAACGGTCGCAACGAACAGAGGAGAACCCCGATGCTCCAAAAGCTAACGATCCACGACATCCAGGGTCGCAGCGCGTCGCTAATGGCATTGGCGAGCGGTGAGGCGTCAGCCCACCGAGTGTTTTCGTCCGGGGAAAATTCAGTCGTGGCAACAGTATCCGGCACCGTGATCGGAGGACTTACGTCCTGCCGCTCGCCGGGTGTTTGAGAAGCTGACGCCTCACGGCTCGCCATGGTTACGTTCGCATACACGGGCATTACAACCCATGTCACGACTGTCGTGGCTACCATAAATCCCAACGTGGCGACCAGCACACCGTATCGCAAAGCCGATGACGTCCGACACAGCACGCGGGCCGCGACTGTCGCCAGTAACGCGATGACAGCAAACTGCCAAATCGAATGTACGAGTACCCAACCAAGACGTTCGATCACGGCATACTCCGAAAACGGAGAACTTAAGAATGTCATTGTGAACTGCCTTTGAAAAAGTAGACGTCACACGCTGAGTGATGAATACCAATGGGTGAATTTTGTGGCCTGCGTCGCTCGGAGAGTGATGTCTACTTTCCTTCCATCTGATCCAGCAGGCGTCTAGCCTCGTTGATTTCTTCCTTCGACGCCTTACCGCTCGACAACGCCTGGAGCACGAGACTCATTGCTGATCCCTCGTAGACTTTTTCAATCAGCTCGGTGAGAAATTTCTTCGCTGCCCGATCACGAGTGATCGCGGCACGCCAGATATGCGGCGTTGCGTCTTCGTTGCGTTTGACAAGTCCCTTCGCCAGCATCACGGCCAGCATTTTCACGGTGGTCGAATAGTTCGTCTCCTTCGACTCTGCCAGCTTCGCATGAATCTCCCGCACCGGACTTGGGCCACGGTCCCAAAGTATCCGCAGAATTTCTAACTCAACGGCGGTCGGTTGAGATGATCCCAATTCTCGCATGATGGCGGGGGACTTTCCGAAAAAGGCGGGAGTTGCAAGGGCCGACCGGTCAGCGGGCAGTGTAGCGAAAGGCTTCGCTGGATCGCAGTATAGCGAAGCCTTTCGCTAACGCAAGCGGGCGCGACCGGAATTTCTGCCGATGCGCCCGAACTGGGCTACGATCGGCCCACGATGGGCTGAATAAATTCGAGAGCCGCAGGCGTTGAGGGGCGCAGGAAATCGAAATCACATCCTTCGTCGGCCTGCAGCACATGGTCGATGTACAGACGCGGATAGCCTCGCAAATGACGTGATGCCGGCGGTTGCCACTGGGATCGTCGACGCTCCAGTTCTGCTTCATCCACCAATAGCTCCAGTCGACGGCCGGGTACATTCAATTCGATGAGATCACCATCCTGAACCAAAGCCAGCGGACCACCGGCTGCCGCTTCGGGCGCGATATGCAGGACGACCGTGCCAAAGGCCGTCCCACTCATTCGCGAATCACTGATACGAATCACGTCCGTTATTCCGGCCTGCAGCAATTTAGTAGGAATCGGAATCGAACCCCACTCGGGAAACCCCGGCACGCCTTTGGGGCCGGCGTTCTGCAGCACCAGCACACTGTCTGCGGTCACCGGAAGATCGGGTGAGTTTACTCGGGCCAGCATGTCTTCGTAGTTGTGAAACACTATCGCCGGACCAGTTTTCTCCATTAAATTGGCAGACGCGGCCGAAACTTTGATGATGGCTCCGGAGGGAGCAAGGTTTCCGGTGAGCACCGCCAGCGATCCGCCTGCGGACAATGGTTTTTCTGATGCAGCGATCACGTCCCGATTGAAACTGCGGGATCGCTGGATGTTTTCTCCAACCGTGCGACCGCTTACGGTCAATGAATCCAGTTGCAGTAGATTCCGAATTTCTGCCATCACTGCTGGAACGCCACCGGCGGCATCGAATGCATCCATCAGATGATGCCCGGACGGCATGAGATTCACCAGGAACGGAGTCGTTTGCGCCAGTTCATCAAACCGCGACAGTGGCAACCGGATTCCACGTCGTCCAGCCAGCGCGATCAGATGCACGACGGCGTTAGTGGAACCACCAAGTGCCAGCAGTGTCCGAATTGCATTGTCAAAGGCTGCCGGCGTCAGGATTTGAGATGGTCGGAGATCCTCCCGCACGAGTTGCACGATTCGTCGTCCCGTGGCGGTAGCTGCCTGAAGCCGTCGAGAATCCGTAGCGGGAATCGACGCGATACCTGGAAGCATCATCCCCATGGCCTCGGACAACGACGTCATCGTGGACGCGGTACCCATCGAGTTACAGGCACCCGTGCCACAACCGTAACTCGCTTCGATTTCCAGCCATTCCGCCATCGACAACCGCCCGGCACGCAATTCATCGGAATACTTCCACAGATCCGTTCCGGAACCGATTGCCGTGCCACGCCATTGGCCAGTTGACCGTGGTCCGCCGTTGAACTGGATTGCCGGAAGATTGGCACTGGCCGCCGCCATCAGTTGTGCCGGAGTCGTCTTGTCGCAATTGCATAACAGCACAACACCATCGACAGGATTTGCGCGCAGCGTCTCTTCAACGTCCATTGCCATAAGATTGCGATACAGCATGGCCGAGGGTTTCATAAACTCCTCACCCAGCGAGATCGTGGAGAACTCCAGCGGCAAGCCACCTTCGAGCAGGACTCCCCGGCGAACCGCTTCGGCGATTTCACGCAGGTTGCCGTTGCAGTTGTTGAGTTCACTCCAACTGTTCGCGATGCCGATGACGGGCTTACCAGCAAAATCATCGGGGTTGATCCCCATGGATCGCAAGGCTGCCCGATTCTGAAAGGCAATTTCTTCCCGACCTGCAAACCATGCGGAACTACGAAGTGAAACTGCCATCGACATGAAATTCCTATACGTTCTCAAGTTCATGCTCGCATGTGGTTATCAACCGGATATTGTGTCAATCATTCCTTCAGCACAAAATCAATGCACATCACGGCGGCCATGACAAGGATTCGTATGGGATGTTCGGCCGGAACATCATCGTTGATCGAAATCATATAGTTGTCGGCGGACGTGAAAAGTTCTCGTCCCAACCCGGCCCATTTCTTCGAAACACGAGCGAACTCTTTGTCGCCTCGGCGGAATGAAAAATCCCAGCTTGTCCATTTGCCTTTCAGATCGCAAATCGGCTGATCATTTGCGTCCAGCACACTGAATGCACCGCCGATCGAGAATAGCTTCTGCTTGAATCCACCAATCCGGTTTCCATTCTCGTCCAGGACATCAACTTTTGCCAAAAAGAACGAGATACCTCGTTTCACTGTCAACACCGGTTCGCCATCCGGCGTTCGCAGGGTAATCTCAAACGGCGTCATCCGTTTATAGTCGGTGAATCGCAGCATCTTCGTGAAAAAACCGAGGTTTTCTTCACGGCAATTGATAATCAATTGCCCCGACCCCGGATCATAGACATCAAAATTGCTTGCCGCTTTGAACATGCCAACATGCTCCTTGACCAGGAACAAATTGCTGTGAAGTACCTCGTGCATCGCGGATAATCCTGAAATGAACTGTAATGCAGCGAAACGAGAAGACGCTGAGTGCGGGGTGTATCGCATTGGGCGATTTACTGCTACCGTTTTCGCGATAATCGATTTGATTACGCGACGGAGACGTCCACGATCGCTTTCAGAACACCAGTCTCCGGTCGCGTGAAGGATTCGAATTCCGCGATCATGTTCTGGAACGGTGTGCGATGCGTGATCCACGGTGTCGTATTGATTGTTCCGTCTTCAATCAGCCCGATAATGCGTCTGAAGTCGGAGGGCATTGCGTTGCGCGATCCTTTCAATGTCATTTCCGGACGATGCAACGTCGGATGCAGGAATGTGATTTCCTCCGTCGTAATGCCAACGTAAACCAGCGATCCCGTGTGGGCGACATATTTCATCGCTGAGGCCATGGAATCCTTATTGCCTGTCGCATCGGTGACGACAAAATACATGTCGCCGTTGGTAATCGACTGCATTTGTTCCAGCTCACTGCCATCGCCATGGAAGTGAATCGTGTGTTTGATGCCATATTGCTTCCGGCAGAATTCCAGGCGCGACGGAACCATGTCCATGACGGTGATCGTGGCTCCTGTGAGTCGTGTGAATTCCAGCGTCGCCAGACCGATCGGCCCGGCCCCGATGATTAGAATATGATCTCCTTTTTGCGACGCTCCCCGATCCGTGGCATGACAACCGATCGCAAGTGTTTCCACAAGCGCCAACTGTTCGTACGACAGCTTCTGTGAAGAATGTAGCTTGTCGGCGCGAATCAGAAACCGTTCGCACAGGCCACCGTCAATCATGACTCCGATCACATCCAGCGTGCAGCAGCAGTTTCCCTGATTGCGCCGACACGCAAAACACTTGCCGCAGTTCATATACGGTTCGACGCTGCAACGATCACCGGGAGCGACATTCGTCACGCCTTCACCGACCTCCAGAACTTCCACACCCAGTTCATGCCCCGGAATTCGAGGGTATCGAAAGAACGGAAACTTGCCGAGCCAGCCGCTCAGATCTGTGCCACAGACACCCATCCGATGCGTCCGCACCAGAACTTGTCCCGGCCCAGGCTGTCCCGGATCGGCAACATCGACGTATTGAAAATTCTTTGGTTCTTCGAGTCGGATAGCTTTCATGGCGCATATTGTTGCGACGGTTCAATCGAATGGGAAGGGGGTGGTTGATCCTGGCGGTCAAAGTTCGTGTCTCCGGTTGCGGTTATGAACGGAGTCGGTGAGAATCAGGGTTCCAGATACCCTTTTCTCAGCAGCGCGGTAATTGTCAATGACGTCAAATGGAGATGCCCAGCGAGTTGGTGTTATCGGCCTGGGCTTGATGGGCTCGGCGCTCACTGATCGATTGCTGGAATGCCAATATGTTCCATTCATCTGGAATCGCACACGCGAAAAAGCAGAACCGTTCCTGGATCGAGGGGCCGTCTGGAGCGACAACCCTATCGCCGATTGTGATCGCGTGATCGTCAGTCTGTATTCCAGTGAAGTTGTCGAATCCGTTCTGCAGAGTCTGATCAACGGCCTGCGACCAGGACAGATTATGATCGACACAACCACAGGCGACCCTGACCAAAGCGTTCGATGGGAAAAACGCCTGGCAGATTCCGGCGCGGTTTATCTGGATGCGCCGATTTCTGGTTCCAGTACCCAGACTCGACAAGGCGAGGCGACGGTCATTGTCAGCGGCCAGCAACAAGCATTCAACGCCTGCAAGAATCTGTGGCCTGTGCTGGGGAAGAACGTGTTTTATGTCGGGGCCAGTGGTAATGCCGCCAAAATGAAATTGGTCAGTAATTTGGTACTTGGTCTGAATCGCGTTGCTCTGGCAGAAGGCCTCGTCTTTGCGGAATCCATCGGGATCGACCCGACGTCTGCGCTCGAAGTACTGCGTGGGAGCGCGGCGTATTCGCGGCAAATGGACACGAAGGGCCGCAAAATGATTGAGGGCGATTTTTCGGTTCAGGCCAAACTTTCTCAGCACCTCAAGGATGTGCGGCTAATGCTGGAGGCCGCAAACAACGTGGGACTCAAGTTACCGCTGGCCGATGCGCATCGTAAGTTGCTGGAGCGGGCCGAGTCGCTGGGGCTGGGTGACATGGACAACAGTGCGATCATCGAACCAATGCGGAGGCCGGAATTATGAATGAAAACACTCTGTCTCGTGGCGCAAGGATCGCAGTTTTGTGTGCAGCCTGCCTTGGACTGCTGTTCGATGGAATTGAACTGGGTCTGATGCCAGTGGCCTCTCTGTCTGTTTCGAAAAGTCTATTGGGAGACGCATACACATCTGATGCAGGCGGCGTCTGGTTCGCGCGCTTCACGGCGGCGTTGATGTTTGGCGCTGCGTTGGGCGGAATCTTCCTGGGTAATCTGGGTGATCGAATTGGTCGGTCCCGCGCGATGGGGGTCAGTATCCTTTTTTACTCGGTCTTCGCAGCACTCGGTGCGTGGGTTCAGACGCAGGAGCAAATGCTCCTGCTGAGATTTCTGGTCGGGCTGGGCGTGGGAGGTATGTGGCCCAACGGGATGGCTCTGGTGTCCGAATGCTGGTCGAGCGCTTCGCGCCCGCTGGTTTCCGGCGTGATGAGCGCGGGACTCAATATGGGAATCCTGCTCTTGTCGCAATTGGCAGGGCTTTGGCCCATCACGCCCGATTCCTGGCGCTGGCTGTTTTATCTGGCAGGTGTCCCGGCGGTTCTGGGAACTGTCGTGTTGGTGGCATTGCCGGAATCACCGAGATGGCTGGCCAACCGCCAAACCACCAAACGTCCACCACCACCTGTTAGCGAACTATTCAGTCCCGCACTGCTGAAGATCACCATTGCAGCGATCATCATCGCATCAATTCCCCTCGTTGGGGCCTGGTCGGCGAGCAAGTGGATGATTCCGTGGGCCGACAAAGTCGCTGGAGCATCAAATGCAGGATACAAGGCGACAACACTGGCCTGGTGGTCGCTCGGTGCCACGATCGGAAGTTTTACCGGCGCGCACCTTGCCAGTTTGCTGGGACGTCGTACCAGCTATTTCCTGATCAGTCTGGGATCGACGTTGTTGACCGTCACAATGTTTCAGTGGACCGCGCCGTTGCAACCATCGTTTCATCCCATAGTCTTTGCTCAGGGATTTGTGGCGACTTTGTTCTTTGGCTGGCTGGCAGTTTTTCTGCCGGAGTTATTTCCCACGCGCGTCCGGGCCTCCGGCAGCGGGCTGGCCTTCAACTCCGGACGATTCGCAACAGCAGCGGGCGTGTTGCTGGCTGGCAGTCTGTTCACATTCCTCGGCGGCGACTACTCACGCGTCGGGACGATTTGCTCGCTGATCTATTCCCTCGGCATGCTCGTCATCTGGCTGGCACCGGCAAAAATGAGACTGGAAGATTGAGGACAGGAAGATTGGGGACAGGAAGATTGGGGACAAGAAAATGAAATCGCACTATCTTCCTGTCCCAAATCTTCCTGTCAGCGCGTGTTCAAGTCTTGTAGAGAACCAACCGAATCGTGCCACAGGCGGTTGAAAGCGAGAATTCTGCCCCGGCGGAATGCCGGTCACATTCAAACTATTTTTCGTACTTAGGAATATTCGGTTCTGGGACTTCCGCGACAAGTTTTCGGATAATCTCGTCAATATCGAATCCTTCGGCCTGAGCCTGGAAATTTGTGGAGACGCGGTGTCGCAGGACCGGGATCGCTACCTTCCGCACGTCGGCGATGGTGACATTCGGTCGGCCATCCATCGCAGCAGCCGCTTTCGCTCCGGCGATGAGATTCTGCCCGGCGCGCGGGCCAGCGCCCCAGTCAACGAGGCGTTTGATGAATTCCGGTGCGCCTGCATCTTTGGGCCGTGTTGCCCGAACTAGTCTGGCAACGTAACTGATGATAAATGGACTCGCCACAATCTGACTGATCTGGCGTTGCAGATACAAAATCGATTTTGCCGACAGTACTTTTCGAACTTCAGCCCGCTCGCCGGATGTCGTGGCTTCGAGGATTCTCTCCTCTTCATCCAGCGACGGATAATCCACATTGACATTGAACATGAATCGGTCCTGTTGAGCTTCCGGCAGAGGATACGTGCCTTCCTGTTCGATGGGGTTTTGCGTAGCGATCACGAAGAAAGGTTCTGGCAGTTTATATGTTGTCTGCCCGACGGTGACTTCGCGTTCCTGCATCGCCTGCAGCAGCGCTGACTGCGTCTTGGGCGGAGTACGATTGATTTCGTCGGCTAGCAGGATGTTGGTAAACACCGGGCCTTCAACAAATCGAAATTCGCGGCGGCCCGTATCGCTTTCTTCCAGCACGTTTGTGCCCGTGATATCGGACGGCATCAGGTCGGGCGTAAACTGAATACGACGAAAGTTGACGTCCAGGAGTTTGGCAATCGTGCTGACGACCAGCGTCTTCGCCAGACCCGGCACTCCGACCAGCAGGCAATGGCCGCCGGTAAAGATCGCCGCCAGAATCTGATCGATGACATCGTCCTGGCCTACGATCACCTTGTGCAACTCTTCCACCATGACCTGATGGTGCTTCTGAAACTTTTCAAGGAATTCGTCAAAGTCGCGTTTTTCAGCCAAGGGTCGATTTCCTTATGTGTACAACAGTTGCGTTTGGTTCAGGCGTGCCGCAGGATAGTCAATCCCCCCGGAACCCTGCCAGCAGGTCGCTCAGCACAATTTCATCTGTCGGATATTTCGACGTCTGCAGCGCGCGAAGCGGCAGCGGGACGTTGTCCATACGATACGCGGTCCCCGCCGCGTGCAATCCATACACCGCGGTCGTGAATCGCGTCGTAGGAGTGAACTCAAGGGGAGCATTCGGGTAGTCGATTACGATTGTCGGAATGGATTGCAGGTGATCTCGTGCTGCTTTTGAGAAGTGCTGGATCGTTTCTGCTCCGACAATCAGACACAGATCCGATTCGCGTCGTTCTAGCAATTCATTGGCAGAGAACTCGCCCGGATTGTAGCGTGGATACCCGCGAGAGATATCGACGGCAAACGGATATCCTGTTTGCCACAGCATGACGTTGTCGGCACCGGAAACGTCGCCCTGCATTCGCATCCGTCGGGCAGTAAATCGTGTCACAGCGTTAAGTTCTGCGACCAGTTGCAGCAGGGCGGCAACATGAATGTGACCAGTATTCGACGGCTGTACGTCGTCCCACATACGTGAACCGGCAAGGCCAAGGCCGAAAAACACAACGCCGTAGCGGCAGCTTTTCATCAGCTCCATCAATTGCAGCACTGGTTCTGAGACATCGCTCAATTGCGTTCCGCTCAGCAACGCGCGAAGCTGAGAAATGATTTCAAAGTCTCCGTCATGTGGAATCGGGATCACAAGATCGGCATCGCCGCCGCTGGGAGACAATTTCCATTCCGCAACTTTTCCGGCCTCGCCAATCATCACAATTTTTCGACTGTCGCGACCGTCAGGAGTAAATCGACCTTTCGCGAACACGGAATAACGATCGGCATGACGTGGATGCGATACTGCCGGATGACATCCCCAGAAGATCACCAAATCGGCACGATTTCGCACTTCGCCAAGCGTACACGTCACTTCACCGACTTCCTGCAATGCCATGATCGACGGCCCGTGGCACATAGACGCGGTTGTATCAATCACTGCTCCAATCCGATCAGCAAGAGCAACCGCAGCCCGCTGGCCGGGGCTGGAACTGCGAGATAGTCCGTAGATCAGTGGATAATCGGCCTTTTCCATCAGCGCCAATGCCTTACGCAACACAATGTCGTACTCTGTTTCGACACCCTGGATTTCCGCGACGGGTTGTGTGGCTTCGGAATGATTGCGGAACCAGCGTTCGCCCATCGCACACGCTGGCTCGAAGGCAACGATGCGTTCCTCGTTGAATGTCAGCGAAATGTCGTCGCACAGACATCCACAGCCTGGACAGGCAACGTTTGTCGCGGTTTTGTTCAACGAATGCTCCCGAAATTGTACGTAGGTCCTCCCTGCCGGGGAGGACTTTCGCCGCAAGGCGAACCCATGAGCGGACGTCCGCTCAACGCCGTCGCGTCGCCCTGTAATCATCGTCGTTGGGTCGCGAGTCGCAACAAGTTGCGAAGTCCTTTCCGGCAGAAAGGACCTACCCAACAGTTCTTTCCGGCAGAAAGGATCTACTCAGATATCAGCAATTCCGGTCTCACCAAATTCAACATGTGACCATGATCGGCGGTCACGATGAGCAATGATTCGTTCCAGTTGCTGTGGGACTCAACCCACTGCGTGATGACTCGGATCGCATCGTCGCCGCTGTTGACCGCTCCAATGGAATTATCAACGTTGTCGTCATGATTGGCCCAATCGACGTCGCCCGATTCGACCATCAGCCAGAACGGAGTCTGGTCCCGGCCAAGCACTGTCAACGCAGCATCGGTCATTTGAGAAAGGGTGGGATTTTCTTCCAGATCCGAGGGCGAGTACGTTTCAGATTTCTTGCCGACGCCCGGTGCGGGATCGTAGCGTCGATCGGCGGTCGCAAACGGCAAATGGCCGTTGTATTGTCCATTGCCGAAGAATCCCAGCAACCGATGATCGCCTTTGACTGCAGCCAGTGCGCCATTATGCAGGACTTCCGAACCGTTGTGTCCTGCAGTTCGAACGGCGGTCACATAGCGTCCGCCATGATCGACACTGACGGCCTGCAGATCGCTGTCTGTCAGATAAATGTTTCCTTCGACGAAGTTATCGCCCTGGCTGGCATTGCCGCGTTTGGCATCCCCCGTGTTTCCATAACCGCCACCGATCACGACATCCAGACCTGCCAATGGTGTTTGCGGATGCTGAATCGATACTCGCCCCAGCATATCGCGGGTCAGATCCTGATAATCATCGCGTGAGACATTGTGAGCATACGACGCCGCGGGCGTGGCATGACTAATCGGCACGGATGAGACCGCTCCGACACGCCAGCCTTTATGCTGCAACGCGTGAGCGACCGTCGAGACAGGTATTCCATTGGAATCCACATTCACACTGCCGTTAAATGTCTTAATGCCGGTGGTCATACTGGTCGCCGACGATGAGGAATCCGTGTAGTCGTGTTTCGGATTCCCGTCGGCCGGCTTGGCGATCAGATATCCTGGATCACTCGGGATCGCCCAGGGTGCGGTTCCTGCGGAAGCGGCATCGTAGCCGCCTCGAATTGTTCCGCCCGGATTCTTCACAGTCTGCGTGTTCACATCAATGTCGGTTCCTTCGTTATGAGCACTGGTGACGAAGAAGCCAAATTGGGTTGTTCCGTTTGCGTCGTAGTCCTGAAAATGTGTCCCGTGTCCACGCCCTTCCGTGTATGTCACTTTCCTCTGATTCCAGACGGCAGCAGCGCGTGTCGTTTGCCAATCCATTCCGTCGAATATCACCAGGAAGATGTATTTCTTGCCCGCAGCCGCGGCCGCTCGCTGCATGTCGGCGATATTGGTTTGATCCATCCAGACCGCGTTCTGATTCACTGTCTTATCCGGGACGTACCCGTACAGTGCCTGGACTTTGGATTCTGAACGATAAGCACTGTTCGGACCTGTGTAGGAATCCAGATCAACACCTTCTCCGCTGCCTTTGGAACCGAATGTGTAGACTGGAATCAGTCGATTCGAATGGGATTTCCAGCCTGTGTACTTCTCCGGATCAGTACCCCAGTAGCCGAATGCCGCCTGATCCGCTTCGATAGCATCTGTCTGCCGTTGTTTTGGGATATCCGCCGCATCCGCCGCCGCGACATCGGCAGTGGAAATGGGGACGGTGTTGACTGTGGTCTCTTCGGCTAACAAAGAATTGATCATCGCGAAACAGGAACAAACAAGAGCCGAGGTAATGGATAGTCTCATAGCGCCTCAATCAGGACTTGCACACTGGAAGTTTTGGGCAGGCCAACGCCGACGAAGCTCGCGCCGTTGTTGACCCTTGATACAGTATGGTCTAATCCCTTTGAGATCTGGCAAGTGAACAGGCAAAGTTCTTAGGCGAGAGGCAGATTTCTGCTGATCGTGAAAAACCGGGCGCTGGCAGGCGGTCGATTTAGTCGCCACTGAGTTTACCTCAGTGGTTTTCAGGATTTTGCACTACCGGAATTCTCCGTGTTGTCGAGTAGTGCAGAATCCCGAGAACCACCGGAATGAATCCGGTCGCGGGTAAATCGACAGCTTGCTTACGCCCTTCGAACGTCTGCGGAAATCGATCTCGCCATTTGACAACATGATGGCGGTCCTCATACTCAGCCACAACGGTCCTTATCTGCTGTTTTTCCGGAGTCGTCCGATGTTGCTGAATCTTCGCTTCTGTGCGAATTGGTTGTACTTTGTGGCGATGGTTACTTGTATGCCGCTCCTCGCACTATGAGATGGTGTCCAGGACAATATGCCGGAGAATGTTCGACGCATCCCGGAAGTTGGTGTGCCCGTGCCTGACGAACGAGCGGCCTTGATGCGAGTGTCGCTCGGCCAGCTTCAGGCGAAGATCGCGGCAATCATTGCAGGCAGTGACGCCAGCGCGAAGGCGTTACTGCCCGATGTGATGATCTTTGAACGAGCCGTCCGGTGCCCTTTGGATTACAACGAATTCTTCGACGTCAAGGAATTCGACAAAGCCGATGCGTTGCTGGCCGAAGGAGCAAAGCGAGCCGATCAGTTGCTGGCGGGCAAGCCTGAATGGATCACTCAAAAGGGGCTCGTCGTGCGGGGCTACATCAGCCGCATCGACAACACCGTGCAGCCGTACGGCATGGTGATTCCTCCGACGTATGCCATCGATCACAGCGTACCGACTCGCTGCGACATCTGGTTTCACGGTCGCGGCGAAAAATTAAGTGAAGTGAACTTCCTGTGGGACCGCATGCACAATCCCGGTGAGTTCACTCCAGAGCACACCATCATGCTGCATCCGTACGGGCGTTACTGCAACGCGTTCAAGTTCGCTGGGGAAGTCGACGTGCTGGAAGCTCTTGAGGATGTTCAGAAACGTTACCGCATCGACGAGGACCGCATCAGCGTGCGAGGTTTCTCGATGGGCGGCGCGGCCTGCTGGCAATTCGCAACGCACTACTCCGACCGCTGGTTCGCCGCGAATCCCGGAGCTGGGTTTTCCGAGACGCCTCAATTTCTCAAAGTCTTCCAGAAGGAAGAACTGAAGCCGACGCCGTGGGAACAGACGCTGTGGAATCTGTACGACTGCGACAAGTGGGCGTTGAATTTGACGCAGTGCCCGACGATTGCGTACAGCGGTGAGAATGATTCACAGAAGCAGGCGGCCGATGTGATGGAAGTTGCGATGGCTGGCCGCGGTCAGCGCTTGCGTCACATAGTCGGATTGGGAATGGGACATAAGTATGACCAGCTATCGAAATCCGTCGTTGCTGATTCTTTGCACAATCTCTCTGAAGTCGGACGGAATCGAAGACCGCAACGAATCGTTTTCGAGACTCATTCTCTCAGATACAATCGGATGCATTGGCTAACCGTAGATGCGCTAGAGCATCACTGGTCCGAATCCACTGTTCGGGCCGCGATCCAGCCAGACCACGAAGAACGCGATGCTCAGTTGGCCATCCGCATCACAACGAAAAATGTCAGCGCCTTGACTGTTGATTTGCCCGCTGGCTCTTTAATGGAAGGTTCTTTCCGCCGTCATTCGGCAGCGGCGCCGCACACAGCCATCAAACTTCTAGCACAGAATCCTCAGAATCTTAAATTCATCTCCAGTCCAACATTGATTGTCGATGGGCCACTCTCCGACGGTTCTCTTCATTGCAGCTTTTTTCGCGATACCGCAGGAACATGGCAAATCGGTGAGTCTCCTGAACCACTGCGCAAACGCCACAACCTGCAAGGCCCCATCGATGACGCCTTCATGAATTCCTTCATCTTTGTTCGCCCCACCGGCACTGCCGCCAACGAAGCAGTCGGCAACTGGGCGGAGGCCGAACTGACGCGAGCCATCGAACATTGGCGGCGGCATTTTCGAGGTGACGCGAGAGTCGTCAACGACACCGATGTGACGGACGAAATGATTCAATCGGCCAACTTGATTCTGTGGGGTGATCCGAAGTCCAACAGCATCATGGTGAAAATTGCCGACAAGCTGCCGATTCAATGGACGGCGGACAAAATCACCGTCGGCGAAAAATCCTATGAAGCGAAGAACCACGCTCCGATCCTGATTCATCCGAACCCACTGAATCTGAACCGCTACGTGGTGCTCAACAGCAGCTTTACGTTCCGCGACTACGCCTACCTCAACAACGCCCGCCAGGTTCCGATGCTGCCCGACTGGGCCATCATCGATCTCAACACGCCACCCAACAGCGTCTGGCCGGGGAAAGTCGTGGCAGCCGATTTCTTTGATGAGCAATGGCAGTTGAAACCGTGAAATTCGGGATCTGCGATTAAAGTAGCCGTCACTCTCCGAGTGACGAATGCCCAAAGCGGCATGCGTCAGCTTGCCGGTACGATGTGATTCGCGCGTATTCCAGTCCGTGCGGTCGAATCGCAATGTACCGGAGGGCTGACACCCTCCGCTCACCAGTGGCTCGGCAGGAGCCTCGCAATTCTGTTACAGCAACGCTTCATTTCAAGTTCGCCGCAAGTCCGAACAGTCGTCTGGCATTTGACGTCGTTTGTGCGTCCATCGCTTCAGGCGTCAGACCATGCACTGTGGCGAGGCATTCGCAGGTGAGGCGTACCCAGGCGGGTTCATTGCGTTTGCCGCGATTCGGATGTGGTGAAAGATAGGGAGCATCCGTTTCGACCAGCAGTCGATCGAGCGGCACTGTGGCGGCTACAGTTCGTATGTCATCGTTCTTTCGAAACGTCAACATCCCGGCGAACGACAAATGCATCCCGAGTTGCAGACAATCGGCCGCCATCTGCGCGTTGCCCGAAAACGCATGCATCACGCCAATGAACGGACCGCGTTGATATTCTGTCTGCAGGATTTCAAGAACCTCTGCATCTGCTTCGCGACAATGCACAACAAACGGTTTGCTGATGCGTTTCGACAATTCAATATGTCGGACGAAATAGTCTTGTTGCTGATCAAGCGGCGTGTGATCCCAGTATTTGTCGAGTCCCGTTTCACCGACGGCGACGACTGCCGGATGCGTGGCAAGCTCTTCGATCTGTTCCCAGTCGCCAGGTTTCGCTGCAAGCACGTAATTCGGATGAATTCCCACGATCGCTCGCACAACCGGGTAGCGATTTGCCAGGACGATCGCTGCCTGGCTGGATTCCAGAGTTGTGCCAACGGTCAGGATGGATTCAATACCGGCATCCGTCGCACGAAGCAGAACGGCGTCGATTTCCTGGTGAAATGCTTCCGCATCCAGATGGCAGTGCGTATCAATCATCTCAGCGAACTTTCGGAAGTTTTTCAGCAGGTGTCGTCGATTGCCCCGGATCGTCAGATTCTGAAACAACAGGCTTTCCTGCGACGGCTTTTGGAGTCAGAACCAGCAGAACAGGCGTACCGACGGGAGGAATTTTTTCAGTCCACGCTTCGTAGGCCTGCCCGCCATCACTGGCCGAACTTTCTTCACGAATATCCAGAAGTGCATCCGGGAAATTTGACGTACAGAAGAGATGTCCTCCTTCTGCCTGATAAAATTTCTCACCCGTTTCTTCGTCTTTGTACATGCTGCTGCCGACAAAAACAAAGGATGCCTTCATCGGAACTGACTGACCTTGTTCGTAAAAGGTCCGAATCGCTTTTTGGTAGGCTTCGTTCTTCCATTTCGAAAGCAGGTCCGTGCGTTCTTCTTCGGTCATCGGGCCGTACCACAGAATCTCGTTGTTGAATCTGTCCCATCGAAGATTTTTATACGGCAATTTCAAATCGGGCGGCGGGCCGGACAACGGTGCAGAATAGTAGCGATGGACATTATCTCGAATCCAGTCGCTGGCTTCCGCACGCTGGATCACTCCTTGATCATCCAGCCACACAAGCTGCAGATTGATCTCTGGCCCGGTTGGCGCAATGAATTTCGGAGAAAACTCGGCTGGCTTCCCCGGTTCCAGGCCCAGAGCAAGCAATGCCGTATGAATCACAAAGGCTTTGGAACGAATCCGCAAAATCGTTTCATGTTCACGGTTGCCTTCCGGGACAAGCAACATTTCCAGAATACAGTCCTGACAGGCGACCTCGGTTCGCAACACGACACGCCTGGATTTCACGTCGATCAGGACAGTGCCTTCAGGATTGAGCGGCGTGGTTCCATCCAGCTCTCGGCTAAGCGTTTCCGGCAAAACGGCGAGCGGCTTTCGCCCGGGGCCGGCGTCGGGCTGAGGGACCTGTGATTGCTGCGACAGGGGATCTGCGGCGCGGGCTGAACCGACGCTGGCCGAAGGCAACGCTGGCAGCAGAACAAGACAGAGTGCAACGGTGACAAATCGCTGCGGCATTTCAGACTCCCGATTGAAGAACGTGCCTGTTGCTTCGAGTTACCTCAATAATGACCGCGTAAAGTATAGATGACAGGCCCACAAACGCAGAATGGCCTGCGGAAGTTACCACCTCCGCAGGCCATTCTGCACCGATCTCAGGAATTTTGCACGCGACTTAGACAGCGCGAGCCGCGATTTCCGCGTCACGGCGAATTGCGTCGTAAATCTCCTGACGATGAACCGCCACGTCGCGTGGGGCATCAATTCCTATACGAACTTTATCACCTCTGACCTCAACGATCGTGATGCGGATGTTATCGCCAATGATGATCGTTTCGTCGCTCTGCCGTGAAAGTACAAGCATAAAATCCTCCTTATGAGTCACAGAATCGACCTGATTGCGGCAAGAATTCACAAGATTGACCAGCGATGGCACAGGCCGGGATTTCGAATCGAACGCTAGCGTTGCCACCTGAGGCGCATCCCTCACAGCTATGCGCAACCGGAACCAGGATTTCGCCTCGCAAGGGCAAAATCCCCGGCGTCGAACTCAGAAGATCACGAAAATACGCATCACCCGGCACACAATCGTTACGAATTGCAGCGGATGACGGGTTTTCGCATGAATTCGCCACGCAGAGACGAATCTCGCTCATCATGCATTCTTGCACTCCGGTTGGATCTGGACTTTCCAAGGGAGTTGGAACTACCCTTCCTGCCTTGTGTTCTCCTCGCGGAACGCCAGGCCTTCCCGTCAGAGTCTTCAAAATCCCTGTAATTGCTCCATCGCACTCAGTGAGCGTGTTATGTCCTTTCAGATTCCACAGTCCGCCAACGTTGGTGAATGGCTGCAGTTTTTTTCCAGCCTGTCAACGCCGGTCATCGCAGTCGCTGCACTGCTGCACCTTTTGTATTTTTCATTTCTTCGCACCTGGTGCGCTCGAGATCTGCGGGTGATTGCCGGGACGCTGGACGACTATACCCGTGGCCTGAAACATCGGAGTATCCTGGAACGCGGCGTGTCACTGACCACTCAGATTGATGCATTTGTACAGGACGTGAACGACGTGCTTTCTGACGACAGCCGTAGTGAAGACCGCACGGAATGCCTGCGACGAATGCAGATTCTGGACGAAAAGCGACGCTATCTGGAATCACTGTCGTTCGAAACGGCAACGCATGTTGCGCGAACGATGATTGAAGCGTATCCGCTAAGTGGTGTGCTGGGAACGGTGCTGGCAATTGGATCGGCTTTGCAGGCTGACGCCGCAACTCAGACAGCATCAACCGTCAATGTTGTGATGGAGCGATTTGGCGATTCTATCTGGTCCACGTTCACGGGACTTGCTGCAGCAATTGTTCTGATGTTTATCAACAGTATCCTGGAAATCCGTTTTAATCGACTCACGGACAGCCGCACTCATGTGCGCGAAATGGTGGCACGAGCTAAACGCGAACTGAGTCTGGCATCGCAGCGACCGGAGGGCATTGCCGGATGATGCTCAAACGTCGACTTGCTCTGCAACTGACTCCGTTGCTGGATCTGCTGCTGATTCTGATGTTCTCACAGTATATTGAGAATCGTCACAGGTCTGTCGCGGTTCACGAAGCCCTGACGACCCGCGAAGAAGCACTTGAGGCCCGAAAAGCGGAACAGGACGCTGCGTATGAAACTCGTCGGCAAGAACTGCTGAAAGAGGTTACCGATCAAAAAGCCTCCCTGGCCGAACTCGGAAAAACCTACGACGAAAAATTTCGCAGTATTATCAATCAGCACCATCAGATTGGATCGATTCTGGCCGAATCCCTCAATCTGCCCGGCAATGTGATGGCCGAAGTTCTCAAACTGCGAACATCCGGATCGCCCGAAGCGGCCGAACAACTGCAAGGGGCGTCAGAACGATTGCAGAAGCTGATGCAGGCACGTGGGGAAGAAATCTTTCGCTTTATGCTGCAGGTCGATGAAATGCAAAAGCATGTGACCATCTGGGAAATTCACATCCAGCAAAACGGCCAGGCAATGATCACTGACGGTCAGCAGTCATTTCTGAGCGATTTTTCCGGCGAAACGGATCTTGCCGCGCGACTTTTTGAATCCAGCAAATCGTTCTCCGAACCGAAGACACTGATTGTTACACTGCTGACATGGGATGATGCTCAGGCGGCAGCTCGACGCCGAGCGACAGATGCTATGCCGCTGCTGATGGAACAGCTTCGCAAAGATGCGGCCGGGACGCGATGGTATGATTTCTCGATTATCGGTTATCGGGATCAGGATCAGGGGTCTCTGATCAACGCCACGAAATCTCCTTCACCGTAAACCATTATGTCATTTTCCTGATTTCCCTGAGGGGCACGATGTCAAAAAGAAATGAAAAGCTGCCAACTCCAGGCAGAATTGTTCGCGGCACTTCCCGCGCGGGCATGGGCGGTGGTGCCATCCTTATCGGACTCGCATTGTTCCTGTTGTTCCGTGGTTTCGGACCTGGTGGAACTGGTGCAAGCGGTTCCGGAACCGGAGCAGAATCCGCGCCCTTCGACATTCTGAAGTCGTCGGAGTCAGAGGGCGAACGACCCGACATTCAGGAACCCGATCTTGTCGCAGCAGATCCTCTGATCGGTGGGCTGACCGATGACGAACGTAAAGCGCTTTCTTCTGATATTTTGACCGTGCTGATCGATGACTATCAATACATGATCCAGTTGCCGGGGACATCCGATGCGATGTTTCGACCGGCGACGCTGCCGCGCATTGTTGAACTGGCCACACTCGCAAAAGGTGACTCCAACGGAACCAAAGTTCGCGTGTTGATTCGCCAGACAGCTCGGGCCTCGGCAGAAAAACAACTTCAGGCGGATCTGGAACACAGCGGCATTCACCGCGACGCGATTATGATGACCAGCGAATTCGTGCCATAGTGCTTCTTAATTCGGGATTTCGCCTCAATGAAGCACGGACACAATGAATGCTACGCCATCATTCCAGCAGCAGGCAAAAGCGAGCGGATGGGTCAGTCGAAGTTGATGCTGCCCTGGCCAACGCCTGTGCAACCCGATGGTTTATTGATAGACAGTGTCCTCCGCGCATGGACGTCAAGCTGCGTGACCAGGATTGTGGTGGTTGTGCGCTCCGACGATAAACAGCTTGCCGTCGCCTGCCGAAGATGGCCGGTCACACTTTTACAGCCAGCGACGCCTCCGATCGACATGAAAGCCTCCGTCCAGCTTGCCGTTTCGTTTCTGAATGACGTTTATCAGCCAGATGCCACGAGTCGTTGTTTTGTCGCCCCTGCCGATCTGCCCGCACTGACACACGAGATCATTGATCGCCTTGCCGCAACATCGTTCGATTCGGAACGGATCGTAGTTCCGTCGTTCGGATCGCGACAGGGGCACCCGGCGTTGCTGCCGTGGGCGATGATGTCCGAGGTATTAACACTATTAGATGATCAAGGGATCGATCAGATCGTGAAGCGTCACGACAAAACAATTGTTTCTTTCCCTGCCACAGATCTTGTTGATGACGTCGATACACCTGAAGAATATGAATCAGCATTGAAGGCAGCAAGCAGAAGCCAGTGACGGTCGTCTAATGACTCACAAGCATTGGTGCCGGTCCCCCGGCGAGCGGCGGGACGTGAGTCCCCTGATTTGTGATTCGTGCGAATCAATTGTGTTTCAACCTGCGGATTGATGACAAGGAACGAAACACAATCCGGAGACTGACGTCTCACGGCTCGCAGATATTGATGAATCCCGACGTGCAGGGAGTGGCAGTCGCGGATCATTGTGAAAGTAGGTCCTTTCTGCCGGAAAGGACTTTGCAGCTTGCTGCAAGCTGCGACCAGAGCCACGCTGATTATAGAGCAACACTTCCTCGTTGAGCGGACGTCCGCTTTTGCGGTTCGCCTTGCGGCAATTTGGACAATCCCCCTCGGCAAGGAGGACTTACCGAAATCGGCCACCGCACCCCGTGCGGGGCACAGCGGCAAGCCAGACTTCCAAACTTCGAACGATGTCGCCACAATCACCCCTCGACAAGTGAGCGGCAAGCAGGCTGTCCATTTAGCCGCCACTGAGTTTACCTCAGTGGTTTTCAGGATTTTGCACTATGGCAGCACTGGGTCGTGTAGTGCAGAATCCCGAGAACCACCGGAATGAATCCGGTGGCGGGGAAATCAACAGTTGTTTTTCGAGCGATCTCTATCAGGAATCCTGCCATGACAAAAATCAAAGTCAACGGCACCACGCACGAAGTGAAAGACGTGCCCGGTGATACTCCTTTACTCTGGGTGCTTCGAGACAGCCTGGGACTGACGGGGACCAAGTACGGCTGTGGAGTTTCCGAATGCGGTGCGTGTACCGTTCATCTGGACGGCAAAGCCGTACAGGCTTGCGTGACCGCATTGAGTGAAATCGGTGACTCCGAGGTCACAACGATCGAAGGTTTGTCCACGGACGGAAATCATCCGGTTCAGAAGGCATGGAAACAGCACAATGTGCCGCAATGCGGGTATTGTCAGGTTGGTCAGATGATGATGGCGGCGGCTATGTTGAAAGACATCAAAGCACCAACAGACCAGCAGATTGAAACGGAAATGTGGAATATCTGTCGATGCGGCACGTATCCACGTATCCGCGAAGCCATCAAAACTGCCGCGAAGGAGATGAGCCGATGAGTAACATATCTGAATGCGTATCCCCGTCCGCTGGTAATCAGTTCTCACGTCGTGGCTTTCTGGCAAGTCTCTCTGCCGGATCACTTGTGCTGATGGGCCGCGTTGCCAACGGCACAGTGCTGACCAGCGCCGTCGCGGCAACCGTTGACAGTTTTGAGCCTGATTTCTTCGTTTCCATTTCGCCTGATGGTCTGGTGACTTTGCTGGCTCATCGTTCTGAAATGGGCACAGGAATTCGCACAGCACTTCCGCGAATTGTCGCTGATGAACTCGAAGCCGACTGGGAGCGCGTTGTAATACGCCAAGCTCCGGGCGACAAACGCCTGGGCGACCAGAATACCGACGGTTCGAACAGTGTTCGATTTTTCTTCAAACGTATGAGGATTGCCGGAGCAACGGCTCGCACAATGCTGGAACGAGCTGCCGCAAAGAACTGGGGCGTGAGTGCTGCAGAATGTTATGCCGACAACCATCAGATCAAGCACAAGGGAAGCGATCGCGTCGCAGGTTTTGGCGACCTCGTCGAAACCGCTACGACGCTGGAGATCCCGAAAGAAGAAGAACTGAAGCTCAAGTCGCGGGATCAGTGGCGTTATATCGGCAAAGACGCGCAGATCACGGACCTTGAGGATATGGTGACGGGCAAAGCCATCTATGGTATTGACGCGCGCATGGACAATCAGCTTTTTGCTGTCATCGCGCGTCCACCGGTCGTTGGTGGTACTGTCAAGTCGTTTGATGCGACCGCAGCTCGAAAGATTCCGGGCGTCATGGAGGTCGTTGAGATTCCTCGTTTTCAAGGTGCGCCCTTGTTTCAGCCGCTGGGTGGCGTCGCTGTTTGCGCAACATCAACATGGGCCGCGTGGAAAGGCCGAGATGCTTTAAAGATCGAATGGGATCTGGGCGACAATCAACACTACGATACAGAATCGTTTGCGAAGGAACTCGCTGAAACCGCAAAGAAACCTGGTCAGGTTCTGCGTGCTGAAGGCGATGCCGCTGCCGTGATCGCGAGTTCGAAGCGAGTGATAAAGGCGGACTACTCGGTACCGCATCTGTCCCACGCTCCCATGGAAACTCCGTGCGCGGTCGCCGATGTGACGACCGATGCGGCGGGCAAAGTTACAGCGTGTCATGTGCTTGCTGCGACTCAGAATCCGCAGGCGGCTCAGGAGGCCGTCGGGGCAGCGATGGGCATGGCTCCTGCCGATGTGCTGGTCAATGTGACTCTTTTGGGATCCGGGTTCGGCCGTAAAAGCAAGCCCGATTACTGCGTTGAAGCGGCGATGCTGTCGCGGCAGTTGAAGAGACCAGTCCATGTTACGTGGACTCGAGAAGACGACATACAGCATGATTACTTTCACGCCATATCGGCAATTCACTGCGAAGCAGCTCTCGACGAAAAAGGAATGCCGACTGCATGGCTGCAACGCGCCGTTTACCCAACAATCGGCTCAACGTTCAGTCTTGACGCCAGCAGCCCGGCGACCTGGGAAGCTGAGATGGGGCTGACGGACCTGCCGTATCACGTTCCAAATCTGAGCCTTGAAGTTGGCACCGCAAAGTCGCACGTGCGAATCGGTTGGCTGCGTTCCGTGTGCCATATTCAGCAGAACTTTTCCGTCGGTTCATTTGCCGATGAACTCGCTCATGCCGCCGGACGCGATCCGCTCGAGTATCTGCTGGCGTTGCTGGGCGACGATCGTCATATCGATTTGAAAGCCGCCAAACTCGGGAACCGTGGTGCGTCGCCGGAAGAATTTCCTTACGACATTGGTCGTCTGAAGAATGTCCTCAAACGAGCAGCGGGACTTGCGGATTGGAGCCGAGCGAGCAAGCTGCCGAAGGGACGAGGATTAGGGATTGCCTGTTGCCGTTCATTTCTGGGCTACACGGGTC